>PPYE01235482.1_pt1 | contig 12929 bp, 10 predicted proteins | sample 1559881 | NCBI WGS metagenome assembly PPYE01 (sample SAMN08240022, study PRJNA423297) | Human gut metagenome, whole genome shotgun sequencing project.
GAAAGCGATATCCAGATCGCCCGCAGCCTGGCGAAAAAATGGCAGCTTGGCGCCTGGCTTGACGACGCCGGCAGCAAAGCCAGCGGACGCTACCAGGCCGGCGGGGCCCTCTATCTCTATGACCTGACCACCCTCAACGATATCCTGTACCTTTCCGGCGGGGGCGATATTGAATTCAATCAGCATAACGACGGCAACCACAACGGCAGCCTGTATTACTCCATTCCCTTTGGCTACTGGACACTAAGCGCCTACGGGGCATACAGCCAGTATCGTCAGCAGTTTAACGGCAACTGGTCGACGATGGATTATAAGAGTAAAAATCGCTACTACAGCGCCACGCTGAGTCGTCTGCTCTCCCACACCCGGCAGCAAAAAACCACCGCTGACCTGCGGATCGCCAAGAGCACCTCGCATTATTACTTCGGCGGCAGTGAGCTACTGGTGATGCGCAAGCAGAACCCCTCATGGGAATTCACCCTCAACCACCAGCACTACTTTAACAAAAAGATTGTTGATGCCAGCATCGGCATCCAGCGCAGCCTGCCGTGGCTCAGCTCGACAGCAACGCCGGAAGAGCAGGCCGGGCTGTATAGCCCGCTGTCGCGGATTGTGCATGGTAATCTGCAGGCAATGATGAAATTTGACGCCACCGGCGACAAATTTACCTGGGCTCCCCGCCTCAGCGCCCAGTTCAGCCCGGACAAACTCGCTTCCGATAATAAATTCAATATTGGTAGTCGCTGGAGCGTGCGCGGTTTTGACGGTGAAAACAGCCTGTCCGGCAATCAGGGATGGTACTGGCGCAACGATTTTATCTGGGATCTGGCCACCCACGAGCGGCAATTCTATTTGGGCGCGGATATAGGCCGTCTTATCGGCGCCGATCTATATCAAAAAGGCAAAGTGCTCTCCGGCGCCGTCAGCGGGCTGCGCGGTCAGCTATGGTCAACGCAGTACGATCTGTTTATTAGTACCCCGCTGAGTAAACCGGATAAGTTTCATAGCGACGCCCTGAATATGGGCTTTTCATTACAGTGGAGGTATTAATTCGCACATTATTGACTCGTCATATTTACATTATTTATTAATCATTATTTAAAGGAATAAAGAAAATGTTTAAGTTTAAGGCTTCTTATGTCGCACTGGCGGCAGTATTAACCTCGTCGGTAGTTTATGCCGACCCCACAAGCTATACGCACTCTTCCGGCGCCACGGTTATCGATATTGAAAAGCCGAACGCCGCCGGTGTCTCCCATAACCTGTACCGCGACTTCAACGTCGGCACCAATGGCACCATCCTTAATAACAGCGGCGATGATGTCAGCCACAGCACATTTGGCAATATCGCCCGCAACAATAATCTGACCGCCGGCAGCGCTTCGGTGATTTTGAACGAGGTGACCTCCAAAAACGCCAGTAGCCTGAAGGGCTTTATCGAAGTCAACGGTCAGAAAGCGGATGTGGTAATCGCCAACCCGAACGGCATCACCTGTTCCGGCTGTAGCTTTGTTAATACCAACAAGGCTATCCTGACCACCGGCAAGGTTAATATGACCGACGATGGCGCCATCGGCAGCTATACCGTAACGGGCGGCACCCTCACCATCGGCGAAAATGGCATGAACGCCGCCAACGGCTACGCGGTTCTGCTCGCCGACGCGATTAAGATTAACGGTAAAGTGCAGGCCAACAACGCCCTGGTCAGCGCGGGCAACTTCACCATGGATAACAGCTCTGGCTCGGTGACCTCCGCCGGTAAAAAGGCCACCCTGATCCAGATGACGGTTAACCCACAGTACAGCATCGACGTCAGCAGCCTTGGCGGCATTGAGGCCAACAGCATCAGCATGGTCGGCAATAACATCGGCTTTGGCGTACGTAATAAGGGTTCTATTATCTCCAACGGCACGCTGATGCTCACCAGCAACGGTAATTTACTGAACAAAGGGTCAATAACGGGCAAAGGTTTGCTGAGCCAGGTTTCCACCGTCACGGGCATCACCAATGACGGTAGCATCGCCGGCGCCTATTATTTAATGCTCTCCAGTGGCGATTATATCGTTAACACCGGTTCTCTCTCCGGCGGCCAGCTGATTGCCACCGCTAACGGCAACATCACCAACGGCGACTCAGGCACGATGACCGGCACCAGTGGATTAAGCCTGACCAGCGGCGGGAAAATCCGCAACGAAGAAAAAGCCTCCCTGCTGTCAAATAACCAGATTGCCGCCACGGCAATCGGTGATTTCCTCAATGAAGGCAAAATCAGCGCCAAACACACCAGCCTGACGTTTGTCGGCGACAGCTTTAAAAACACCGGCAATATTAACTCTACTGGCCAAACCACCATTCAGTCGCTTAAACAGGACGGCAGCGCCAATACGGGCGAGATCTATAACCTCGGCAATATCACCGGCGAAAATATCAATCTGCAGACCAATGGCACGCTGGCGCAAAGCAGCAGTGGTCGTATTGAGGCAACCAACGCCATTACCGCCCACAGCTACTGGCTGAACCAAAATGGTTATATGAATGCCGCCGATATCACCACCGATCACGGCGTAGTGAATAATTATGGCAATATTACTGCCAAAAATATTTCAATCACGACCTACTCAGATATCACCAACGAAGGGCAGATCAGCAGCACCGGCGACCTGACCTTAAATACCAAAAATAAAGGCGCGATCTACAATTATTCAACCCTCAGCGCGGGCGGCAACATGACGTTAACCGCCACCAAAGTGGTCAATGGTGGTAAAAGTTGCGGCATCCTGGGCCTGGCGAAATGCGGCGTCGGGACGTTAACTGCTGACAAGCTGGTACTGAACTCATCGCAGAAATATGTTAGCGACATGGGTGGAAAACAGTATTTCAAGAGCACCGAAGTCAACACGGTGAAATAAGACAAACCACGATGCGCGAAGCCTCGCGCATCGTTTTTCGCACGCTTAGGGCTCGAAGGGCCGACGCTGGAACTGATCGTGGCCACATTTTGGACAGCGCGGCAGCACGTCCGGGGTGTATACCGCCAGGTGATAGTGGCACTTCTCGCAGACCAGGTTGCCCAGACCGACCACTTCGCCGCTGTGGTACACGCCGTGATGATTCAGATCCTGAAAGACTTCCCGCCACTCGAGCTGGGTTTTGTCGGTGATATCAGCCAGCTCCTGCCACAGGCTCTCTTTGATCACCCGCATAAACACGCTGTCGCTCTCGTCTTCGTGACTCTCTTCGTAGCTGCGGGCAAACTCCTCGAGGTCGCGCTTGACCGCCGCAATCACCGACTCGATCTCGCTCTGCGTCAGATCGCCGGCGCGGACGATTTTTTCCCGCGCCTGCGTCACCAGCGCGTCGATATCGCGCTCTCCATGGCGGAGCCGTTCGCTGAGCGAGGAGACCAGTTCACGGTAATATTGAGCAACCTTGTTCATCATTTCGCCTCCGGTGGGGTTAACGTCTTCTGATAATAGACCTTATTCCTCTCCCGCTGTGTCTGACAAGCCACAGAGTCGCGAAATAATCTGCGCAGCTTTTGCCGATGTTGATGTGCGAAAAGCTGTTTTGACGTGGGCGTTTGGGCTATGCTATGCCGATCTGAAATAACACATCCATTGGCTACACTTTGTAGCTGTATTGAAAACAGGACCACTGGCTGCCATGCAAGAGCAATACCGCCCGGAAGAGATAGAATCGAAAGTCCAGCTTCACTGGGACGAAAATCGTACATTTGAAGTAACTGAAGACGAGAGCAAAGAGAAGTATTACTGCCTGTCGATGCTTCCTTATCCTTCTGGTCGACTACACATGGGTCACGTGCGTAACTACACCATCGGCGACGTGATTGCCCGCTACCAGCGCATGCTGGGCAAAAACGTCCTGCAGCCGATCGGCTGGGATGCGTTCGGTCTGCCGGCAGAAGGGGCGGCGGTGAAAAACAACACCGCGCCAGCGCCGTGGACCTACGACAACATCGCCTACATGAAAAACCAGCTCAAAATGCTGGGCTTCGGCTATGACTGGAGCCGCGAGCTGGCGACCTGCACCCCGGAATACTACCGCTGGGAGCAGAAGTTCTTCACCGAGCTGTACAAAAAAGGCCTGGTGTACAAAAAAACCTCCGCAGTGAACTGGTGCCCGAATGACCAGACCGTGCTGGCCAACGAACAGGTTATCGACGGCTGCTGCTGGCGCTGCGATACCAAGGTCGAGCGTAAAGAGATCCCGCAGTGGTTTATTAAAATCACCGCCTACGCCGATGAACTGCTGAACGATCTGGATAAGCTGGACCACTGGCCGGACACCGTGAAGACCATGCAGCGCAACTGGATCGGCCGTTCGGAAGGGGTAGAAATCTCCTTTGACGTCAACGACTACGCTGACAAACTGACTGTCTACACCACCCGTCCGGACACCTTTATGGGTTGTACCTACCTGGCCGTCGCGGCGGGTCACCCGCTGGCGCAGCAGGCTGCGGCGAACAATCCGGCGCTGGCCACCTTTATCGACGAGTGCCGCAATACCAAAGTGGCCGAAGCCGACATGGCGACGATGGAGAAAAAAGGCGTCGATACCGGCTTTAAAGCCATTCATCCGCTGACCGGTGAAGAAATTCCGGTCTGGGCGGCAAACTTTGTGCTGATGGAATACGGCACCGGCGCGGTAATGGCCGTTCCGGGTCACGACCAGCGCGACTACGAGTTCGCCAGCAAGTACGGTCTGAACATTAAGCCGGTTATCCTCGCTGCCGACGGCTCCGAGCCGGATCTCTCCGAGCAGGCGCTGACCGAGAAAGGCGTCCTGTTTAACTCCGGCGAGTTCAGCGGTCTTGATTATGAAGCGGGCTTCAACGCCATTGCCGACAAACTGGCTGCTATGGGCGTGGGCGAGCGTAAAGTTAACTACCGTCTGCGCGACTGGGGCGTATCCCGTCAGCGCTACTGGGGCGCGCCGATCCCGATGGTGACCCTGGAAGATGGCACCGTGCTGCCGACCCCGGAAGATCAGCTGCCGGTGATCCTGCCGGAAGACGTGGTCATGGACGGCATCACCAGCCCGATCAAAGCCGATCCTGAACACGCCATCATGCACCTGCTCTACTTCCGCTTCTTCCATAAGCTGATGCGCGACGCGGGCATGGTGAACTCCGATGAGCCGGCGAAACAGCTGCTGTGCCAGGGCATGGTGCTGGCTGACGCGTTCTACTATGTGGGCGAAAACGGCGAACGTAACTGGGTTTCCCCGGTTGACGCCATCGTTGAGCGCGACGAAAAAGGCCGCATCGTGAAGGCCAAAGACGCGGCGGGCCACGAGCTGGTGTACACCGGCATGAGCAAGATGTCCAAGTCGAAAAACAACGGCATCGACCCGCAGGTGATGGTTGAGCGCTACGGCGCGGATACCGTGCGTCTGTTCATGATGTTTGCGTCCCCGGCGGATATGACCCTCGAGTGGCAGGAATCTGGCGTTGAAGGGGCGAACCGCTTCCTGAAACGCGTCTGGAAACTGGTCTACGAGCACACCACTAAAGGAGAGGTTGCGGCACTGAACGTGGCGGCTCTGAGCGAAGATCAGAAAGCGCTGCGTCGCGATATCCACAAAACCATCGCCAAAGTGACCGATGACATCGGCCGTCGTCAGACCTTCAACACCGCCATCGCGGCAATCATGGAGCTGATGAACAAGCTGGCGAAAGCGCCGCAGGAAGATGAGCAGGATCGTGCGCTGATGCAGGAAGCTCTGCTGGCGGTGGTGCGTATGCTCAACCCGTTCACTCCGCACGCCAGCTTCACCCTGTGGCGTGAGCTGAACGGCGAAGGCGATATCGACAACGCGCCGTGGCCGGTAGCGGATGAGAGCGCGATGGTGGAAGACAGCACCCTCGTCGTCGTCCAGGTCAATGGCAAAGTTCGTGGTAAAATTACCGTTGCGGTAGATGCAACTGAAGAGCAGGTTCGCGAGCGCGCCGGCCAGGAACATCTGGTGGCGAAATATCTCGACGGTAAAACCGTGCGTAAAGTGATTTACGTTCCGGGTAAACTGCTCAATCTGGTCGTTGGCTAAGCGCGGGAGGAAGCGTGCGATATCTGGTAACAATGTTGTTATCTCTGGCGGTGCTCGTCACCGCCGGCTGTGGCTGGCATTTGCGTAGCACTACCAAGGTGCCCGCCACCATGAAAACCATGATTTTCCAGTCGAGCGATCCGAACGGCCCGTTAAGCCGCGCGGTACGTAATCAGCTGCGTCTTAACGGCGTGGAACTGATCGACGCCAGCACGCTGCGTAAAGATGTCCCTTCTCTGCGCCTCGATGGCTCGTCGATTCAGAAAGATACCGCATCGGTGTTCCAGGATGGTCGTACGGCGGAGTATCAGATGGTCATGACCGTTCATGCCAGCGTCCTGATCCCGGGTCACGATATCTATCCGATTACCACCAAGGTCTATCGGTCGTTCTTTGATAACCCGCAGGCGGCATTAGCGAAAGACGCCGAGCAGGATATGATTATCCAGGAAATGTACGACAAAGCGGCGGAACAGCTGATTCGTAAGCTGCCAAGCGTTCAGGTAGCGGATGTTGAAGCAACCCAGCAGGAAGAGAAACCGGTCGCCAGCAGCGCGGCGCCGGCTTCCTCGGGTAACCGCGTCTCCACCACGCTGGGTCAATGATGATTCGGTTGTACCCGGAACAGCTCCGCGCGCAGCTCACTGAAGGGCTGCGCGCGGCCTATCTGCTGCTTGGCAACGATCCCCTGCTGTTGCAGGAAAGCCAGGACGCCATTCGCGAAGCTGCTGCCGCGCAGGGCTTTACCGAGCACCATACTTTTTCAATCGACAACAGCACCGACTGGCAGGCGATTTTCGCCTTAAGCCAGGCGATGAGCCTGTTTGCCAGCCGGCAAACCCTGCTGTTGATCCTACCGGAAAACGGCCCCAACGCGGCGATCAATGAACAGCTCGCCACGCTGGTTGGCCTGCTGCACGACGACCTGCTGCTGATAGTTCGCGGAAATAAGCTGACCAAAGCCCAGGAGAATGCCGCATGGCTCACCGCCCTGGCTCAGCGCGCAGTCCAGGTCAGTTGCCAGACGCCGGAATACGCGCAGCTGCCGCGCTGGCTGGCCGCCCGTGCCAAACAGCATCAGCTGCAGCTCGACGACGCGGCCAGTCAGCTGCTGTGCTACTGTTACGAAGGCAATCTGCTGGCGCTGGCGCAGGCGCTGGAGCGTCTGGCGCTGCTCTGGCCGGACGGTAAGCTAACCCTGCCCCGCGTTGAGCAAGCGGTAAACGATGCCGCGCACTTTACGCCTTACCATTGGGTCGATGCCCTACTGGCAGGCAAAAGTAAGCGCGTGCTGCACGTCCTGCAGCAGTTACGCCTTGAAGGCTGCGAGCCGGCGATCCTGCTGCGTACTCTGCAGCGGGAGCTGCTGCTGCTGGTTACCCTCAAGCGCCAGGCGACGCACACGCCGCTGCGCTCGCTGTTTGATAAACAGCGGCACCTTCGATCCGGTGCATTACGGTCACCTCAAGCCGGTTGAGATCCTGGCGAATCAGATTGGCCTGAGCAAGGTCATCATCATGCCTAACAACGTCCCGCCGCACCGGCCGCAGCCGGAAGCCACCAGCGCCCAGCGCGTGCACATGCTGAAGCTGGCGATTGCCGATAAACCGCTGTTCACGCTCGATGAACGCGAACTACGGCGCGATACCCCCTCCTGGACGGCGCAAACGCTGCAGGAGTGGCGCCAGGAGCAGGGGCCGCGCAAACCGCTGGCGTTTATCATTGGCCAGGATTCGCTACTGACCTTTCCCACCTGGCACAACTATGAAACCATTCTCGACAATGTCCACCTGATTGTTTGCCGCCGCCCGGGTTACCCGCTGACCATGGCGCAGGAAGCGGATCAGCGCTGGCTGGATCGCCATTTAACCCACGACGTGGAGTCTCTGCATAACCGCCCTTCCGGCGTGATCTACCTGGCTGAGACGCCGTGGTTCGATATTTCCGCGACGATCATCCGCCAGCGCCTTGAGCGCGGCGAGTCCTGCGCCGAGATGCTGCCCGCCGCCGTGCTGGATTACATCCGCGAGCAGGGACTCTATTGCTGACCCCAGGCTGGGCCTGGCGCGAAAAAAGCGCTATCGTAACGCCATCTCTTCATCGCCTGTCAGAGCCTGTTCATGAAATTGTGGTTAGTTCGCCATGGCGAAACCGAAGCCAACGTTGCCGGATTATACAGCGGCCATGCCCCAACGCCCCTGACGCCGCGCGGCGTCGCTCAGGCGCGCGCGCTCGGCGAACGGCTGCGCCTGGCGCCTTTCGATAAAGTATTCTGTAGCGAGCTGGCGCGGACCGGGACAACGGCCGATCTGCTGCTTGGCGACCGCGCTATTCCGCGTGAGCGCCATCCCGCGCTCAATGAGATGTTTTTCGGCGACTGGGAGATGCGTCATCATCGCGACCTCCAGCGAGAAGATGCGGAAAACTATGCCGCCTGGTGTGCCGACTGGCAGCATGCGGCCCCCACCAACGGCGAAAGCTTTCAGAATTTTGCCCGCCGCGTCAGCGAGTTTATCCCAACGCTGACCGACTGCCGCCATCTTGACCATCTGCTGATCGTCGGCCATCAGGGCGTCCTGAGCCTGCTGACCGCCCTGCTGTTGCAGATGCCTGCGGCGGCGATGTGGCACTTTCCCATTGCCCATGGCGCCTGGAGCCTCCTCGAAATCCGCGACGATTTCACCACCCTGCGGGTATTAAATAGCCAGGCCGTCTGGCGGCCGCAAGAAGAATTCCCGCCAGACCATTGACAGGCCAGAGCAGGCTGTTATTCTCCGCTGCCAGGCAGCATCCGCCAAAGCCGGTTTGCAGAAATTGTTTTACAAAAATGGCGATGCAATCCGCGGCGAGGGATGGGATGATAGCCCGCCACGAACGCCTGCCGACAGACATTTCACCCGACTTTTTCATCAGTTCAGGTATACTGTCAGGCTCTTTATGATTATCAATCTTCACGCACCCAGGGGGAACACTTGCAGGGTAAAGCACTCCAGGATTTTGTTATCGACAAAATTGATGACCTGAAAGGTCAGGACATCGTTGCCATTGATGTACATGGCAAATCCAGCATCACCGATTGCATGATTATCTGCACCGGCACCTCCACGCGTCATGTGATGTCTATCGCCGACCACGTGGTTCAGGAGTCCCGCGCCGCCGGCATGCTGCCGCTGGGCGTTGAAGGGGAAGCCGCCGCCGACTGGATCGTCGTCGACCTCGGCGACGTGATGGTCCACGTCATGCAGGAAGAGAGCCGTCGTCTGTACGAGCTGGAAAAACTCTGGAGTTAATGCGTGAAGTTGCAGCTGGTGGCCGTTGGCACCAAAATGCCGGACTGGGTACAGACCGGCTTTAGCGAGTATCTGCGCCGTTTTCCCAAAGATATGCCGTTCGAGCTGGTGGAGATCCCTGCCGGTAAGCGCGGTAAGAACGCTGATATCAAACGCATCCTCGAAAAAGAGGGCGAGATGATGTTAGCCGCTGCCGGTAAGAACCGCATCGTGACCCTGGATATTCCGGGTAAACCATGGGATACACCGCAGCTGGCGCGCGAACTGGAACGCTGGAAACAGGACGGGCGCGACGTCAGTTTACTGGTAGGCGGTCCGGAAGGTCTCTCTCCCGCCTGTAAAGCAGCGGCGGAACAGAGTTGGTCGCTCTCCACCCTCACCTTACCTCACCCGCTGGTGCGCGTACTGGTGGCCGAGAGTCTGTACCGGGCGTGGAGCATCACCACCAACCACCCGTACCACCGTGAGTAATGATGATCAGGGTAGACTAAGCAGCGAATGAAATTACAGAATTCTTTCCGCGACTATACGGCTGAATCCTCGCTGTTCGTGCGCCGGGCGCTGGTCGCTTTTTTGGGGATTTTGCTGCTTACCGGCGTTCTGATCGCCAACCTGTACAATGTGCAAATCGTTCGCTTCGACGACTATCAGACGCGCTCGAACGAAAACCGCATCAAGCTGGTGCCGATCCCGCCGAGCCGCGGCATTATTTACGATCGCAACGGCACCCCGCTGGCGCTTAACCGCACCATTTACCAGCTGGAGATGATGCCGGAGAAAGTCGATAACGTACAGCAGACGCTGGATGCGCTACGCGACGTCGTCGATTTAACCGACGATGACATCGCCGGTTTCAAAAAGGAGCGCGCCCGCTCCCATCGTTTTACCTCGATTCCGGTAAAGGTCAACCTCAGCGAAGTGCAGGTGGCCCGCTTTGCCGTCAACCAGTACCGCTTTCCCGGCGTGGAAGTCAAAGGCTACAAGCGTCGTTATTACCCCTATAATTCGGCGCTGACTCACGTCATTGGCTATGTCTCAAAAATTAACGATAAAGACGTCGACCGCCTGGATAAAGAGGGCAAGCTGGCCAACTACGCCTCGACGCACGACATTGGGAAGCTGGGTATAGAGCGTTATTACGAGGACGTTCTGCACGGTCAGACCGGCTACGAAGAGGTTGAAGTGAACAACCGCGGCCGCGTCATTCGTCAGCTGAAAGAGGTGCCTCCGCAGGCCGGACGCGACATCTACCTCACCCTCGACCTCAAGCTGCAGCAGTATATTGAAACGCTGCTGGCCGGCAGCCGCGCCGCCGTGGTGGTGACCGACCCGCGTACCGGCGCTATTCTGGCGCTGGTTTCAACCCCGAGCTATGACCCGAACCTGTTCGTCGACGGCATCTCCAGCAAAGATTACTCCGCGCTGCTCAACGACCCGAACACACCGCTGGTCAACCGAGCGCGCTCTGGCAACATGCCGACCCGCGAATGGAAGCTCAAGCGCTTTAAGAAACCCTGGTACCAGGGGGACACCATTCCGGTGGGCATCGGCCAGGGTTACTGGACCGCCACGCCGATCCAGATGAACAAAGCGCTGATGATCCTGATTAACGACGGCGTGGTGAAGGTGCCTCATCTGCTGCAGAGCACCGTGGAAGACGGCAAGCCCGTACCCTGGGTCCAGCCCCATGAGCCGCCGGTAGGCGATATCCATTCCGGCTATTGGGAAATCGCCAAAGACGGCATGTACGGCGTGGCCAACCGCGGCAACGGCACCGCGCACAAATACTTCGCCAGCGCGCCGTATAAAATCGCGGCCAAGTCAGGTACCGCTCAGGTGTTCGGCCTGAAGGCCAACGAAACCTATAACGCGCACCGGATCTCCGAGCGCTTGCGCGACCATAAACTGATGACGCGCTGGTTATCTGGAGCGCCAGCGGTCAGGATGTCGGCATGATGGAGCGTAAAATCGGCCAGATCGCCATGGGCGTGGTGATCATGATCGTCATGGCGCAGATCCCGCCGCGGGTCTATGAAGGCTGGGCGCCCTACCTCTATATTTTCTGTATCATCCTGCTGGTAGCCGTTGACGCCTTCGGCGCCATCTCCAAAGGGGCGCAGCGCTGGCTGGATCTCGGTATTGTGCGCTTTCAGCCGTCGGAGATCGCCAAAATAGCCGTGCCGCTGATGGTGGCGCGGTTTATTAACCGCGATGTCTGTCCACCGTCGCTGAAGAACACCGGCATTGCCCTGGTGCTAATCTTCCTGCCGACGCTGCTGGTGGCGGCGCAGCCTGACCTCGGGACCTCGATCCTGATCGCCCTATCCGGGCTGTTTGTGCTGTTCCTATCCGGCCTCAGCTGGCGCCTGATTGGTATCGCCGTGGTGCTGGTCGCCGCCTTTATTCCGATCCTGTGGTTCTTCCTGATGCACGACTATCAGCGTCAGCGCGTGATGATGCTCCTCGATCCGGAAACCGACCCGCTGGGCGCCGGCTATCACATTATTCAGTCTAAAATTGCCATTGGCTCCGGCGGTCTGCGCGGCAAAGGCTGGCTGCACGGCACCCAGTCGCAACTGGAGTTTCTGCCGGAACGCCACACCGACTTTATCTTCGCCGTCCTCGCCGAAGAGCTGGGCCTGATTGGCGTACTGATCCTGCTAGCGCTTTATATTCTGCTGATTATGCGCGGACTGTGGATCGCCGCCCAGGCGCAAACCACCTTTGGCCGGGTCATGGCCGGTGGTTTAATGTTGATTTTATTCGTTTATGTCTTCGTAAATATTGGTATGGTGAGTGGTATTTTACCGGTGGTGGGCGTACCGTTGCCGCTGGTGAGCTACGGGGGCTCCGCCCTGATCGTACTGATGGCCGGGTTTGGTATCGTAATGTCGATCCATACCCACAGAAAAATGTTGTCGAAAAGCGTTTAAAGGGGTTAGCAATGCGTAAGCAATGGCTGGGGATCTGCATAGCAGCGGGGCTGCTGGCGGCATGTTCGAGTGATGACGTGCAACAAAAAACGGTCAGTACTCCACAGCCGGCCGTCTGTAATGGCCCGACGGTTGAGATCAGCGGCGCCGATCCGCAGTATGAAACGCCGAACGCCACGGCGAATCAGGATTATGAGCGCGACGGTAAAAGCTACAAAATCGTTCAGGATCCGGCCAACTTTACTCAGGCCGGTTTCGCGGCGATCTATGACGCAGAACCCAACAGCAACCTGACCGCCAGCGGCGAAGCCTTCGATCCGACTCAGTTGACCGCAGCGCACCCGACGCTGCCGATCCCGAGCTACGCGCGGATCACTAACCTTGCCAACGGACGGATGATCGTCGTGCGGATTAACGATCGCGGTCCCTATGGCAACGATCGGGTCATCTCGCTTTCCCGCGCATCCGCTGACCGCCTGAACACCTCCAACAACACCAAAGTGCGCATCGACCCCATCATCGTCGCGCCTGACGGTTCGCTTTCCGGCCCGGGGATGGCCTGTACCACCGTCGCCAAACAGACTTACGCCCTGCCCGCCCGTCCGAATCTGGACGGTGGGGACGCCGCTGGCATGAGCCA
>PPYE01091387.1_pt1 | contig 12927 bp, 10 predicted proteins | sample 1559881 | NCBI WGS metagenome assembly PPYE01 (sample SAMN08240022, study PRJNA423297) | Human gut metagenome, whole genome shotgun sequencing project.
GACCGATGCACCTTAATGTTGTATTAAGCGGTCGGGACAAAGTACACTTTCGCAAGACAAGACAGAACCGTGAGGGGAAGTCAAGTACGGTTAGTATCATACCGTAGAGTGGCGAGGCTGGATAGTATGGTTAGCGCAAGCGAACTGTTAGTAAACTTCGTAATGTCACGAAAGAGTGTAAGATACTGGCACACTCTACCCAAAAGGGATGCGGTCGGTTAATCCTCTCCATGGTAGGATTACACGGATATAAGCACCGCCGGAGGATGAGACAGAACCTAACCTATCCGTTAGTTATCTATGTGGAACATGGTAAGCCTGTATATCTCCTGTCATGTAAAAAATGACAGGTAAGCTGACAGCAATGAAAGCCGAATGGTATGCAGGTATAAGATAACAGAAAAAGCGAATGCCGTTCTGTAATGGAGCGGATACGGATTGAACCGACATCACGGGCTGATGTGGGCGACATCATCCGACACGAAAGTGGGCAGACTTCTGTGACGACATTAGGGAGGCAATCAAACCAAATGTTGTCAAATGGTGATTCTTTACAATTAACTTTTAGAACTTTCAAAAGGAGGAAAGCAAATGAACGAAAACAAGACATCGTGTGCGCCTGCTGACAATCAGCAAACACTTTGGGACAGAATAGACTGGACTAAAGCGGAGTTGGCTGTCAGAAAGCTACAAGCGCGTATTGTAAAGGCTCAGAAGGAAGGCAGATACAACAAGGTGAAAGCCTTGCAGTGGACGCTGACCCACTCTTTTTACGCAAAAGCCTTAGCCGTAAAGAGAGTTACTTCTAACGGAGGTGGCAACACCCCCGGGGTAGACATGGAAACATGGGAGAACCCTGAAGCAAAAACACAAGCGATAAGCGAACTCAAACGCAGAGGCTACCAGCCGAAGCCATTGAGAAGAGTTCATATCAAAAAGAGTAATGGCAAACTGCGACCGTTGGGAATACCGACAATGAAAGACAGAGCGATGCAAGCACTCTACCTTATGGCATTAGAACCAGTGTCGGAAACAACAGCCGACACACGTTCATACGGTTTCCGCAAGGAACGTCGCTGTATGGACGCGGTAATGCAATGCCATAACATTCTCCGAAAAGGCTATTCTCCCGAATGGATTCTGGAGGGTGACATAAAGGGGTGTTTCGACCATATCAGCCATGAATGGCTGCTTGCCAACATCCCTATGGATAAGGCAATGCTCCGAAAATGGTTGAAATGCGGCTATATCTTCAACAAACAGATGTTCCCGACAGAGGAGGGAACGCCACAAGGTGGCATTATCTCTCCCACGCTTGCCAATATGACATTGGACGGATTGCAGAAAGTCCTTGCAGAGAAATATAAACGAGTTAGAGTCAAAGGCAAGTTATATTCGCCAATGGTGAATCTTGTCCGTTACGCTGATGACTTTATAATTACCTGCGAGAACCGTGAAACACTTGAAAAGGAAATCAAGCCATTGGTAGCCGACTTTATGTCTGAAAGAGGTCTGACCTTATCAGAAGAAAAGACGGTGATAACCAATATCCGTGACGGTTTCGATTTTCTCGGTTTCAATATCCGCAAATTCGGCAATGAAATATTGACCAAGCCGACTAAGAAAGCCGAAAAACGCTTTATGGAGAATATCCGTAAGGTGACAAAAGGTCATAAGGGTTGCAAGCAGGAATCATTAATCAGGATGTTGAATGCTAAAATCCGAGGATGGGGAGCATACTATCAGCATGGGGCGACACGTGATTCTTTTCACAGAATAGACCATCAGATATTTCTCGCCTTGTGGCAATGGGCTAAACGCCGTCATTCCAAGAAAGGGAAACGGTGGATAAAAGACCGCTATTGGCACAATATCCGAGGGAACAGCTGGACTTTTGCGGCTAAGTTCAAGAAATCAAACGGCAAAGAAGACCAACTTACCTTGTTGAAACTGGCATCTTCGTTTCCTTTCCTGCAATATACGCAGATAAAGGGGGACATGAATCCGTTTGACGCAGACTGCCGCCTGTACTTCAATAAAAGAATGAAGTCAAAGATGCTTGTGACACTGAAAGGACGTAAGTCCCTGCTTTACCTATGGGAAAAGCAAGGTCGGAAATGTCCGATATGTGGTGAACCGATTGACACGCATAAGGCATGGAACGTAATGCCAACCGTTCAAGACGGACGGAAATGCAATCTGCTGGTTCATGATGAATGTTTCAAATTATCCCGTAAAACCAATGGAAACAAGAAGTTGTATGAGCCGGTCTCTGCATACGAACAGAGACTTAGAAAAGCTTGAGCCGTATGAGGGGAAACCCTCACGTACGGTTCTGAGGGGGGAAGAGGGCAGTAATGTCCTTGACCTACCCGATAGACCTGCCGACATGGAGCAGCGCAACGGTCGTGCGGTACGCAAGGGCAACACCGTGAAACTCTGGGGCGGTAACGTGGTGGACATAATCATCTATGGAACAGAGAAGACTTTGGATGCCTACAAGTTCAACCTGCTCAAAAACAAGCAGATGTTTATCAACCAGATAAACAACGGCACTATTGCCGTGCGCCGCATCGACGAGGACTGCATGGACGAGGACAGCGGAATGAACTTTGCCGAGTTCGTGGCTATCCTTTCAGGAAATACTGACCTTTTGAACAAGGCCAAGCTCGACAACAAAATCATGCAGCTGGAGAAAGAACAGGCCATATTCAAGAAAGAGCGCATCCGTGCGGAGCGTAAGATTGCGGCCAACACGGAAGCTGTCGGCAAGGCAGAGCGCATCGTGGCGCAGGTCGAGCAGGATATGGAGTATATCGCATCCTATAGCGGCAACAGGGAAACGCTGTTGCTCAATCTGCAGCAGGCTACCCGGGAAGAGACAGGCCGTGAACTGCACCGCATAGCCAAGACATACAGGGGCGAGGCTTACCGTACCATTGGCAGCTATATGGGGCTGAATCTGCTTGTCCGCAGCGAGTACACCCTTTCCGGCTCGTTCGACCGTAACGCTTTCTTTGTAGAGGGCGTAAGCGGACTGAAATACCGCTGTGGCGTGTCGGGAGCCCTGCCGTTGGGATTTGCCGAATCGGCACGATACCCGCAGGCCGCACTTGAAAGGATGCCGTCTTTGATAGAGAAGCAGCAGAAGCAGATAGCCATGCTACAGCACGAAATACCGACCTTGCAGGAAATCACCGCCCGGAAGTGGAGCAAGGCGGAAGAACTGGAGCGGTTGAAACAGGGATGTAAGGAATTGCAGCAGCGGATTGACGAGGCACTCAAGGAAGCCGAGCGTCCGCAGTCCGAAGTTCCCGAAGAAGAAAATACTGTCAGGGCTGCCTGACCGTGATTCATTGATTTAACCTTTTGCCTGTCCGGTCGTGATGATCGGGCAGGTTTTCCTGTGTTTCGTCCTGCCGGGGCCGGCTGGCTTTTGTAGGCTGGTATCTGCCTTTTTTATCCTCCTTTTCCCTTTTTATCGCCTCCCTTTATATCTGTCTTTCAATCCTTTTATATCTTTGTCCTTGCAGTCCGTCCTGACCTTCCGGCTTATTGTTCCGCGAAAGTAACGGATAACAGCTGCACCTTGCAAATCCTCACGGCCTGCGGTGGCCGACGGAAATCTTCCTTCTCGGGGAGAAGCGTATTTCTGTCGCCAGATTTGTCCGGTTGCCGTTATCACATTCATTTAAGAAATATATTTATTATCAATAAGTCTTTAATATAATAGTCGTGAAATAACAAAGCAATCAATTATAATTATTACATTTCAATCAGGGTTACTCCAAAATTGAAGTATAGATTCAGAAGGTAAACAAAAATCATCTGGTACAATTATCCCAATTGTAATTTCAGCTCTTGTTACAGCAACATATAGTTTTGCGCGTGTTTCATCAGCCAATTGTTTAGTTGTATTATTTATCCATGTCAACATGTTTTCTGTTGGATAAACTATAACATTAGGAAAATCCAAGCCTTTTACTTCTCCCATGTTATATCTCTGCTTAATATTTGGATGGATATTTTTCAAGGCTTTATTATTCCAAATTAGAGCAACTGGATTAAATCTATCTACATAGTTCCCAACATCACAGTTCTTAATTAATAGACAATGTTCTTGTTGAGAATTTTCTTTTACTGATTTCATTTCGGGATATTGTGGCATAATCAAACTTGCAAAATCACATATACATCTCGGACATCTATGTGATTTTACAAGAGTTGTTTCGTCTATAGTAACATAGCGCTTATTTTTTTTATTTACACAATCTTGGATAAATGAAGCTATGTCGCCAGAGTACTTTTTGTATTTAGATGATGTATGTGTTGAATATGTATGCTGGCGCGGATCTCCTGCAAATACGCAAGTTATACCTGTTCTTGTTAGTATCAACTTTATAATTTCATAATCATAGCCGACAAAATCTTGGCACTCATCAAAATACAAATAATCAAAAATCGAATTTAACCTTTCAGTAAGTTCCGAGGGATTTTTAAGATACAATTCATTTGCAAGTTCAGATAACTTATCACTAAATACTTTATGCTCTTCTGTTGTTAAATATTTTTTACGATAATTGTCTTTTTTATAAGTGGCAAATATTTTCTCATTATAGGATTTGAGTCCTGATTTTCCATTAACAAATGACACTCCTAAGTGGGTGTCTATTAAATGTGGAAACAAAGTGGTTTTGAATGGTGTTATCCAGTGCTTTAACAAGAACTCAAACCATCCCATAACCACGACTTTATAACCTAAATTATGACTTGCAAGTTTATTTCGAATATGAGCTTGGTTATTTTGTGTATATGTTATGATTGCAATTTTTTTTGTAGAGTCATTATTTGAGTTATTTACAGCATCTTCTACAATTTTAGTGGTTTTCCCTGCACCAGCAGATGCAATATAGCAAATATTATTTCTCCCCATCAATCAACCAATTTATAGCGTCCATAATATATTGAGGAACATTGAAATTGTAAGATTCATCTTCTAATAATTTCAGAGCCCACTCTGTCTTATGCTTTTTCATATATTCCGAAAGGGATTCCGCAGATTCTTTATCAACATTTTCCCCTCTGATTAATTTAGATAGTCCTTTCAAGTTATCTACATTTGCGTTAACAAATGCAGGCTCTAATGTATGTAATGATGTATCTTTTTCCGTAAATAACCTAACAACTTCTTCTTGTGGTAGATTCCTTTTTGTCTCTAATTTTTCAATATTCAGATTGTCATTATCGGTAATGACTGCTATACGTTTTTTAAGTTTTGCTCCCAGCAATGCAAAATGTTTGAATACTGTACCACCGACAGAGATAAGTTCTATTCCTTTTGCAAAAGGATGACATTGGTACTCTTTCATAAAATGATACAATACTACCATTTCATCTGTTGGTCCTTCCACTAAAATAGCCTTATCACAAAGTGCCACACGTAATGTTGGATAATTCGGAACTTTTGCAAAAAAATCATAATCTTCCAAATCTGAAATCCTTTGACTCTGAATTATACCTGAACTTTTCCCTAATACAATTAAATTATTGAGTGATAATTTATTTGCAACAAAGCTACTATGAGTAGAAACGAACATTTGACCGTCAAAACCACTTAAATAGCTAAGTAATTCATACATTTTCGTATGTGATAAATGAGATTCCGGCTCCTCGATGATTAATATTTTCTTTTTCTTGTCATCATTGGAAGATGGGTCAATGGATAATAATGTATTTATAATACATTGATCTCCTAAACCAATCTGTGAAAATGGAATTTCTTTTAATACTGGGCATAAGATTGTATTCCATGCCATTTTTGTTGTTAAATCGACAGTCAGTTTGAAATCTGGGGATATGTCCTTGATTTTATCGTTCAAGGAACAATTGATGACATTGACTTTTGTATTACCCTCAAAGTGTTCTCTTAATGTTCTCAAACAACCTTTAACTTGTACTCGTTCTGATTCTGATAGCTTATATGATATTAAGCGAGTAGCCAATTGATTAGCTTTATTGTTAAATGTATTAGACGATGAATCTATAATCCACGGAACATAAGGTACTAATAATTGTTTGACATTATCCCCAGAAAACCAACATCTTTCAATGGTATAGAATTCACATGGGATATGTTTGTATTGTTCCTTTTGTTCTTGGAATAATGAAAGGTATGAATTGTCACATGCAATTCTAACTCTGATTCCTGAAGAAAATATCGACAGACTATTGTTTTTGCCTGAATATTCGGCAGGAAAATCTTTATTGAAATATAATTCAATAATAATTTCTGGTAAGACTTTATTCGATTCAAAATCCTTCCATGTAGATTCATGGAAAAGATACTGAGTAATTTCCAATTGGCCTATTCCATGTCCCAATGTCAATGAAATGGCTTCAATCAAAGTGGATTTTCCGACACCATTATTTCCTACAATAACATTAATTTTATCATGGAATGAGATATCAGCTTCTTTTATGCCCTTAAAATTCTTTATAATAATCCTTTCTATCATTTGCTGCGCTTATATTTCATTTATATCAAGTGCGTTACATTGATTTTTTTGTATTTTTTACCCATACCCAATGCAAAAGCCATCTGGTCTTTAATTATCAACTCGCCTTTCTGAAGTCCGGCTATTGCTGTCCGAACCTCCTGCAATTCCTGGCCACTCACTCCATACAAATCTTTGATTACCTTATCATCGATGGTCTGCTGTTTCATTATGAGTGGATATTGAGCGTTAGCATAGAAGTCAAACCCTTTGCTTTTGAAACTGCTCATATTTTGTGTGGCAAGGATAATACTTAGTCCCTTGTTACGCCCCACTGCAATCAGGTTTCGCAATGGCCGGTTATCAAAGTCAAGCATATAATGGGCTTCGTCAATGATAGAGAAGTGACGAATCTGGACAACATCCTCGTTAGTGGCTTGCTTTTCAAGCTGCTCGTATATGTTATTCAACTTGGATATGATGAAATACACGATAGCCTTAGCTATCGGACCATCTTTTGGATAACCGTCCATCTTTATGATGTAACAATCACCGATAAGATCAGCCTTGTCTTCTTCCTCGAAAATATTTGCGCGAACTAATTGCTTCAATACGGATGAAATGCTGTCGTCCTTTGCAGGATCGGTCATTTTTGCCTGATACTCTTCCAACATCATTGAGAACGTAATAGGTGCTCCGTCTGTCTTCTTGTATGCCTCTACTATGGCTTCGCTCAGACGGTTATTCATGTTGGCACTTGCAGAAACCCTGTCTATCGAACAGAGGGCTGAAGCCATTTCCGATGAATAGAGATTTATCTCATTGATAGGACGACCTGAGAAATCCTTGAACGGTGTGAATGGTAGGGGATGTTCGATGGGATCTAAAATACAACTTCGGTCCACATCGAAATGCGACAGCCAATGATTGTTCTGGATATCACTGAACTCGCCTTTATAGTCAAACAACAGGAAGTTTACAGGATATTGTGATTCCGAGGACAAGGCCCGGAACTGCTGCATCAGGACTGCCAAGAGGTTGGTTTTGCCTGAACCGGTTGCACCAGCTATGATAATTTGCGAGTTGGTAATATTACGACTGTTGATATCAAGCGTTGCTTCCATTTCAGCATCACCATAGTTACCGATAATTAGATTGAGCACCGGAATGTCTTTTGCCATTGCCACTTTGTTGTTTACTGCATATAGGAACGAATCCAGATTGTTCTCTTCCAACAAGTAATTTCTTCCGCGCAACATTTCTGCTGCAATGATACGTGAAACTGTGGCATTCTGTGACCAGTCGATATTCAGATTGGCATAGCGAAGTTTCAACAAGGCTGAATATAATGTGGACAAATCGTGCATTGTGAAGAAACTTGGCACAATGCGAGCTGAAGAGGTGGAAAGCTGGATGTCCTTGAAGTCATCTTCCTTGCGCTCTACGGTAACACTTAGTCCTACTATGAAACAGATGCGCATCACCTTGTTGAGTGTCAGGCTTACACGCTTTTCTCTGTCGGCTACACGAGACAAGTTGATTTTGGATTCGATAAGATCCTTCACCTGACTGATTTCGTCAAGCAGTCCCTCCATCTGGCGGGTATTTGAAAAGTTTATTATACTCATGGTCTTTACTGATTTAGGGATATCCCGAAATAACCTTCCGCTACTGTCGTATTCTGTTCCTCTACATTACGGTGCAGGGTGTAGGTCTTAGATATGAATGGTTCCAGTTTCACATAATCGCTATCCGTGCGGATTTCCGATGTCGTGCACAGCAGAATGGTCTGTTCAGCCAACTGCGGGAAATATTCTTCCATCAATGCGTCACGGCTCTCGTTATCAAGCACACCCATAACAGTATCTATCATTACAGGAGGATTGTAGTCTCCGAGATTGCGTAACACTTTCAGCAGCACTTGTATGAATATCTGTTTGGAAGCCGCATTAAGCTGATTCAAAGATATTTCATTACCTGCACTATGGTATAACCGGATGTTGAAGTTCTCCATGCTATCGGACAATTCCACCCGGGCGACATGGCCTTTATAAGACACCAGCAGTTTGTTAAGCTGCGACTGCATTTCCGTCTCAATCTGAGCCTTTTTCTTTTTCAGCAGGCTGTCAGCCACCTTATCGAAGAATGGACGGAGTTTTACCAGTGTGTCGAACTTCAAGTCCGGTTCTTGCTGAATCTGCACATCATACTGATGAATCCGTTTCTCCAGACGTAGTATTTCGCTTTTAAAGCTGTCTTCCTGAATCTTCAATTTCTCGACGGTTCGTTTTGCATCCTCATAATTGGCTATAAGAAGATTGTTGCCACCTGCCTGTGTCTGTTCAAGCGTCCGCTTTTCTGTCCGCAGATTGTCAAGGTTGGCAAGCTGTATTTCCATGTCCTGCCTTTTCCTGTCAAGTGTCACGAACTGGTTTCCTCCTCCTTTCTTCGGCAATTCATTCAGGGCTTCAACTTCTGCATCATCCAGATAGTCGTATGGGTCTTGTGCGTTGGTGGTATTCTGCAAGGCGACCATGTGAGCAACCACATTTTCCTCGTCAACGGCCTGACTGCACAAAGACAGTTCTTTCAGGTAATCTATAATCTTTGCCGTCACATCACGGAGTGTCTCTATCGGATAGGCACCTGTGCTCTGTTTCAACAATTGTTCTTTTACGCGTAGTATGTTGTTGATTTCCTGTGAAAGATTGGATGCCAGCTTAGGCAGGAAGACATTTATCTCGATATTCTCGATAAATGTTTTCAGATTCTCGGCATAATCGGCAGCTTCATCGGTTATTGCCCGGATTTTCCCGGTAACATCCTGAATACGCTTGTTCAGGTTCATGGCCTGTTGCGCTCCTTCTTTGGCACGCTGATATTCGTCCTCGACCGATGCCATATATTTATACAGCCTGTCCTGCTCGGCAAGACAAGCGTTCATTTCAGCCACAAGGCCTTCTTTCTGACTACACAGATTGTTGTATTCCTTGGCTTCCTGTTCGGCTTCCAATCGTTGCTGTGCCCATTCCTGCTGCAATTTCTCAGATGCTCGTTTCAGTTGTAAATACTTCTTGAATCCAAGTACATTCTCAAAATTGTCGCGGATGGTCTGCTGGAACACGTTTTTCTTCAGCAGTTCACTTGACTGCATGGCATCAAACAGAAAATACTGGCTCAATTCCTGTGGCAGATTGGCTTTGATGATTTTACTGATTTCTTGTTCTGCACGCACTCTTTCTTTCGGTGCAGTCATAGTGCCATACACATACATATTTCCGTTCATGTTCAGGGATACGCTTTCAAGCGGACGGCCTTGCGGATTTAACTGGTATATTCTCTTCAGGATATACTTCTGTTGCTGCCCTAACACTTTGCCTACAAATGTTATTTGCAGACTGATTTCCGGTTTCACCTTGTTTATTGCTCCCTGATTGAGCAACTCCATAAAATGTTCCTTACTCTCTATTTTAAGTCCATAAAGCGCACCGCTTATTGCTTCAAACAGAGTTGTCTTTCCACCGCCATTAGAACCGCCGATAAGTATAATCGGGCGGTCATCATCTACCGTCAGATCAAGATCAAGCGACAGGTAGGTCTTAAAATTACTTATCTTTATTTTTTGTATGAGCATGGCTTCAAATTCATTATTGACGTACTTTCTGTATGGCGGCGCGAATTATCTCTTCCGCATCGCTGTCACTCATTTCTATCACATCCACCTTTTTGGCGTGATATGCTTTTAGTATTTCTTCGCTAAGCCAATCGAAGTCAATATTGTCGGCTTCACAAATGGCTTCAATCGTAGCAAGGTCATCCTTGCGTATGCCGTAATGCACAAATTTAGGGTCGATTCCTTTTGCCATAACCGTTATGCTTTATATTCATCGGGATGGAAACTGTCCCAACTTGATATGTCTGTTGTGTTCTCTATTTTCATCGGGCAATATTTCCAATTTTCCCCGTTTTTAGTTTGTATTATCACGCCGCCTTTCAAGTGCTTGTCGGCATTTTCCTCGTTATGGATATAATCAATCAAAGCGTTGTGCTTGCATGGAGCATTCTTGTCACTGTCTTCACTCTTGGTATCAAACAGAAATACTTGGCCGTTTTTCATTCGTATCACAAAGTCAACATAAAACAATGCCTCATTACCATCTACATTAGTATAGCTAATGGCATAATGTTGTTTACCGGAGTCTCCGTTTTTGTACCACCAGTCTATATATTCCTTGTTTTCCTCTAAAAACGCAGTAAACTTCTGCTCGGGTGAAGATACCCTGTTTTCTTGAATATACGGCATCAACGCATGGTTTTCTATCTTTGGACACACTCTATTCGTGTCTTCCTTGTAGAATCTGTCTGCAGGAACTTCCCATGTGTATTTCACGTATCCTTTTGCACGATATGCGGCACGACGACGTTGAAGGATAATAGCATATTGTTTCAATGCTCTTTCTATAATATCTGCAAACTTAGGACGATTTCCATGATATAGTATGACTTTGATTGCTTCGCTCTCAAACAGCTCAAACAAATCTTCCATAACTTCCAGAAGAGCCACGGCTAAAGTCTTTATGCTGACTTTTTCATAGCCGCTGCCAAGCATCTTTGCACAAAAAGCCATATAAGCAGCATTAAGTTCCTGCATGGTACGCACGTATTTTGCTTTATTGCGAATCATGGTCTGACCTACTTCTCCTGTAATACTCAGGTCTTCCACAATCTCAATCCCAATGCTCTTTACCCTCAAATCCGCAACTAAGCTCTTCAGCGTCCTTCTTGCGTCTAAACGTCCTCTCATCACTGAATTAGCAGATAAATTGGCAGATAAATTGAGGCTGAAATACCCACTTCTGCCCACAATATCCCCTTGCCCCACTATGCGACTTGAGGCAATACGCAGTATCATACCCATAAGTTGTAGGCGTTATCCAAAATCAGTCTGAAAAATATCTGCGTAAGCATTATTACAGGTATAGATATTCAGCACATACCGCCTTGATGTTCTGATCCACTTGGCTGGTACAGAGACAAACCTGAAGACAAACGCTTTTATGCGACTTGTTGCATTGAGTCCGAACCTCTTTACGTCAAGTCTGTGGATAATGGCCTTGTAGAAATTACGGATAAGTGCCGTAAGAAGAAGGAACACAGTGTTCTCTGCCATGAAGGATTTGGGCAATCTGTCCCACCCGAAACCATTGTTCATATCATCGAAGATACGTTCCTTTCCTCCACGAAGGTTATAGAACTCGACAATTTCTCTTGTGGAAGATTCATAGTCGTTAGTCAGGATACAACGGTATGTGTATTCTCCTTCCCAAAGATCCAGTACACCGTCCATCCGTTTCTGTCTTTGAATCACAAGTCGGTATGCTTTACCCTTCCACTTCTCAACAAGAATAGAGTTCAATTCGAACTCAATGCCATTGATTTCCTCAGTCTTCCAGCCTCTAAGAGCAAAGATGTCATTGTAGAGCGAACTGCAGCGGTTTGCGCGGATATAGAAGGATTTGCTGTGTTTCTCTATTTCCTCCACGATTTCCTCGGAACATGATCCACAATCAGCTCTGAAACGATTGATTGTAAGTCCGTTCTGCTCAAATCTCTCAAAGAATCTCTTCAGCGTGTCCTTCTGATGAAAACGAACGTTGGTGTTACCATCGCTATTCTCAATGCCAACAATCAAGTCGTCAATAACCGCCACGCCAGGGCGATAACCAAGGAACTTCTTGTATGTAGGCTTTGCATCATACTTCTCAGTCTCTATGAACTGATGGTCGAAATCAACATCATACATCTCGCCCTCTTTCAGTTGGCCGGATGCAAACATACAATTGAGCAGTAAGGTATTGAGTGTGTCAGCCGTGTTGAAATCGTAGTTCTTACCCGTATCTGATGTGTATGAGATGTTTCCTTGCGTCAGTTCCTTTATCGCTCTGAGGATAGTATCAGAACTACAAGTACGAAGTGTCGGATGGAGCGAGAGATGGTTCATCAAATGAGTAGTGACATCCTCAATGCATGAGCCACCACAGAAGTAGATACTCATGAGGGAACGGACGATTTCACTGTACTGATAACCGAACGAGCTACACCTTAGACCGAGTGTCGAGTCGATTACAGATGACAATGTGGAGTCAAATTGCTCCATGATTGAAAATATTCCTCCAAAAGGAGTGAGCTTCTCGGATTTTATTTGTATTTTTGCCATGCCTGATGAGGTTTTGTTTGATTATTTTTTTGCAACACTAAGTTAAGTGAATCCTCTGACATGGCAAAATCCTGAGCAACTTTTTGTTGCTCAGGTACTTAAAAAAAATATTTTATAATAGTGTTGCGGAATTAAGGATGACAAAAAAGAAATTGCCCGTTCGTTTTACGGGTCAGCACTTTACTATTGATAAAGTGCTAATAAAAGATGCAATAA
>PPYE01776952.1_pt1 | contig 12925 bp, 5 predicted proteins | sample 1559881 | NCBI WGS metagenome assembly PPYE01 (sample SAMN08240022, study PRJNA423297) | Human gut metagenome, whole genome shotgun sequencing project.
GGCATAAAATGGGCAAGGTTATAGGTATAGATTTAGGAACAACAAACAGCTGTGTGGCAGTATTGGAGAACAATCAGCCGGTAGTCATAACTAACAGCGAGGGTCAGAGAACAACTCCGTCTGTAGTGGCTTTTACAAAGAATGGAGAGCGACTGGTTGGCGAGGCTGCAAAGAGGCAGGCAGCAGTCAATGTGGACAGGACATTTTTCTCAATAAAGAGACAGATGGGAAGCGATTTCAGGGCAAAGGTGGACGGAAAGCTGTATTCAGCTCCTGAGATTTCTTCTATGATTCTCAGAAAGCTGAAAAAGGATCCAGAGGACTATATTGGTGAGGCAGTGACAGACGCTGTAATCACAGTTCCTGCATATTTTTCGGATGCGCAAAGGCAGGCAACTAAGGATGCAGGAAGGATTGCGGGGCTTAATGTGCTTCGAATCATAAATGAGCCAACCTCTGCGGCACTCGCATACGGATTGGACCACGGACAGCAGCAGAAAATTCTTGTCTACGACCTCGGAGGAGGAACCTTCGATGTGTCTGTTATCGAAATAGGGGACAATCTGATAGAGGTGCTTGCCACAGCCGGTGATAATCATCTGGGTGGAGATGATTTTGATGAGAGAATCACGAATTATCTTGTCACAGAGTTTTACAGACAGCAGAATGTGGATCTGAGAAAGGATAATACTGCTATGCAGCGTGTCAGGGAGGAGGCTGAGAAGGCAAAAAAGGTGCTTTCATCATCATCCTCAACCACTATCAACCTGCCATTTATCACCACTGTAAAGGGACAGCCGGTCCACATGGAGATGAACCTCACAAGGGCTGAATTTAATGAGATAACAAAGGATCTGGTGGAGAGAACTGCTATTCCTGTCAATCAGGCACTTTCAGATGCGGGGATTTGTGCAGCAGAGCTTGGAATGGTGCTGTTGGTAGGAGGCTCGACACGTGTGCCGGCTGTTGTTGAGGAGGTAAGAAGAATTACAGGAAAAGAGCCTTCACACAACCTGAATCCTGACGAGTGCGTGGCACTCGGTGCAGCAGTACAGGGTGGCAAGCTCGGTGGAGCAATTGTCGCAGGCAGCAGTGCGGCAGAGATTATACTGATGGATGTCACACCGCTTTCACTCGGAATTGAGACAGTTGGTGGTGTCTCAACCAAAATTATTGACAGAAATACGACTATTCCTACGAGATACAGCCAGATTTTTACAACTGCAGGAAGCTTCCAGACCTCTGTGGATATAAAGGTACTGCAGGGTGAGAGGCAGTTTGCAAGGGACAATAAGCTGATTGGAAACTTCAGGCTAAAGGGCATCAAGCCGGCTCCGGCAGGTGTGCCGCAGATAGAGGTGACGTTTGATATAGATGCAAACGGCATTGTGCAGGTTTCTGCAAAGGACCTGGGCACAGGAAAGCATCAGGAGATTACGATTACCGCAAGCTCAAATTTGTCTGATTCTGAGATTGAGCAGGCAATCCGCGAGGCACAGGAGTATGAGGCAACAGACGGACAGAGAAAGGCTTATATTGATGCAAGAAGTGAGGCTGATACGCTTGTGCGACAGGTGGAAAATGTCATGGCTGACAAGGAAAAAAGAAAGGCTATGGACAGCGCACAGAAAAAGAGTGTGAAATCGTCACTTTCATATGTGAAGAAGCTTATTTCAAGGACAAAGCCCGGAAATGTGAGCGAAGAGCAGGCTGCCGAGATAAAGCATGCGGCAGATGAACTGAGAAATGCGGCAGCGGGATTGATTTAATTATAGTAACTACTATTATTCATTTGGCTATTTACGAGAAGCGGATTTTCATATAAAATATGGGTAAGTGGTGAGTATTCATAACCACCCTGAATAGTTATAATGTTAATTTAAATCCGAGGAAATAGAAAATGAATGCGAACGATAAAACAGAAAAGGTACTAAGAGAAATTCATATCATGCTCTCAAAGGCGGAGCCGTATAAGCCGGAGCCGAGCAGGGTGATCATAAACAAGCAGCAAATGATAGATTTACTTGCTGAGCTGAATAAGTGTATATATGCAATACAGGATGAGTATGAGCTTACTGAACAGAGTCGCAATCACGCAGAGAGAGAGTTCAGAAAGAAGGGGGATCAGATAGTCTGGGATGCAAGCAGAAAGGCTGAGGATGTGTATGCAGCATCGGTTATCTATACGGATGAGGCGCTTTCAAGAGTGCGTGATATCATCAATGATACCAACGAGTCACTTGAAAAGCTGTGCAAGAATATGAAGGATAAGATTGCAGAGCAGGAGAAGATAGTTAAAACTAACCAGTATGAGCTCAAGGGACAGCTTCAGGATTTGTCCGATACGGAGAAGTATCTTAAGATTATCGATGACAGAAATAAGGAGATAGAACGTCAGAAAAATGCAGGTAAACCTGTAGAGGAGCGTACTATTGACAATGAAGAGAAGTCCATCTATGCAAACAGACAGACTGAAATCAAGGTAAATATGGATTATATCAGAAAACTGGGACTTGCTGAGGGCGAGGACCTGGGAGATGGTGTAGTGGGTGAAGTGAAGCTTGCAGACGATACACCTGATGCCGGATTAAATCATAGCAATGATAAGGATGAAGCCAAGGCTGCCGGCTCAAAATAGTCTGTTGATGAGGATTATAAGGCAATAAGCAGAAAAGCCGGCAATCCACCTGTTATCAACACAAAGGAAGGGAAGGAGCTCACAGACGGAATCCACAGAATGTGGCAGAGCATCACCGGAAATAAAGGGAAATGAAACACACCTATGTAATATAAAGCAGCAGTTCAAAACAGAACGGCTGCTTTTTGGCTTATATTTAAAAGTGGGTAATATTAAGCAGATTTTAAGAAAAACAAAGTGGATAATCTGATAAAATATAGCTGACTAACGGCAGGAGAAGGTTTCTGTTCAAAATTCATAGAAGGAGGATAATATGACAATATTAGTTTGTGATGACGACAAGGAAATAGTTGAGGCAATTGAGATTTACCTGATGCAGGAGGGCTACGACGTGGAGAAGGCTTACGACGGCATACAGGCGGTTGAAATTATGAAGAATAAAAAAATAGACCTCATGATAATAGATGTCATGATGCCAAAGCTCGACGGAATAAGAGCCACTTTGCAGATACGAAAGGAAAGCAGGGTGCCGATAATCATTCTATCGGCAAAGACAGAGGATGCTGACAAGATTTTAGGCCTCAATGTGGGGGCTGATGATTATGTTACAAAGCCTTTTAATCCGCTTGAGCTTGTGGCAAGAGTAAAGTCACAGCTTCGCAGATACACCACTCTGTCAAGCAATGATGCAGCCGGAGACAAGGTTTATGAAGCCGGAGGCCTTTTGGTAAATGATGATTTAAAAAAGGTGACTGTGGATGGCGAGGAGGTAAAGCTCACACCGATTGAGTACAATATCCTGCTTTTACTCCTTAAAAACAAGGGAAAGGTCTACTCAATAAACGAAATATATGAGAGTATATGGAACGAGGAGGCGATAGGCGCCGATAATACAGTTGCTGTGCACATCAGACATATCAGGGAAAAAATAGAGATAAATCCTAAAGAGCCGCGATATCTGAAGGTGGTCTGGGGAGTAGGCTATAAGATAGAGGACAACAAATGAAACAGTATACGATAGGAAAAAAAGCGGCGGTCATAGTCTTACATCAGCTATGCATGATACTTATGGTGACAGGAGTGTTTGCCACAGGCTATGCATTCAGGCACGATGCGCATGGAAATATTGATATATATACACTAATATCGCTTGCGGGCCTGGTAGGCAGCTTTGTGAGCCTGGCATATATGGCAAACGTGGCAGGCAGAAAATCAGAGGATGATTACACAATATACTATTTACCGATTGACAAGGTATACTCTGATGTGATGCTAGTGATATTTACATTGCTCATGGTATTTATGGGAAAAGTGATTTCAGGTGTAAAAAACCAGCACTTTGACTATGCATCACTCATTATGACGGCAGGCACATTTACTTTTTTGTTTGATCTGGCTTTTATTATTTTATACCAGAGCATTGTAAGGAAGATAAAAGGCAATATACTTTGCACACACAGCCTGATGTACAAGGGCTATGAGCTTTTGAAAAGAGTTATTGAGAAAAAGGATATCCACACACAAAAAACCAAAGAGATAATGCGCATACAGGAGGCTCTTGAAGCTATTTCGGAAGGAGCGCTTGACACTACACTCAATGTCAATGAGTTTCATGGGCAGCAGAAAAAGGTGGCGGAGGCTGTCAACCATATACGCCAGGGTCTTATGAGCTCGGTAAATGAGAGTCTTAAAAATGAAAAATTAAAGGCTGATTTAATAACAAACGTATCACATGATATAAAGACACCTCTGACTTCAATAGTCAACTATGTTGACCTGCTTAAGAGGGAAAATCTGGAAAATGAAAATGCTAAATACTATATACATGTGCTGGAGGAAAAGTCACAGCGCTTAAAGCAGCTTACAGAGGATTTGGTAGAGACATCAAAGATTACCTCGGGAAATGTGAAGCTCAATATGCAAAAGCTTGATCTGGTTGAGCTTTTATACCAGACCGGAGGTGAATTCAATGAGCGATTTGAGTCGAGAAATCTGACAATAGTTACAAAAATTCCATCAGAACAGATATTTATATATGCGGATGGGCGTCAGCTTTACCGCTCTATTGAAAATCTGTATACTAATGCCGCAAAATATGCACTGGAAAATACCAGAGTGTATGTAGAGCTTGAAAAGGCAGATACAAAGGCAGTTTTTACAATAAAGAATGTGTCTAAGAACGAGCTTGACATAGTAAGCAACGGAAATGTAGACCTGACAGAGCGTTTTGTGAGGGGAGAGAGGTCGAGAACCACTGAAGGAAGTGGACTTGGACTTTCGATTGCAAAGAATCTGACCCATTTGATGGGAGGAAAATTCGAAATTAAGGTAGATGGTGATTTATTTATTGCCACAATTACCTATAATATTATATAATAGTAAATAAAAGAATTTTGAGATACACATACGGAGGTAGAATAAGTGAAATTATATGAAAATGGTGCTTACCTTTTAAACGGTAAGGAAGTAATAATTGATGGACCGGATGCTCAGGCAGCTGTCAAAAGCAAGACCGGCATGGACATCGATAAACAGACAGCTAAGCAGGAGACAATTGCTTACGGTATTTTAAAGGAGCACAATACATCCGGCAATATGGACAAGCTTCAGATTAAGTTTGATAAGCTTACATCGCATGATATCACATTTGTAGGTATCATCCAGACAGCACGAGCTTCAGGACTTGAGAAATTCCCTATCCCGTATGTACTTACAAACTGTCACAACAGCCTTTGTGCAGTTGGTGGAACAATCAATGAGGATGATCACATGTTTGGTCTCACATGTGCAAAGAAGTACGGTGGAATCTATGTACCACCTCATCAGGCAGTTATCCATCAGTTTGCACGAGAGATGCTTGCCGGCGGCGGAAAGATGATACTTGGCTCTGATTCACATACACGCTATGGTGCACTTGGTACTATGGCAGTCGGCGAGGGTGGACCTGAGCTTGTTAAGCAGCTTCTCGAACAGACATATGATATTGATATGCCTGAGGTAGTAGGTATTTACTTGACAGGAGAGCCAATCAAGGGCGTTGGACCACAGGATGTCGCACTTGCAATTATCGGAGAGGTATTCGGAAACGGCTTCGTAAAGAACAAAGTTATGGAGTTTGTAGGACCGGGTGTGTCTAATCTGAGCGTTGACTTCCGTATAGGTGTCGATGTTATGACAACAGAGACTACATGTCTTTCTTCTATCTGGAGAACAGATGACCAGGTTAAGGAATTCTTTGAGATTCACGGTAGGGCTGAGGACCACAAGGAGCTTAATCCGGGTGAGGTGGCTTACTACGACAGATTTATTGAGATTGATTTAAGCCAGATCCGCCCAATGATAGCTATGCCATTCCACCCAAGCAATACCTATACTATCGATGAGCTCAATGCAAACCTCATGGATATTCTCGATGACTGTGAGAAGAGAGCGGAGGTAAGCTTTGACGGCAAGGTGAAGCTTGATTTAAAGAGTAAGGTAAGAGACGGAAAACTGTATGTAGACCAGGGAATCATCGCAGGCTGTGCAGGCGGTGGATTTGAGAATATCTGCGATGCGGCTGACATATTAAACGGACATTCAATCGGAGCAGACGAGTTTACACTGAGTGTTTACCCGGCATCTACTCCAATATACATGGAGCTTGTGAAAAACGGAGCTGTAGCAAAGCTTCTTGAGACAGGTGCAATCGTAAAGACTGCTTTCTGCGGACCTTGCTTTGGTGCAGGAGATACACCTGCCAACAACGCATTCTCTATCCGTCATTCAACAAGAAACTTCCCTAACAGAGAGGGTTCTAAGGTACAGAACGGACAGATCAGCTCAGTGGCACTCATGGATGCACGTTCAATCGCTGCAACAGCAGCAAACAAGGGCTTCCTTACATCAGCAGCGGATATTGATGTCAACTTTACAAAGCCAAAATATTTCTTTGACAAGACTATATATGAGAACCGTGTATTTGACAGCCATGGAGTGGCAGATCCTTCAGTTGAAATCCAGTTCGGACCAAACATTAAGGACTGGCCGGCAATGAGCGCGCTTCCTGAGAATATGCTCCTTAAGGTGGTTTCAGAGATTCATGATCCTGTTACTACAACAGATGAGCTCATTCCTTCAGGAGAGACATCTTCATATCGTTCAAACCCTCTTGGACTTGCAGAGTTCGCACTTTCAAGAAAGGATCCTGAGTATGTAGGCAGAGCAAAGGAAATCCAGAAGGCCCAGAAGGCTATAGAGAGTGGTGAGTGCGCAGGAAAGGCTGTTCCTGAGGTTGCTGAAATCATGGGAGTAGTAAAGAAAAAATTCCCTGAGGCAAGCCATGAGAATATGGGCTTCGGAAGCACAATTTTTGCTGTTAAGCCGGGTGACGGCTCAGCAAGAGAGCAGGCTGCCAGCTGCCAGAAGGTACTCGGAGGCTGGGCAAATATCGCAAACGAGTATGCCACAAAGAGATACCGTTCAAACCTTATCAACTGGGGAATGCTTCCATTCATCATCGATGAGGGAGAGCTTCCGTTCCACAACCTCGACTATATCTTCCTTCCGGGAATCAAGAAGGAAATCGAGGATGCAAAGACGGAGTTTGAGGCATATGTTGTCAAGGATGGTGAATTAAAGCCATTTACACTGAAGATGGGTGAGCTCACAGATGATGAAAGAGAGATAATATTAAAGGGATGTCTCATCAACTATAACCGTAAATAAGGAGAGTTTAATCCGATGGAAGAAACCGGAAAAGCTGGTAAAAAATCAAACATTGAGATAAATGCAGATAAGGGTGCGAAGCAGAATTCGCACCCGGGGCGTGAGGAATGGCCACATCTGATCAGAATAGGTGTCATGGTATTTGTCACGTTTGCAGTCTGTATACTGTTTTTCTTTGCACTGTACAGATTTGAGGGCTTTGCAGGCATATGGAGCAAGCTGCTTGCGGCAGCAATGCCTATTATAATGGGACTTGTGCTTGCATACCTGATGAATCCTGTCATGCTGTGGCTGGAAAGATGCTTTAAAAAGCTTCTTTCCAAAAAGATGAAAAGCGAAAGCAAGCTGCGAAAGGTTTCAAGAGCTCTTGCAATCACAGGCTCGGTTATTATTCTTGTAGCGATTATTTCGCTCCTCATTGCGGCTATTGTGCCTTCTGTCATAGCAAGTATATCGGGACTTATGAAGACACTGCCAAATGATGTTGCGGCATTCATCAACATGATAAAGAACGGCAATTTCGGGGACAGCAAAATTGCTGAGCTCGCGAGCACAGGTTTACAGAATGCAACCGACTACATTGAGGATTATGCCACAGAAAAGCTGATTCCTGAGGCACAGAAGTATGTTGCACAGATTACAACCGGTGTGATTTCGGTAGTCAGAGGCTTATTTAATTTTATTATCGGAATAATCGTGATGGTCTATGTGATGAGTATTCAGGAGACTCTCGCAGGACAGAGCAAAAAGATAATATATGCTGTCTGCAAGCCAAAGACAGGCAATATCATCATTGAGACGATCAGAAAGACAAATGAGATTTTTGGAGGCTTCATAAGCGGTAAGATTATAGATTCACTGATTATAGGTGTGATTGCATATTTCGGATGTCTGATTTTAAGGATTCCATCATCGGTGCTCGTTGCAGTGATTATCGGCGTCACAAATGTGATTCCGGTATTCGGACCGTTTATCGGTGCAATTCCATCGTTACTCATAGTAGTAATTCAGAGTCCGTGGCATGCGCTTTATCTTCTGATATTTATTGTCGTGCTGCAGCAGGTGGATGGTAATATAATAGGGCCTAAGATACTTGGCTCATCTACCGGTCTTTCGACCTTCTGGGTTATGTTTGCCATACTAATCGGCGGAGGAATGTTTGGTTTTCTTGGAATGTTACTTGGTGTTCCAACCTTTGCTGTGATATACTATATTGTGAAAAGAGTTGTTAATTATGCTCTCAGGAAAAAGAAGCTTCCTGAGGACACAAGGGATTATACAAAGACAACAGGCGTAGATACCAAAAATAATAAGCTTAAATACGAGTAGGTGAAATAAGTGGATAAATACGAATACAATCTCAAGCTGGATCAGATAAAAGCCCTAAGCGCCGAGGAGGGCTATATGAGCGCAGCAGAGATTGCGGATAGCATAAATTGGAACAAAATTAAAAATGTAAATACACTCGTTAAAATCGGCGAAATCTACGAGAAGGCCGAAAGATACCAGGATGCAAGGGACATACTTTTAATGGCCTATGACCGTTCACCAATCGGCAGGATGATTATATACAGACTGGCTGAGGTCGCCATCAAGATGGGGGATTATGATGCTGCTACAGAGTATTATGATGAGTTTGTTGAGATAGCGCCTCATGATGATATGAAGTATGTATTAAGATATGCCATCAAAAAAGGGCAGGGAGCTTCATTTGATGAGCTTATCACTATTCTTGAAGAGTACAAGGATGAAGAATACACTGAGGAGTGGGCATATGAGCTTGCATATCTATACCACAAGGCCGGAAAAGCCGATAAGTGTATAGATGCCTGCGATGAGCTCATTCTGTGGTTCGGAGACGGACCATATGTGGAGCGCGCGCTGGAGCTTAAGATGCTTTATCAGCCACTTACCAAGGCTCAGGAGGAAAAGTACAGACGATTCAAGGCAGAGAAGGAAAAGCCGGCTAAGATAAAGGATGAGGATGAGGTCACAGAGATAGGTGCCATGGAGATGGTAAAGGGCGGAGAGATAGTGCATGATGACGTAACTATTCCGCAGATTACTGTAAATCAGGAGAAGTTCAATACTGTAAATTTACAGCAGGAGATTGCCAAGGGTATGCAGCAGATCATGGAGGCCAAGGGCAAGAATGAAGTTGCTGATACGATGGATACCATCAAAAAGATAGTTGAGGATATTCCTTATCTCAAGCTCGAAAAGGAGCAGGAAGAGTATGTACAGCAGCCGGAAGAGACAGAGCATATCGCTACAGATGAAGAGATAGATGGTTCACTTAAGTTGAATTTCAAGGAGCTTTTGGGTGAAGACGCTGACGGACAGATGTCTATGGTCATGAGTGAAAAGACTCAGCTTGAGCATCAGATTACAGGACAGATGTCTATACAGGATGTGCTTGAAGAATGGGAAAAGACCAGACATGCGGCTGAAATTGCACTTAAAGAGGCTGAGCAGCAGAAGCTTGAGTCAGCTAAGGCAAGAGCACTTCAGGAGGCAGGAGACATCATGGAGAGACTAAATGATGTCATTCCAAAGCTGGATGCAGGTGTCACTCCGAAGGAACTTCTTGAGGAGGAGTATTTGAAGGTCCCGGTTGATATTATAGAGCAGAAAGCTGCCGTGAAGGAGCTTTATGCAGAGGAGACTGTGGATGAAGTACAGGAGCCGCAGGAAGCACCGGAAGAGGCTATAGACGAAGCACAGGAGCCGCAGGAAGCACCGGAAGAAGCTATAGACGAAGTACAGGAGTCACAGGAAGCACCGGAAGAGGCTATAGACGAAGCACAGGAGCCGCAGGAAGCACCGGAAAATGCTGCAGATGAAGTCAAGGAACCGGTTGGAGAGCCGGAGGATATAATTATGGCAGAGGAGTCTGAGAAAGACGAGATACTCATGCAGCCGACTACCATGATGCCTGAAATAACAGATGATATGTTAAATGTCGATGATGATACATCAGATGATGAGACTTCACAGGAGAAAGAAAACGTTTCTGAGAAGAGAGATTTTGATCATGTGACATCATTTATCGAGCAGGAAATAGCCAAGATGACAGCAAAGAATCCGGGACTGGAGAAGAAGCTGGATATGGCTAAGACAAGAAAAATGCCGGATATTTCATTGCCGGAGGATTTAGACAGCGAAGAAGATGACTCGAAATTGAAAGAAACAAAACATATAAAAGAGCTTACAAGCGAACAGAAAGCTATATTTTCATATTTCATACCGGTAAAGGGTATGGAGGATCAGATCTGCAAGGCATATAATGCAGTGCTTGATCATTTCAACAGGAAAGAAAACGCATCCACAGGCAACCTCATTATACAGGGAGAGCAGGGTTGCGGAAAGACAATGCTTGCTACAAGCTTTATAAAGGTATTACAAAAAGATGGTGAACAGCTTACAGGAAAGATGGGCAAGATTGATGCTGCCGCACTCAATAAAAAGGATGTGCAGCAGGTAGTCAGAAAGATAACAGGAGGCTGTCTCATCATAGAAAGAGCCGGTGATATCGACCGCAGCATAGCTGCCCAGCTATCATTTTTGATGGAGCATGATATTACAGGAACACTCTATATACTTGAGGATACATCAAAGGGTATAAAGAAGGCTCTCTCAATGGATGAGGGCTTTGCATCCAAGTTCACGGAAAAGATATCGGTCCCTATTTTTACAAATGATGAACTCGTATTGTTTGCCAAATCGTACTCTGCAGAGCTTGGGTACAAGATAGATGAGATGGCTATTCTGGCATTGCATAACAGAATCAGCAATATTGAGAGGATAGACCAGGCTACCACTCTGACAGAGGTCAAGGATATAATTGACGAGGCCATAGACAGGGAGGCTCACAGCGGACTTAAGAAGGCTATAAGTATTCTGACAGCCAGGCGATATACAGATGATGACCGAATTGTACTCAAAGAGGATCATTTCAGGGAAAAATAAATACTTATGGGGGGTATATATATGTGTAATTTTACAGCAATGGATTGTTACCTGTTTGGTCAGGCAACACACTATGATATCTACAAGAAGATGGGTGCTCACTTAGCTGAGCGTAAAGGAAAAAAAGGAGTGTGCTTTGACGTCTGGGCGCCACATGCGAGGGAAGTATACGTGTTTGGTGAGTTTAACGACTGGAATGAGACCAGTCATGAGATGAAGCGTGTAGAGCCGGAAACCATGGGAGTGTATGAGCTTTTTGTACCGGGAGCGCAAAAGGGTCAGATGTATAAGTTTATTATAGTCACTGAACAGGGTGATAAGCTGTACAAGGCGGATCCATACGCAAACTACGCAGAGCTTCGTCCGGGAACAGCGTCAATCATCACAGATATCGAGCACTTCACATGGACTGACAAAGAGTGGATGGATAAGAGAGCAGCAAAGTCAGATGCTGATGTATATTCTTCACCTATGGCTATATATGAGTGTCATCCGGGCTCATGGATGAGACATCCGGGCAGGGATGATGAGGGCTTTTATACATACAGGGAGCTTGCAAAATCACTCATATCCTATGTGAAAACTATGGGATATACACATATTGAGCTTATGGGTATTTCAGAGTATCCGTTTGATGGCTCATGGGGATATCAGGTGACAGGCTACTATGCACCTACATCGAGGTATGGAGAGCCTGAGGATTTTGCATACTTTGTTGATCAGTGCCATAAAAATAATATCGGAGTAATCCTCGACTGGGTACCTGCACATTTCCCAAAGGATGCGCATGGACTTGCCAATTTCGATGGAACAGCCACATATGAGTATGCAGACCCAAGAAAGGGAGAGCATCCTGACTGGGGCACAAAGATATTTGACTACGGTAAGAATGAAGTAAAGAACTTCCTTATCGGAAGTGCACTTATGTGGATAGAAAATTACCACGTAGACGGACTCCGTGTGGATGCAGTTGCGTCAATGCTTTATCTTGACTATGGAAAGAACGACGGACAGTGGGTGCCAAACAAGTTTGGAGGAAATAAGAACCTCGAGGCAGTAGAGTTTTTCAAGCATATCAATACACTCATACTTGGAAGAAATCACGGAACTGTAATGATAGCCGAAGAGTCTACCGCATGGCCAAAGGTAACAGGCAAGGTAGAGGAAGACGGACTGAACTTCAGCTACAAATGGAACATGGGATGGATGCATGACTTCCTTGATTATATGAAGCTGGATCCATATTTCCGTAAAAATAACCACAACAAGATGACATTTGCGATGAGCTATAATGAGAGTGAGAAATATATTCTGGTACTGTCACATGATGAGGTGGTACATCTGAAGTGTTCTATGCTCAACAAAATGCCGGGCTTAGAAGGGGATAAATTCAAGAACCTCATGGCAGGATATGCATTTATGATGGGACACTGTGGAAAGAAGCTTCTTTTCATGGGACAGGAGTTTGCACAGAAGCAGGAGTGGAGTGAGGAAAGAGAACTCGACTGGTATCTGCTTGAGAATCCGGAGCATAAAAAGATCCAGAACTGGGTAAAGGAGCTGCTTCACCTCTATAGGAGAAACCGCTGTCTGTATGAGCTGGATTCAAGC
>PPYE01257473.1_pt1 | contig 12922 bp, 10 predicted proteins | sample 1559881 | NCBI WGS metagenome assembly PPYE01 (sample SAMN08240022, study PRJNA423297) | Human gut metagenome, whole genome shotgun sequencing project.
CACCGGCGGCTTCCACGCCGGTATGACCGGCGATGAGATCTCCGGGATGTTCGGCACCATGCTGGGCAGCCCCGGCTCCATGGCCGTCTTCACGGAGCTGGTGGTGGTCACCGGCCTGATCGTGTGCAGCTTCGGCCTTCAGAAGGGTCTGGAGCGGGTGACCAAGGTCATGATGATCTGCCTGCTGGCACTGATCGTGGTGCTGGCGGTCCACAGCCTGACCCTCTCCGGCGCGGCGGAGGGCATGAAGTTCTACCTGCTGCCCTCCGTGGACACCATCCGGGAGCACGGTCTCGGCAGCCTCATCACCGACGCGATGAATCAGGCGTTCTTCACCCTGTCTCTGGGCATCGGCGCCATGGAGATCTTCGGCAGCTACATGAGCGACGAGCAGACCCTCCCCGGCGAGGCTGTCCGCATCTGCATTCTGGATACCTTCGTGGCCCTAATGGCGGGTGCCATCATTTTCCCTGCTTGCTTCACCTTCGGCGTTGCGCCCGGTGAAGGCCCCGCGCTGATCTTTCAGACCCTGCCGCCTCTGTTCGTGAACATGTCCGGCGGCCGCTTCTGGGGCACGCTGTTCTTCCTGTTTATGGTGTTCGCCAGCTTCTCCACGGTGCTGGCGGTGTTTGAGAACATTCTGGCCGTCTGCATGGACACCTTCGGCATCAGCCGCAAGAAGGCCGTGCTCATCAACGGCGTACTGCTGGCCCTCCTGAGCCTGCCCTGCGTGTTCGGCTACAATATCTGGAGCGATTTCCACCCCATTCTGGGCAAGGACGTGCTGGACAGCGAGGACTTCCTCGTGAGCGGCCTGCTGCTGCCCATCGGCTCTCTGGTGTACCTACTGTTCTGCGTCAGCAAGTGGGGCTGGGGCTTCGACAAGTATGTGGCCGAGGCCAATAAGGGCGAGGGCCTGAAATTCGCCAAGTGGCTGAAGCCCTATTTCCAGTTCATTCTGCCGGCGCTGATCGTTGTGATCTTCCTGCAGGGCCTGCTGTAAAGCGGAACTATATTACAGCAATAGAGGGGGAAATTTCCCCTGTACGGGACATTTTCCCATCAGCCTGCACGGTGAAATGACCGGAAATGCAAGAAATATAAGAACATAGGAGGCGTGTCAACAGACACGCCTCCTATGACTTTTATTGGGGGAATTTACAGAAGCCGACTCATGCGATGTTACAGCACCAGTGCCTCCTTCAATACCCGGAGGGAGGTCAGGTGGCCCTCCAGCATGGGCATGGTCAGGTCCTCCATTTCCAGAGATACGTCGCCGTCATAGCCCGCCATCCGCACGGTGGAGAAAAACTCCTTCCACCACTGGGCGCCGTGGCCGCAGCCCACGGCCACGTAATTCCACGAACGCGTGCGGAACTGGTCGATGGGCTTCGTGTCCAGCAGGCCGTTTGGCCCGGCCATCCGCCGCTCCGGGCGGGAGTCTTTGCCGTGGACGTGATAGAGAGCGCCCTGCTCACCCAGCACCCGGGCGGCCTCGATGGGGTCGCCGCCCATCCAGAACAGGTGGGAGGGGTCCAGATTCATGCCTACCATGGGGCCAACGGCTTCCCGCAGGCGGAACAGGGTTTCCGGGTTGTATACCAGCTGCATCCCGTGGTTTTCCAGCGCGATCTGACGGATGCCGCAGTCCTCCGCCATGCGGACCAGTTCCTTCCACTTGGGGATGGCCACCTCGTTCCACTGGTAGTCCAGAATGTCCTGGGTCTCCGGCGGCCAGCTGGTGGTGATCCAGACGGGGGTCTTGTCGCCGGGACAGCCGGCGGGCAGGCCGCTCATCATCACGATCTTCTCCACGCCCAGCAGCTTCGCCAGACGGAAGGTTTTCTCCGTCACCTCCCAGTCCTTCTGGAAGGCAAGGGGGTTGCCGGAGCAGTTCAGGGCGCACAGGGCGATATCCCGGCGGCGAAGCTGGTCCATCCAGCGCTGCCGGGCCGTTTCGGAGCCAAGCAGTTCGTCCAAGTCGATGTGGGGCGCGCCGGACCAGTTGCCGGTGCCGATCTCCACGGCCTGAACGCCCTGCGCCACGCAGAAATCCAGCATGGCCGCAAAGGGCATATCCAGTGTGCAGGTTTTGATAGAAAGCCGCATAGGGAACCTCCTTGGTCATTGATCTTTTTGGGGGGCCGCCGCAGGGCGGCGCATGAAGATCGTCTTTTTTCGCGGGGAGTTGAGGGGCGCTATTCCTTGGTGAACCACAGATCCAGATCCACAGGACCCTCGATGCCGTCCACAGCGCCGCTCTCGCTGTACTGCCAGAGGGTCACGCCCCGGTCCAGCGCCGGGACCGGGCCGTAGCTGGCCAGCCAGACCGGCAGGTGCGCCAGCTCCTCCATGCCGTACATACTTCCGGCCCAGTGGAGGTTCATGTAGACCACCGGCTCATAGCCCGCCTGACGGATCACGTCGCAGAAGGCGATGGCGTTCTGGGTGGCCTGTTCGCCGGTGAGATCGTCGGTCCGGGCCTCATCCGCCGTGTAAAATTCCAGATCATAGGCAATGGGGCCGCTGACGTTCGTCCCCCGGAGCCGCTCCACCACGAACCGGGCTTCCTCGGCGGCTTCCTCCTCCGTGACGGCCTGAGAGTAGAAGTAAACGCCCACCGTCAGCCCCGCTTTGGCGGCGTCGGCGGCGTTCTGGGCGAAGGCGTTGTCCTCCACCAAAGCCCCGGTGCCGTAGCCCCGGAAGCCAACCCGCAGCATGGCGAAGTCCGCTCCGGCGGCTTTTACGGCGGGCCAGTCCACGACACCTTGATAGCTGGAAACGTCCACCCCGGCATAGGCGGTGACGCCGGGGGCGTCATATTGGTAAAACGGCTCCCTGCGGGTCAGGGCTTCCTCACTGACGGTGATTCCCGGCCCCGGCGCGGTATGGGCTCGCCATTCCAGAATACCCCAGATCCCAAGGCCCGCCAATACCAGCGCCGCCAGCAGCCAGCCACAGCGGTTGGGCGCGGCCCGCTTGCCGCCTTTCTTTTTTTCTTCCATATGTGTTCCCCCTCCAGCGTGTCGAAAAATTCTTTTCTCCCCGCCGAGTTAGTTTTCAGAACTTTATAAAAGTTCTGAAAACTAAGGATTTTAATGGCGCAGGACACCCTTCTTGGGTTTCCCGCGCACACCCTTCCTTACCGCTGCGGAGAAATTGCTGCTTTATCGACAGCATCCCCCTCTTTTCTGCTCATAGACTACCACCGGCGGCGCTGCCTTTGGTGAACAAAGTCTGAATTTGCCGTAAAAAGGGGAGGGGACGGTTCAGGTTTCCTGCGCCAGCATCCGCAGGGCGAACAGGGTGTGGAGCGCCGCGCCGGTGGGGAGAACGTCCTCATTGAACACCACCGCCTCGTTGTGCATGGGCTTGCCGTAGCGGGGATCCTCCTGCGGCGTTCCGGCTCCCAGCAGCAGGTAGGCGCAGGGCAGCTCATAGGTGAAGGAGGCGAAGTCCTCGGAGCCCATGCCGCCCTGATCCAGACGGTACACCCGCTCCTTGCCAGCCAGCTCCTCCGCCCAGCCCGCGACCTGCTCCATCAGGGCGGGATCGTTTACCAGCGGCGGCGCGGAGGCGATCTCCTCCAGATGGGCGCTGCCTCGGAAGGCCGCCGCCGTGTTTTCCGCGATGACCCGGATGCGCTCCATGATCCGGGCGCTGAGCTCCCGGTCAAAGGTGCGGATGGTGCCCTCCAGCACGGCCTCCTCCGGGATGATATTGGGGGCCTGTCCCCCCTGGAACCGGCCCACCGTCACCACGGCAGGCTTCTTGGCGGAGATCTCCCGTGCGGTCAACTCCTGCAGGGAGAGGTAGATGTGGGCGGCGATGTTGATGGGGTCCACGCCGGTCTCCGGCATGGCCCCGTGGCAGCCGGTGCCCCGGACGGAGATCCGGAACAGGGTGCAGCCCGCCATGAACGTCCCCCGGCCGCAGAGTACCATGCCGGAGGGGGTGCCGGAGTTGACATGAAGGGCCAGCGCCGCTTTGGGCGACGGCGCATCCTTCAGGACCCCGGCCGCCAGCATGGACTTCGCCCCGGTGAAGCCCTCCTCGTCCGGCTGGAACACCAGCCGCACCGTGCCCTTCAAGTCCGCCTGGTGCCGCTTCAGTAAAGCGGCGGCGCCTAACAGCATGGCGGCGTGCATATCGTGGCCGCAGGCGTGCATGGCGCCGTTTTCCGACTGAAAATCCAGCCCCGTGGTCTCCCGGACCCGGAGAGCGTCCATATCCGCCCGGAGCAGCACGCACCGGCCGGTGTCCTCACCAGTGATGTCCGCCACCACGCCCCCGGCCAGCGGGCGGGGCGTATACCCCAGCGCCGTCAGCCGTTCCGTCACATAGGCGGCGGTGCGGGGCAGGGAGGGGCCCACCTCCGGGTCCCTGTGCAGGGTCCGGCGATCCGTCAGAAGCTGGGGCTTCAGGGCTTCCGCCTCCGCCAGCAGAGCTTTGGTATCCATGGTCATAGCACGTCATCCTTCCTTTGAACTGCGCCGTTTCCGGCAAGCTTACAATACGGTTATTATACCGCAGGGCGATGCATTGTCAAACACCGTCGGAGAAAAAACGGAGCTGCGCCAAGCATCTTTTTCATTTTTCTGATAGGACTTCGGCGAGAAAAGTGAGCGCGGACTGTCTTGACAGCTGCTGGCGGCGCTGGACTGAGCGGCAGAGACACTTGCCGCAAAGGGCAGAGCTTAGGCGTGCAGATCAACCGGTTCTGGTGATGTGGACTGGCCAAGCTGTGGAGTAAGCGGGACAAAGTGTTTAAATTTTTGCCGGACAGAAATTGAGATTTGGAAAAATTGATTAATAAAAGGCGCACACCTCTTCCAAAGCAGTTTGGGAGGGGTTAGCCTTTTTCCTTACAGGAGGCTGTGATCCCGGGACTGAAATTCGGACAGGATTACTACGATGATCTGCTGGCGAAATACACCCACAAGAAGGAGCTGTTCCTCAAGGAACTGGATGATCTGCACATCATCCACAACGATCCGGAGGGGGCGTATTATGTCCTGCTGGACATTTCCAAATTCGGCTATGACAGCGATCTGAAATTCTGCGAGGATCTGGCCCGGCTGGTAGGCGTCGGAGCAGTGCCCGGCTCCAGCTTCTTCCGCGAGCCGGTGAATCATCTGATCCGCTTCCACTTTGCCAAGAAGGACGAGACGCTTCTGAATGCCCTGAACCGACTGGAAAGCCTACGGGCAAAAATCCCTTCCCGCAAAAGGAACTGAAAGAGACCAATCTCAAGCGGGAAGCCTTGCAAGAGCAGGGCATATCTGTCAGCCGTGCTGCGAGAAACCCGCGCTGTCCGAGATTGCAGAGATATTACCCTGGCGTGGTATTCCTGCCGTCCATGACCGTGGGGGCCACGGACGCCCACCACTATGAGCAGATCTGTGACACCTGCCTGCGGTGCAGTTCCTTCATGGCGGAGCCGCAGGAAGCGGCCACCGGCGTCCACGGGACCAACGAGCGCATCCCGGTGCGAGCCTATTTGCAGGGCATTCGGGTCCTCATCGACCTGATGGAGCACGTAAATCTATCCTGCTAATGTGCTAAGGCACGTATGCGCATCCGAGACCGCACTTCAGAAATTGAACGAGTGAAAAAGCTGCCGGGGAGTTGATCTCCCCGGCGGCCTTTTTGCGGTCAGCAGAAGGTTGGATTTCCGCAGAAAAATGCCCGAAGGAGATCTTCCTTCGGGCATTGCGTGTATTCGGCAGAAATCAGCTGCTTTTTCCCAGATACGCTTCCTTCACCCGGCTGTCCGCCAGCAGCTCCGCGCCGGTGCCGGACATGGTGATGGTGCCGGTCTCCAGCACATAGGCGAGGTCCGCGATCTTCAGGGCCATGTTGGCGTTCTGTTCCACCAGCAGCACCGTGACGCCCTGCCGGTTGATCTCCCGGATGATGGAGAAGATGTCCTGCACCACCAGCGGGGCCAGACCCAGAGACGGTTCATCCAGCATCATCAGCTTGGGGCGGGACATGAGGGCACGGCCCACGGCCAGCATCTGCTGCTCGCCGCCGGAGAGGGTGCCCGCCAGCTGCCAGCTCCGCTCCTCCAGACGGGGAAACAGGCTGTACACCCACTGGATGTCTTTTTCGATCTCCGCCTTGTCCCGGCGCAGATAGGCCCCGATCTTCAGATTTTCCAGCACCGTCATATCCGGGAAGACCCGGCGGCCCTCCGGACTCATGGCGATGCCGGTGGAGATGATCTTGTCGATGGACTTGCCCAGCAGCTCCTGCCCGTCCCACTGGACGGAGCCGCCGGAGGCCTTTACCAGTCCGGTGATGGTCCGCAGGGTGGTGGATTTGCCTGCGCCGTTGGCGCCGATCAGCGTCACGATCCTGCCGTCCGGTACTTCCAGAGAAATGCCCCGGAGGGCCTGAATGCCGCCGTAGTGGACCTGGAGGTTTTCAATTTTAAGCATCGTCAGCCACCCCCAGATACGCGTCGATGACGCGCTGATTTTTTTGGATCTCCGCCGGTGTGCCGTGGGCGATCAGCTTGCCGAAATCCAGCACATAGATGCGGTCGGAAATGCCCATGACCAGATTCATGTGGTGCTCGATGAGGAGGATCGTGATCTTGAATTTTTCCCGGATCTCCCCGATAAAGGCTGTCAGCTCCTCCGTTTCCTGAGGGTTCATGCCGGCGGCCGGCTCATCCAGAAGCAGCAGCTTCGGCTCCGCCGCCAGTGCCCGGGCGATCTCCAGCCGCCGCTGCTTGCCGTAGGGCAGGCTGGTGGCCAACTCGTTTTTCACATCGGACAACCCTACGATCTCCAGCAGCTCCTCCACCTGCGCCCGCTGGGCCGCCTCCTCCTTCCGGTTCAGCCGGAACGCGGCGGAAAACACGCTGCTGGTGGAGCGGCAATGCTTGGCGATGAGCACATTGTCGAACACCGTCTGGGTCTTCCACAGGCGGATGTTCTGAAAGGTCCGGGCCATGCCCGACCGGGTGATCTTGTCCGGGGTAGGGGAGAGGGTCTCCGTGTAAAGTCCGTCGCACTGGCCCTTGTACTGCTTTTTCATTTTGCCCTGGGGGTGGTTTTCGATGATCTTTGCCCCGTCAAACCACACCGCGCCGTTGGTGGGCTGGTATACGCCTGTGATGACATTGAAGGCGGTGGTCTTTCCCGCGCCGTTGGGTCCGATGAGGGCCACGATCTCGCCCTCGTTGACCTCCAGCTCCAGATCGTCCACAGCCACAACGCCGCCGAACTGCATGGTGATGTGATCCAGTCTCAAAAGCTGCTCACTCATGGCTGTACCGCCTCCTTCTTCGCTTTTTTCTGCCGCTTTTTCAGGAGATCCGGCAGCTCTTTATCTCCCATGATGCCCTTTCGGAAGAACAGCACCACCACCATGATGATGACGGAGAACACCACCATCCGGAAGCCGGTGCGCAGGAAGGGGACCTTGAAGCTGCCGATGTAGGTCTCGGCATCCAGAAACCGCAGCCACCATTCACTGGCCGCCACATACAGAAACGCCGCGATGCAGCTGCCGGAGATGGAGCCGATACCGCCGATGACCACGATCAGCAGGATCTCGTAGGTCATAGCCGTGGTGAACACCTTGGCCTGCGCCTGATTGGCGAACATGGCGAACAGGCCGCCGCCCACCCCGGCGAAAAACGAGCTGATGCAGAAGGCAAGCCGCTTGTGGCGGGCCAGGTTGATGCCCATGGCCTCTGCCGCCACTTCGTCGTCCCGGATAGCCTTGAAAGCCCGGCCGTAGGTGGAGTTGATCAGCAGTACGATCACCGCCACACACACCCCCGCCAGCAGAAACGGTACGAAGGTGGACAGCCGCAGGATCACCTTGCCGTCGGCATTCTGGATATTGAAGCTGGAGAAGGTGGGGAAGTTCTTCAGGGCGTTGGCGCCGTTAGTCACAGGGCCGAGGGGGTCCCACTGGAAAATGGCCCGGATGATCTCCGCGAAGCCCAGAGTGGCAATGGCCAGGTAGTCGGATTTCAGACGCAGCACCGGCAGGCCGATGAGCCACGCCACCGCTGCCGCCACGCAGCCGCCCAGAAACAGGGCCAGCAGAACGCCCAGCACCAGCCCCACAGCCCCGCCGCCGAACAGCTCCGGCAGGGAGAAATTCACGGCGGAGCCGTTATAGAGATAGTACACCGCTTCCCGGTCCGCCGTGGGAATGGTGAGAATGGCGTAGGTGTAAGCGCCCAGCAGCATGAAGCCCGCCTGTCCCAGAGAAAACAGGCCGGTGAAGCCGTTGAGCAGGTTCATGGACACCGCCACCAGCGCATATACCGCGCCCTTTTTCAGAACGGTGAACAGCATCCCCGTGGGCTTCATGGTGTTTTCCAGCAGGATGACCAGCGCCAACAGTGCCAGCACGCAGAGCAGGGCGATCACCGTGCCCCGTTTGCTTTTCTTTTCGTTCAGCACAGTCGATCCCCCCTTACACTTTGTCCGTGACCTTTTCGCCGAACAGACCCGTGGGCTTCACGCAAAGCACCACGATCAGGATGGCGAAGGTAAAGGCATCGGAAAAGACGCTCCAATCGGAGCCCTTGATGATGCTCTCGCAGATACCGATGAGAAACGCCCCCACCACAGCGCCGGGAATGGAGCCAATACCGCCGAATACCGCCGCTACGAAGGCCCGCAGTCCCGGCAGGGAGCCGGACAGGGGGACGATGGACTGGTAGTTGGTGAAGTACAGCAGGGAGCCGATGGCCGCCAGCAGAGAGCCGATGATGAAGGTCACGGAGATCACGCTGTTGATCCGGATGCCCATGAGCTGCGCGGTTTCAAAATCCCGGGACACGGCCCGCATGGCCATGCCGATCCGGGTGTGGTTGATGAGCTGGGTCAGGGCTGCCACCAGAAGCACCACCAGCACCGGCGTGACCACCGTCACATACTTGGTGGATACCCCCGCGATGGTCAGCTGGTTGGACAGACCGGGCAGGGCGGGGTACATCTGGGGCAGGCCGCCGGTGACATAGGTCGCCAGATTTTGCAGCAGATAGCTGACGCCGATGGCGGAGATCATCACCGACATCCGGGGGGCTGTCCGCAGAGGCTTGTAGGCCGCCCGCTCGATGATGAAGCCCAGCAGCACCGTCAGGATCACCATCAGGGGAATGGCCGCGGCCAGCGGCAGGCTGGCGCTGAGGTAGACCATCATCAGACCGGCTACCATAAATACATCGCCGTGGGCGAAGTTGATCAGCCGCAGGATGCCGTAGACCATGGTGTAGCCGATGGCGATGAGGGCGTACTGCCCGCCCAGCGATATGCCGGAGAGCAGAATGGAGATGCCGTATTGCACGGGGATCCCTCCCTTTTCTTTCAAGTTTTACGCGGAAAGCACGCGGCGGAGCCGTCTTGAAAAAAGCCGCAGAGCGGCTGCTTTCGGGGCGGTCCCGGCCTTGGCGTGTTCACGCGAACCGTCTGTAAACGGTAAGACCGCCTGGCGGGGGAGTCCCCGCCAGGCAGGTCGGCAGGATCGGATCAACCGGCTTTCTGCATCGTTTCCAGAGCCCAGGCGTTGTTGGCGGTATCGGCCACCTTGATGTAGGCAGTGTCGCGGATAGCGTCGCCGATGTCGTCAAAGGCGATGTCGCCGGTGACGCCGGTGTAGGTCACACCGGGCAGCGCGGCCTTTACAGCGGCGGGATCGGTGGAGCCGGCGGCCTTCAGAGCCTCCAGCGCCACATAGTAGGCGTCATAGCCCATGGCGGTGACGGCCGCGATGGTGTCATTGCCGCCGTTGTTGGTCATGGCGGTGGAATCCTCGTTCAGCCATGCCTGGATACCGTCATCAAACTCCGGAGAGCCGCCCTCCTGATAGAACGTAGAAACATACAGCTGCACATCGGAACCGGCAGCCGCCTCCAGCACCTTGTTGCTGTCCAGCGTATCGGAGCCGAGGATGGGGATCTCCAGACCCATGGAAGCGGCCAGCTTCACGATCTGAGTGGAGTAGGAGATGGACACGGGGCAGAAGATGACTTCCGCGCCGGAGGAGACGGCCTTCGACAGGTAGGTGCTGAAGTCGGAGGTGTTGGTGGGGAAGGAGTCGGTGATGACCTCGCCGTCAAAGGCGTCGGTGAAGTACTTGATCAGGCCCTGATCGTACTCGTTGCCCAGCTCGCCCAGACAATAGGCCTTCTTGGCGGAGAACTTCTCCTGCGCGAAGTTGGCCAGAACGGTGCCCTGGAAGGGGTCCAGGAAGCAGATGCGGAAATAGTAGTCATTGCCCGCAGTGACGCCGGGGTTGGTGCAGGTCACGCCGATGGCGGCCAGACCCGCTTCACCGAAGATGGGGCCGCCGGCCATGGCGCAGCTGGAGCCGTAAGTACCCAGCACCAGAGAAACGTCCTTGCTCACCAGCTCAGAAGCGGCGGTAGGGGCCTTGGCGGAATCGGAGCCGTTATCGGCATAGACCAGCTCCACCTTGTAGGTCTCGCCGCCGATGTCCACGGTGGGGGTCATATGGTTGGCGTACTGCATACCCAGCATCTCCTGCTTGCCGCCGGCACCGGAGTCGCCGGTAGCAGGCTCAAATACGCCGATCTTTACGACTTTTTCACCGGAAGCGGCGTCAGAACTGCTCTGGCTGTCGCTGCTGGCATCGCTGGAGCTGTCAGCGCCGCAGGCCGCCAGACTCATGGACATAGCCAGCGCCAGCATGATGGAAACAAACTTCTTCATTCAATTCATCCTCCTTGCGAGATCCGGACTGCTCAAAGCGTCCGCCTCTTGTAGATGGATGTATTTTATGCAGATACAATACCGCCCGCAAGAGAAAATCCGCACAAAATTTTTCCTGCGGTTTTCGCAGACTTTTCACCGAATGACCATACAATGCAATCAAATGTATTTGATACACGGACAAATTGGCTGATTTCAGAAAATACAGCTTTTTTCGCTGTCCGTCAGAAACGGACATTGCCTCCGGTAATTTTGACTAAAAAAATTTGAGTTTCTTGGACGAAACGTAAAAGCAAGGGGCGGCCAGCGCTTTGAGGACAGTGTTTCTGGCCATGAAAAAGGGGCGGCATCTGCCGCCCCTTGCGTTTGAGCGCTTTTGCGTGTCTGAAACCCCGCAATATGGAAACGTTAAATGCTCTCATAACTGCCGCCTGCGAAGCAGAGCCCTTAATCACGGCTGCGGCTGATGGACGATGCCCACAAACAGGGGCAGGCCGTCAGTCCCGGTGATGGCGAACACGAAGGGACGGTTCAGAACGAAGTCCACTTCCTCCTCCGGTGGGGCGGCTTCGCCGCACACCATCATAACGGTATAGGCCGCGGCGGTGACGCCTTCCTCGTCAACGGTCACCCGGGCGGCGTGTTTGGCCTGGGAGAGATAAGCCGCCGTATCGTCGGTCATAGGGGAAAAGTCCGAGATCGCCGGATCAAAGACATCTGTGATGCCCAGAAATTTCAGGCTGTCGGCCAGATCCAGGTCCGACGCCGTGTCGAACTTCGGCAGAGCGAGGTTGACGATAAGGTATTTGCTCTCCGCGCTCTCGCCGCCGCTGAGTAGGAAGTCCATCGTCGGCTCATCAGCCAGCAGCTCCTCCGGCGTAACGCCCTCGTCCGGCAGCAGGAACCACATGGCGCCGCTGCCCTCCAACCGCTTGGAAACCGCGGAGAAATGGTCGCTCCAGTAATAGGTGTTCGTCCCGCGCTGACGCATGAAGTCACAGGTCATGTCTCCGCTGTCGGCGTGGAAGGTATCCGGCGCGGTGTTGGCTTCGGAGAACTCGCCGTCCCACTTGGCCCGGAAATAGATGGTGGACGCCAACGCGAGGATCGTTTCCTGATCCATCGTCAGGCCGGAGGCTTGCTCCTTCAGAAGCCCGCCGGTCTGCTGGTCGATCCAGTCCTGAAGCGCCTTGTCAAAGGCGGCGGAGCCCATTTCGCCCCGGAAGGACGAGGCGTAATCATACTTTGCCAGTGCGTCCATAGTTTCCTGCTTGAAGCTGATTTTATCATTGAGCCACAGGGAGTTGGCCAGAATACTGGTCACCGCGCCGTCATCGCAGTAGTTGGCGTTCCAGACAGCGGCGACCTCGGCCCGGAGGGCGTCCACATCGCCGCTGCCCAGCAGGGCGAGGATCTGCTCCCGGCTCTCGCCGCCTGTCACCTCCGCCAGCATAGCGAGGGCCATGTAGATGTTGATGGGGGAGCAGACCTTGTTCTCTCCGCTGCCGCCGGTGAGCAGCTGGGGGATGACGGCGCGGAGGTAGCCGTCCAGCGCGTCCGTATAGCCCTCCGGCTGATCCGTCTGCTTTCTGCGGTCTGCCTGCCATGCGTCATAAACCTCATTGAAACCGTCGCTGTCAAAGTCTCCGTTGGGTCTGCTGAACTTGGTCTCGTCCGGGTACGGCGCCATCTGGGGATACTGCGGGGCAGCCAGCTGGTATTTGCTGACGGTTTGGGCCTCGGGCTGCGCGCAGGCGGTCAGGGAAATCAGACTGACCGCGGTAAGGAGAAGAGCGAAGATCCGTTTCATGAGAAGCACCTCCATCTGAAAAAATGAAAACGACCGTCTATATTGATATAGACGGTCGTTTTTCAAAAAAGTTTCACAAAATGTCAATTTTCATACCGGGTCCAGTCGGGGTTCTTCATCAGCTTCGTCCAGGTCTCGTAGTTGCCGGCCTTGTGCTCAAAGTCGTGAGAATTGGTGGCCTCCTGAACCGCCAGATAGAACCAGTCACCGGGGTTGCAGTCCGGCCAGACGTTCATGCCGGGCAGCAGGTCGCTTTCGTCCTCCGGGATGCGGTTCAGCACCCGGTTGATCATGGTCATGGCCTGTGCGCGGGTGATGTAGGTGTCGGGACGGAAGGTGCCGTCCTCGAAGCCCTTGATCCAGCCCAGCTCCGCGGCCCGCTCGATGTACTTCTCCGCCCAGTGAC
>PPYE01644115.1_pt1 | contig 12922 bp, 13 predicted proteins | sample 1559881 | NCBI WGS metagenome assembly PPYE01 (sample SAMN08240022, study PRJNA423297) | Human gut metagenome, whole genome shotgun sequencing project.
ATGGTTAACAATTCAGCATAAGATAATATTTACTGCGAAAAACAGGGCGACTTTCCCGTAACATTAAATTTGATGGATTAATAAAACTAATGCGAAAAAATGGGTGAAATTAGAATTTTTCAAATGAGGGGGAAGACTCCCGGTGGAACCACCGGGAGTAAAAGTGTGAGCGACTTAACGAAGCCACTCCGGCAGGTCGTTCAGGCCCATCGCCTGACGAATCAGCTGTGGTTTTACGCCGGGCAGCGTATCGGCAAGCTTCAGTCCGATATCACGCAGCAGTTTTTTCGCCGGGTTCTCGCCGGCAAACAGTTCGCGGAACCCCTGCATTCCCGCTAACATCAGCGCAGCGCTGTGCTTACGGCTGCGTTCGTAGCGACGCAGATAGAAATGCTGGCCGATGTCTTTCCCCTGCGCGTGCAGGCGTTTGAGCTCTTCAATCAACTCGGCGGCGTCCATAAAGCCCAGATTCACCCCCTGCCCCGCCAGCGGATGAATGGTGTGCGCCGCGTCGCCGACCAGCGCCAGACGGTGCGCGGCAAACTGGCGCGCGTAACGCCCGGTCAGCGGGTAAACCTGCCGCTCGCTCTCCACCCGACACAGCCCCAGGCGGTTATCAAAGGCAATGTTCAGCGCTTTGTTGAACTCGCTTTCATCCGCCTGCTGCATCCGCTGCGCCTCTTCCGGCGACAACGACCAGACGATAGAACACAGATGCGGATCGCTAAGCGGCAGGAAAGCCAGAATGCCGTCGCCATGGAAGCTCTGACGTGCTACCGCCTCGTGTGGCGCGTCGGTGCGAACGGTCGCCACCAGCGCATGATGCCGGTAGTCCCAGAACGTCAGCGGTATATCGGCTTTGCTACGCAGCCAGGAGTTGGCGCCATCGGCTCCCACTACCAGACGTGCGGTCAGCATGCCGCCGTCTTTCAGCGTCAGAAACGCTTCGTTTTCGCCCCAGGCGACCTGCTGCAATTCCGCAGGTGCCATCAGGGTGATATCCGCGCTACGCTCGGCTTTCTGCCACAGCGCATGGTGAATAACCGCATTTTCGACGATATGCCCCAGATGGCTGTAGCCCATGCTGCGATCGTCAAACGCAATGCGGCCAAAACTGTCTTTATCCCACACTTCCATGCCGTGGTAGCGGCTGACGCGCTGCGCGACAATCGCCTGCCAGACATCCAGCTTTGACAGCAGCTTTTCGCTGCCGGCATTAATGGCGGATACGCGCAGCGCAGGCGGCGCATCGGCGGCCAACGCTTGCGGCAGAGATTGTTCCAGCACGGCAACCCGCAGGCCGCTGCCCTGTAAACCGCAGGCCACCGCCAGCCCGACCATACCACCGCCTACGATGGCAACATCAACACTTTGCACATTCACTCCTTACAGCTCTTAACGGGCGACCCAGCCCAGCGTCCGCTGCGCCAGTACATCACGGGCAGGGGTAAATAATTCCATCGCCATCAGCCCCACGTTGCGCCCGACAACCAGCGGTACCCAACGGTTAGCAAACAGATGCACCAGCCCATCGGTAACGCCGATGGTGGCGGCTTTATCCTCCGCCCGCTGACGCTGGTACTGGCAGAGCAGCGCATAGTCGCCGATATCCTGACGCGCGGCGTGCGCCTGCGCCAGGTTTTCCGCCAGCGTCATCACATCGCGCAAGCCGAGGTTAAACCCTTGCCCGGCGATAGGATGCAGCGTTTGCGCGGCATTGCCTACCAGCGCCAGACGGTGCGAAACCGTACGTGTCGCGGTGGTAAGGGAGAGAGGATACACGTTTCGCGCACCGGCCTGCGTGATACGCCCTAAACGCCAGCCGAACGCACGCTGCAGTTCGTCACAGAAACGTGAATCAGACCAGCCGAGCACCTCATCGTGGCGTTCACGTGGATGGCACCACACCAGCGAGCAGCGGTTCTGCGACATCGGCAGCATCGCCAGCGGACCATGCTCGGTAAAGCGCTCAAACGCACGCCCGTGATGCGGGATGGCGGTGGTAACGTTCGCAATCACCGCCAGCTGGTTATACGGCTCCTTCTGCCAGTGAATTCCGCAGCGTTCACCTAGCGTTGATCGCGAGCCGTCGGCCGCCACCAGCAGTTTGCCGCGCAGCGTTTCGCCGTTATCCAGCGTGACGCTAACGCCGTCAGCCTGGCGTTCAACCTGCGCGATGCGCGATGGGCAGTGTAGCGTCACGCCGGGGGCGCGGCGCAGCAGGCTGAACAGCCGCTGACCAACGTCGTGCAGTTCAACCACGTTGCCCAGCACCCCTAGACGGTAGTCCTGAGCCTCCAGCGTGACAAACCCGGCATGGCCGCGATCGCTCACGTGAACAGTGGTTATCGGGGTGGCGCAGTCGGCGATAGCTTGCCAGAGATTGATCTTCGCCAGCTGTTGGCAGGTGCCCGCAGCCAGCGCTATCGCCCGGGCATCAAAGCCCGGATGCTGCGCGGCGTCAATATCCGCTGCTTCAATCAAATGCACCGGCAGACGGCCCGCCGTCAGCTGCGATACCGCCAGCGCCAGCGTCGCACCGGTCATCCCGCCGCCGACAATAATCAGGCTCATAGCTGGCGCGCCGCCGCCATCAGCGCTTCGATGTCGTCCGCATCCTTCACGACGCTCGCCGTCAGGTTTTCATTGCCGTCTTCGGTAATGAGGATATCGTCTTCAATACGAACACCAATGCCGCGATACTCCGCCGGTACGTCAGCATCCGGCGCAATATACAGGCCCGGTTCAACGGTCAGCACCATGCCCGGCTCCAGTACGCGAGAACGGTCAGCGCCGTACACGCCCACATCGTGAACGTCCAGCCCCAGCCAGTGGCTCAGGCCATGCATAAAGTACGGACGGTGCGCGTTATCGGCGATCAACTGGTCAATCTCGCCTTTAAGGATCCCCAGACCGTGCAGCCCGGTCACCATGATACGCACCACTTCGCCGGTAACTTCCTGAATGGAAGTGCCCGGACGGTACAGCTCGAGCGCCTTGTACAGCGACGCCAGCACGATGTCGTAGATAGCACGCTGCGCCGGGGTGAATTTGCCGTTTACCGGGAAGGTACGGGTGATGTCACCGGCGTAGCCCTTGTATTCACAGCCCGCGTCAATCAGCACCAGCTCGCCATCGCGCAGTTCCGATTCATTTTCGGTGTAGTGCAGAATGCAGCCGTTTTCACCGCCGCCGACGATGGTGTTGTAAGACGGATAGCGGGCGCCATGGCGGGTAAATTCGTGAAGAATCTCGCCTTCCAGCTGATATTCAAACATCCCCGGACGGCATTTCTCCATCGCGCGGGTATGCGCCAGCGCGCTGATTTCACCGGCGCGGCGCAGGATGTCAATCTCTTCGCTGTCCTTGAACAGGCGCATTTCGTGCACCATCGGACGCCAGTCGATCATCGCGTCCGGCGCGGTCAGATTCTGACGCGAACCTTTGCGCAGTTTATCCAGCGCGGTGAAGACAATCTCGTCAGCCCAGGCATACTCCCCCTGCGCGTGATAAATCACATCGAGGCCGTTCAGCAACTGGAACAGCTGCTGGTTGATTTCACTGAATGCCAGCGCGCGGTCAACGCCCAGTTTTTCCGGCGCTGCGTCCTGTCCTAAGCGGCGGCCAAACCAGATTTCCGCCGTCAGGTCGCGAACGCGGTTGAACAGCACGCTGTGATTGTGGGTGTCATCGCTTTTAATCAGCACCAGCAAGGCTTCCGGCTCGTTAAAGCCGGTGAAGTACCAGAAATCGCTGTTCTGGCGATAGGGATACTCAGAATCCGCGCTGCGCGTCACCTCTGGCGCGGCAAAAATTAGCGCCGCGCTGCCTGGTTTCATTTGCGCCAGCAGTGCCTGGCGGCGGCGGAGAAACGCTTGCTGTGTCATGACATCTCCTTTCAATCCCTTCGCGCTGCGACGAGCAGAGCAGGTATTATGTTTAGTGTAAGGTTGGTTTCCGGACTTCCGGCGCCGTCGGCTGCGGGTGGGTGAACGTATCGTGGCACAGCAGCGCCGCTACGCGAACGTATTCGATAATTTCTTCCAGCGACATCTCCAGCTCTTCCTGATCTTCATCTTCTTCATAGCCAAGTTGCGCAATATTACGAAGATCGTCAATGGCTTCGCCCGCTTCTCCCTTCACTTTATCCAGCTTCGGCTGAACCATGCCCAAACCAAGCAGGAAGTGATTCACCCAGCCAGAGAGCGCGTCGGCGCGGTCAAACACGCTGACGTCGTCGCCGTCAGGCAGATAAAGCTGAAAAAGGAAGCCGTCATCTTCCAGCGCGTCGCTGGTAGCCGAATGCATGGAGCGCAGTGATTCAGCAAGCTCGTGGCCAAACGCCAGACCTTCGTTTGTCAGGTCGTGAACCAGCGGCTGCCATGAGCTGTCGTTGTTTCCGCCGCAAAGCAGACCGCTGAGCAGACCGTGCATTTCCGCAGGCGTCAGGCCTACCCCTTGTTGGTTTAACAGCTGGTTCAGCAGGGTGTAACCAGGCATTTCGTTCTGTATAGACATGCGCATTCGTCATTGTTGGGTGGAATTCATGGTATGCTACCACTTTGGACCCTGGAGATACCAGAAAAGGGCTTGTAAGTTCATACCAGGGTAGCTATAGTGTCGCCCCTTCACATCCTGAGAGTGAAGGACGCGCAGTCAATCAGCAGGAAGGTGGCATGTCTGCACAACCCGTCGATATCCAAATTTTTGGCCGTTCACTGCGAGTGAATTGCCCGCCTGAACAAAGAGATGCTTTGAATCAGGCCGCGGACGATCTGAATCAGCGGTTGCAAGATCTGAAAGAACGCACTAGAGTCACAAATACTGAGCAGCTGGTTTTCATCGCCGCGTTGAACATCAGCTACGAGTTAACTCAGGAAAGGGCGAAAACGCGTGACTATGCTTCAAGCATGGAACAGCGCATTCGGATGCTACAACAGACCATTGAACAGGCATTGCTTGACCAGGGTCGCATATCCGATAAGTCAGCACCAAACTTTGAATAACACTTTGCAGTTTACTATGGTAGAGTGACTGTGAAGAAAAAATTTCTCTGAGATGTTCGCAAGCGGGCCAGTCCCCTGAGCCGATATTTCATACCACAAGAATGTGGCGCTCCATGGTTGGTGAGCATGCTCGGTCCGTCCGAGAAGCCTTAAAACTGTGACGACGCATTCACCTTGAACCAAGGGTTCAAGGGTTACAGCCTGCGGCGGCATCTCGGAGATTCCCCTTCTACCTACCGGTCTTATGACGCATCCATCTGAGCAACAAAACTCCCGACAGCACATCCGCCAGATTATCCGGCAGCGTCGTCGTGCGCTCACGCTCCAGCAGCAAATTCTCTACGGCGAACAGGCCGCAGATCGCATGATGGCCTGGCCTCCGGTGGTGATGGCAAAAACCGTTGCGCTGTTTTTATCTTTTGACGGCGAGCTCGATACCCAGCCCTTAATTGAACAGCTCTGGCGCGCGGGCAAACGCGTATACCTGCCTGTGCTTCACCCGTTCAGCCCCGGTAACCTGCTGTTCCTGCACTACCATCCGCACAGTGAGCTGGTCGTTAACCGCTTGAAGATCCACGAGCCGAGGCTTGATGTGCGTGGCGTTCTGCGCTCGCTAATCTCGACGTGCTGATAACGCCGCTGGTCGCCTTTGATGCACAAGGGCAGCGGTTAGGCATGGGCGGCGGTTTTTATGACCGCACGCTGCAAAACTGGCAGCAGCACGGCATCCAGCCCGTCGGCTACGCCCACGATTGCCAGCAGGTTGAAGCGCTGCCGGTCGAGCGATGGGATATTCCGCTGCCCGCGGTGATCACGCCGTCAAAAGTCTGGCAGTGGTAGGCCGTTTCAGGCAATTGACAGCGTCGTTTTTTTGACCTACATTCCTCGGTAAAGGGTGAGGGAGGCGAACCTCCCTCCTGCGTTCATACTGTTAATATGCTGGCAGAGCGATGATTAACAGAATCAGCAGTATGATGACCAGTCTCATCATTGTCCCTTTCCTTTCAGGGCCCCTGCTTCGGTAGGGGCTTTGCCGTTTCAGCCCCCTGCTGAGCCCCCATCGTAAATCCCTTTTGCTAAGAGACAATGCGCGGCGGCGCCTTTAATCACCGTTTGCGGCGAGGCTCGTAAATAGGATGTATACGTTGCAGGCAAGCGAAAAAAACGGGCAGACCAATGGCCTGCCCGTTTCATCAGTGCGGGAAAATCAGTACAGCAGGCGAGCGCGAACGGTGCCCGGAATAGCCTTCATACTTTGCAACGCTTTCTGCGCCACATCTTCTTCGGCTTCAATATCGATAACCACGTAGCCCATCTGCGGCGTGGTTTGCAGATACTGCGCGGCGATGTTAACGCCCTGCTCGGCGAAAATCTGGTTCAGCGCGGTCAGCACGCCTGGACGGTTTTCGTGGATATGCAGCAGACGACGACCACCGTGCAGCGGCAGCGATACTTCCGGGAAGTTCACGGCAGACAGCGTAGAGCCGTTGTCAGAGTACTTAATCAGTTTACCCGCCACTTCCAGGCCGATATTCTCCTGCGCTTCCTGAGTTGAACCGCCGATGTGCGGCGTCAGGATCACGTTGTCGAATTCGCACAGCGGTGAGGTGAACGGGTCGCTGTTGGTCGCCGGCTCGGTTGGGAAGACGTCGATGGCCGCCCCCGCCAGATGCTTACGCGCCAGCGCGTCGCACAGCGCCGGAATGTCCACTACCGTACCGCGTGCGGCGTTAATCAGCAGCGAACCTGGCTTCATCAGCGCCAGCTCTTCCGCGCCCATCATGTTTTTGGTGGAGGCGTTTTCCGGTACGTGCAGGCTCACCACATCGCTCATGTTCAACAGGTCGGAAAGATGCTGCACCTGAGTCGCGTTACCCAACGGTAATTTGCTTTCAATATCATAGAAGTAGACATGCATCCCCAGCGATTCCGCCAGGATACCAAGCTGAGTACCGATGTGGCCGTAGCCGATAATGCCCAGCTTTTTACCGCGCGCTTCATAGGAGCCCGCGGCCAGTTTGTTCCACACGCCACGGTGCGCTTTGGCGTTGGCTTCCGGAATGCCACGCAGCAGCAGCAGCAGTTCGCCAATCACCAGTTCAGCAACGGAACGCGTATTGGAGAACGGCGCGTTGAACACCGGTACACCGCGTTTAGCCGCCGCTTTCAGATCCACCTGGTTGGTGCCGATGCAGAAGCAGCCTACGGCAACCAGCTTCTCAGCAACAGCGAAGATCTCTTCCGTCAGTTGAGTACGGGAACGCAGGCCGATGAAATGGGCATCACGGGCAGACTCTTTCAGCTGTTCGCTATCCAGCGCACCCTTGTGAAATTCGATATTGGTGTAACCTGCTGCGCGAAGGCTATCCAGCGCCTTCTGGTGCACGCCTTCAACCAGCAGAAATTTAATTTTGTCTTTTTCCAGTGATACCTTAGCCATTTCCCCGTCCCGTCTTTGTTTTACTGATGTTGTGGTGAACGAAAGTTCACCTAAGCAACATATCAAAAAAAATTATTGCGGCAATATGAACGTTTGCGTCGGCAACATGAGGAAGCCTCACGCAGAGGGAAATTCCAGCATAAAATGCTAAACAGGAAGATAAACATGGGATGTTAATCAGGCAGAAGATTGAAATGTGACACAAGTCACCAAATTCAGCCTCAATAAAAAAAAGAGGGGAATTTGTCATTCCCCTGAGTCAGATCATTTAGTAATGGTTTTCACGCCGTCGGCGGTACCAATCAACGCGACGTCGGCGCCGCGGTTAGCAAACAGGCCCACGGTCACAACGCCCGGAATGCCGTTGATCGTGTTTTCCAGCGCGATAGCGTCAAGGATTTCCAGACCGTGCACATCAAGGATCACGTTGCCGTTATCGGTCACTACGCCCTGACGATATTCTGGACGACCGCCGAGCTTCACCAGCTCACGCGCCACGGCGCTGCGCGCCATCGGGATAACTTCTACCGGCAGCGGGAAATGACCCAGGATATCTACCTGTTTGGACGCATCGGCGATGCAGATAAACTTGTCGGCCACCGAGGCGATGATTTTCTCACGCGTCAGCGCCGCGCCGCCGCCTTTGATCATCTGCATGTGACCGTTAATTTCATCCGCACCGTCCACGTAGATCCCCAGACGGTCAACTTCGTTCAGGTCGAAAACGGTGATGCCGAGGCTTTTCAGCTTCTCGGTTGAGGCATCAGAGCTTGAGACCGCGCCCTCGATTTGTCCTTTCATCGTGCCCAGCGCATCAATAAAGTGCGCCGCGGTAGAGCCCGTGCCTACGCCGACAATCGTACCCGGCTGTACGTATTGAAGGGCTGCCCAGCCTACTGCTTTTTTCAGTTCATCCTGCGTCATGATCGTTATCGCCTGTGGTGTCATCAACTGCCGCGCATTATAGAACAGAACCCCGGCATAATTCGACCCATGAGCCAGGCGAATAAAAGATGTAACTCGTGAAGAACTTCACAGTAAATGGCAAATTAATTTCGTCTGTATCCAGGGTAAATTTATGTCATAGTGCGTGATAACACCTACAGGGGAGTATTTCAGAACAATGAAACGTCCGGACTACAGAACACTACAGGCGCTGGATGCCGTTATCAGGGAACGTGGGTTTGAGCGCGCCGCGCAGAAACTGTGCATCACTCAGTCCGCCGTTTCTCAGCGCATTAAGCAGCTTGAAAATATGTTCGGGCAGCCGCTGCTGGTTCGCACCGTCCCTCCGCGCCCCACAGAGCAGGGGCAGAAGCTGCTGGCGTTGCTGCGTCAGGTTGAGCTGCTGGAAGAGGAGTGGCTGGGCGACGAGCAAACCGGCTCCACGCCGCTGCTGCTGTCGCTGGCGGTCAACGCCGACAGTCTGGCAACCTGGCTGCTACCTGCTCTCGCAGACGTGCTGGCAAACTCCCCTATTCGTCTGAACCTTCAGGTTGAGGACGAAACGCGTACCCAGGAGCGCCTGCGTCGTGGTGAAGTGGTTGGCGCGGTGAGTATTCAACCGCAGGCGCTGCCGAGTTGCCTGGTCGATCAGCTCGGTGCGCTGGACTACCTGTTTGTCGGTTCCAAAGCGTTTGCCGAGCGCTACTTCCCGAACGGCGTGACTCGCTCTGCGCTGCTGAAAGCGCCCGCCGTGGCCTTTGACCATCTGGACGATATGCATCAGGCGTTTTTACAGCAAAACTTTGACCTGCCGCCGGGCAGCGTGCCGTGTCATATCGTTAACTCATCGGAAGCCTTCGTACAGCTGGCGCGTCAAGGCACCACCTGCTGTATGATTCCGCACCTGCAAATCGAGAAAGAGCTCGCCAGCGGCGAGCTTATTGACCTCACGCCAGGCCTGTTCCAGCGCCGGATGCTTTACTGGCACCGCTTTGCGCCGGAAAGCCGTATGATGCGCAAAGTCACCGACGCGCTGTTGGCTTATGGGCATAAGGTGCTGCGTCAGGATTAAACGCTAAGAAAAACCCCTTGCGTTGCAAGGGGTTGGCGGGAATTACTTCGCAGCAGCTGGCGCTGCTGGTGCTGGTGCCTGCTCAGGCTGCAGCTGGAACACCACATCCACCTGGTCATCAAACTGAATCGTCGGCTGCTCGTAAGTTTCCTGTGCCGAAACCGACGCCGCATCGGCCTTCATCATGCGAACCATCGGACTCGGCTGGTAGTTAGAGACATGGTAGCGCACGCTGTAAACCGGCCCCAGCTTGCTGTGGAAGCCTGCGGCCAGAGATTGCGCCTGATGAATAGCATCATCAATTGCCGCTTTACGCGCTTTGTCTTTGTAAGCATCCGGTTTCGCCACACCCAACGATACGGAGCGAATCTCGTTTAACCCTGCTTTTAACGCGCCGTCCAGCAGCGAATTCAGCTTATCCAATTGGCGCAGCGTCACTTCGACCGTACGCACCGCACGGTACCCCTTCAGCACGCTTTTACCATTCTGGTAGTCATAATCCGGCTGGGTACGCAGGTTGGCGGAGCTGATATCGTTTTTCGCCACGCCGTTTTGCTCAAGGAAAGAGAGATATTGCGCAACGCGCTGGTCGGCCTGTTTCTTGGCGCTCGCCGCATCTTTCGCGGCAATATTCACTTCGATGGCCAGCGTCGCGATATCCGGTACCGCGGCCACGCTCGCCGTACCCGACGTGACGATATGCGGGCCATCAGGCAACTCGTTTGCCTGTACGGACATTGCGCTAAACCCGATTGCTGCGGCCAAAGCCATCACTTTAAACTTCACTGTTGTATCTCCTTGGTTATCACCCGACAACGGGGGTCTTGCCTGCAAGCTTAGCCGCTGCCAGGAGAAAGTCCATCAGATGAGGCTTAGTTAAGGAGCGCGTGCAGGTGCTCAACGCCCTCTTTCGCTAACTGGAAAGCAATAACCCACATCACGATGCCGACTACGATGTTAATAATGCGCTGAGCTTTCGCCGTGCGCAAACGCGGTGCCAGCCAGGCCGCCAGTAGCGCAAGCGCGAAGAACCACAGGAATGAGGCGCTGATGGTCCCCAACGCAAACCAGCGCTTCGGCACCGCATCCAGCTGGCCGCCTAAGCTGCCCAGCACCACGAAGGTGTCGAGATAGACATGCGGGTTAAGCCACGTCACCGCCAGCATAGTGGCGATAATTTTCCAGCGCCCCTGCGTCATCACCTCGGCGGTAGCCAGTTCAATATTGCTCCCCATCGCGGTTTTCAGCGCCCCGAAACCATACCACAGTAGAAACGCCACGCCGCCCCAGGTGACCAGGGCCAGCAGCCACGGCGAAGACATCAGCAGCGCGCTGCCGCCGAACACACCGGCGCAGATAAGCAGCAGATCGCTCACGGCGCAGAGGAGCGCAATCATCAGATGGTACTGGCGACGAATGCCCTGATTCATCACGAACGCATTCTGTGGGCCGAGCGGAAGTATCATGGCCGCGCCAAGTACAAGACCTTGAAAATAATAAGATATCACGATAGTTTTCTTTATGTTGTTCAGGAATGGCGCTGACTATAACGCGATAAAATTATTAGCGGAAATTGATATTTTTAATAGGATATAAATATTTCTAATATCATTACTCATAAAAATGCCGAACATCAGTCCGGCATTTTTTGAACAGCAAGACGTTACTCTGCGGAAGGGGTTCCCGGCTTCATATTCACATCGAGCTGCGGGTAAGGAAAACTGATGCCGTTAGCGTCAAATTCACGCTTGATGCGCTCCAGCACGTCCCAGTAGACGTTTTGCAGGTCACCGCTGAGGCTCCAGGCGCGCACGACAAAGTTGACCGATGACGGCGCCAGCTCATTCAAACGGACGGTAATTTCGCGATCTTTCAGCACGCGCTTATCCGACTCCAGAATCGTTGTCAGAATCTGCTTAACCTTATCAATATCCGCATCGTAAGAGACGCCGATAATAAATTCATTACGACGCGCGGGCTCACGCGAGAAGTTAATAATATTGCCGGCGATAATCTTGCCGTTCGGAATCACCACAATTTTACCGTCGACGGTACGCATGGTGGTGGAGAAAATCTGCACGTTCAGCACGGTACCGGCCACGCCGCCCAGATCGACATACTCACCCGCACGGAACGGGCGGAACATGACCAGCAGAACCCCCGCCGCCAGGTTAGAGAGCGAGCCTTGCAGCGCCAGACCAACGGCCAAACCGGCGGCACCGAGCACGGCGATAACCGAAGCGGTCTGCACGCCCACGCGACCCAGCGCGGCAATCAGCGTAAAAGCAATGACCGCATAGCGCACCAGCGCCGAAAGGAAGTCCGCCACGGTGGCATCAATTTTACGCGCCAGCATCAGGCGATTGACGGTATTAGAGACAATGCGCGCGGCAATCATCCCCACAATGATTATCGCGATTGCCGCAACGATATTGACCGCATAGCTCAGCAGTAATTCCTGGTTGCGCACCAGCCATGAACCGGCGTCGTTTATGCTATCGACAACGTTTAAATCTTCCATTCAATATTCCTTATGGATACCCGGACGGGAAATTAAAAACGGCCTGCAAAAGCGCAGGCAGGTATAAAGGGTAAACAAAAAATGAGATTTTTGCCAAGTTGATCACGTTTTAATGCCCATCCATCGTATTGAAAAGGCAATAAAAAAGGTTCATCGCAGGTTAGCGTGAACCAATAGAAAACGGCAGTCAGAACGTTTAGGTTTGTATTCGCCAAAACAGCCATGAATGCTAACCTGACTTCTCTTTTCTGGAAAGGGTTCAGTGTCTCTTCCTGCACTGAAATGACTCCCGATACTCTGCTCATTCGCCTCCAGCCTCTGACTTCCCGGCCCCCATATTGTCGTGGATGCAACCGCAGCACTCCGCATATTCACGACACTTCCCTGCGACGTGTCAGAGAGCGTGACCTGCTAAACTGGAAGGTCTGGCTGGATGTACCCGTTCGCCGCTTACGCTGTTCATCCTGCGGTATTATGACCGAAAAAATCGACTGGCTGCCTGAGCGTCAGCGATACACCTCCACCCTGTCGGCGTGGGTTGAATCTCTCGTCCGGTTACTTCCGATTAAGCACGTAGCCAGTCTGACCGGACTGCACTGGCATACTATTAAAAACATTGATTACCGGAGACTGCTGCGGGAAGTTCATGAACCGCAACGGCACAGTCTGCGCCGTCTGATGATGGACGAATTTGCCCTGTTTAAAGGACATCGTTACGCCACTGTCGTGGCGGATGCTGATACACAGCAGGTGCTGTGGGTGGGCGAAGGGCGTAGCAGAGCCGCCTTTCGCCCCTTCTTCACCTGGCTGGGGCCAGAGGGATGTGCTGCCATCGAATCCGTTGCCATGGACATGAACACGGCGTTCGATCTGGAGGTCAGGGAGCACTGCCCTCAGGCGCAGGTGGTCTATGACCTGTTCCATGTGGTCGCAAAGTT
>PPYE01001824.1_pt1 | contig 12913 bp, 13 predicted proteins | sample 1559881 | NCBI WGS metagenome assembly PPYE01 (sample SAMN08240022, study PRJNA423297) | Human gut metagenome, whole genome shotgun sequencing project.
GGTGGGGATATAGCTCAGCTGGGAGAGCGCTGCGTTCGCAATGCAGAGGTCGTGGGTTCGATCCCCATTATCTCCACCACTTCAAACTGATTATTCCGTTCTGCATTCCATTCTCAAAATCTTCCAAGATATTCTTCCGTCTTGTATTGTTTCAACTGAAACGGTCAAAATTTCAAATATGGAATCTGAAAAAGAACCACAAGAAGAACAAAGAAAAGCGGGGCTGCTCAGGTCGAGAATCTAAGTTCTCTGTTACATGTCACCGAACGGCTGGCCGTTGCTAGTATGAGTCAAAAAGTTTGAGGCTGTCAGAAAAAAATACTCAAACCTTCCACCTCATGATAAAACTCAAGTCCTTGTATTCACAGCCGGTTTCTTGGCTCTTTACTTTGTCTATGCTTTACGGAAGTGGCTACAGGTAAAGAAAAGGCCTACATTTCTTCGCGCCCGGGATAGAGTGGACACAAATACTCAAGAAGGCCGGATCACCAAGTAAACTTGGGACTTTCATCATCTCATAACTTAGAGATCATCGGGATCGGAAATTTCCGAATTCAAAAGGTTGATCTGAAAACCGATCAATCAATTTCCAACCTTTGGAGGCAAGAAGTAGAAATGGGCTATAACCGCTATATTTACTCTGACGCAACTTTGAAAGCCAAAACGGCCAATAACAAGGCCGGTCTGCTCAAAAACAAGAAACGCTCAGATATCGTCGCATACGGAACCGAGCTCGTACTCAGTCAAATTAAATACGAACCGAAGAGTTATCTGGAATATGGTCCATACTGGTGGGCGATGAAAAAGGTCATAAACGCTCGGGGCGGGAACCTTGGAGACACAATGGATGAGGAAATCGCGACCGTCTACAAAGGCTCCAGTGACGAAGAAACTTTTACCGCAGCATTCATGTTCATGGAATATTACTTAGATTTCTTATTCAATGGATGTCGAAGTTTTCAGCTTGAAGACGGCGCAGAAGAATGGATTCTTCGTGACCCGGACATCGAAAACAGATGGCCGGAACCTTTACCTTCCATCTTCGACTAACATTTAGTCTTGCTGTTCCATTGAAATAAGGCGGGCCAAATGATTCAAGATTATTTTTCCCTTGATAAAAAGGGCAATAACTATCTTCTTCTTCGCATCATCAACAAAGTTGACTTCGAAGAGGAGGTTGTCTGGGCTCGCGATTTTTCTTTATCCGATCGAACTGGAATTTCTAAACCCATCGAACAATTAATGAGCTATCTAAAAAACGGCTTAGATTCTCTTTCCGATTGGAACGGAGATATGGAAGGGTTCCATTCATCAATTCAGCATTTCGGATTTGAAAATCTTCTCCGAACCGACAATCTCATTCCCGCATTCATTTTGAGAGAAGACGCAAAAACGCCGGAAATTAATCTGTTGATTTTCAATGAATTGGAGAAAGAAAGAGAAACGTTGGGATGTAAGGAGCTTGAGACGAAGGTCGGCCTCCTTCATGAGGCACTTTCTTCCATCAGCGCAAAGTCATACCAACCCAAAGACCCGGAAGCCACCGTTCCGGTTCCTTTAAAGCTGATTTTTAATAAAGATTGGAACGCTGTCGGCGCGCTCCTGGAAAACTATTCTTAACCGACAGCGCATTCAGAGGATTAGATAGGTTCTGGAATAGCACGCTGCAGCTTCAGCAGCGTCTTTCTGATCATGGTCGAAGGAGCCCAGTCTTCTTTGGCTTTTCTTAAACCCGGAATACCTAAGTCTTCTTCACGGTTAATCTGAGTAAAACGTTCCGGAAGCGTCTTGCACAAAGCGCTGGCCAAGGCAGGGTAGGCACCGGTAACCGTGCGATCTGCCTTTTCAATGTGAACTGAGAAAATGTTTTCACCGACGTCAGAGCCATAGGTAAAGCCGTACATATTGTCTCCGTCCATTAAAGCGCCGCCGATCAAGCGGAACTCGTCAAAATGATCGAAGGCAAGCTCGATAGCGTCCCGCTCAGCTTCTAGACTCTTTGTCATTTCGCCGTAGTTGGCATACCAGTTCTTCAGAAATACTCTTGCTTTTTCAATGAGTTCCGGCGTGAAGGATACGAACTGAGCGTTCGGATAGGCCTTATAAAATCTCTTATTGAAATTTCGCTTGCCGTGTAATTCTCTGCCTTCCAAGTTTTCGATCTTGTCACGTTCATAGACATAATCCCACCAGGAATTAGAAGACACCGTAATGAAGTTACGGTATCTCATCAGCTCGGAAATTCTTTCCGTCATGAACGTAAACCGTCCGAACAAAATCACAGGTTCCTTGCAGCACTGGCACTCAGATGCGATGTCCTCAATAATGGCCTGGGCGTTTTCACTGCGAAGCGGAATGACGTAGGCAGGAGGAATATCCGGATAGGGGGCCCAATTCAATACTAACTCACCCTGGGAAATTCCCCATTTGATGTTGTATTCCTTTGCTCGTCCGATGACGGAGGCGATAGAAAGATTGCAGTCTCCGTTTTGAAGTTTTGGCAGTTGTTCTTGTAGAAGCGGTAATTCGTTAAGCGTGACGGGTTTTAGTTCGATCGGCATATCGTGGTTCGAGTGTTTGAATTCAGTGGAGAATATACTATTCGGATCTGAAGCGATTATAGTTTTTCGATCCGTAACGAGCACCGGACAACTCAAAACAAAGGCAGTCTCATGGACTTTACAAGCGTCGACGGCGTCTTACACATTCATTTGGATAATTTTTTTATCTTAGGAATTGCCTGTCTTTGTTACTTTCTTGGCCGCTGGATTAAATCTGAAATCAAGCTTCTGCAGGACCTATCCATTCCTGTTCCCTTTATCGGCGGTTTGCCGGCAGCAATTGTTTTTGCATGCCTAAAAATTTCCAAGACCGCGGTCGTGGTCCTAAATCCGGACCTTAATGCACTGATTTTCCAGTTCTTTCTCACCATGATGGCTCTGATGGGGAGCTGGAAGCTCATTAAAACCGGATTTGTCATCTCCATCATGTTTTGGTCTTTGGCAATGGTCTTAGGCGTGCTTCAGGCACTCATCGGACTCACTGCGGCACAAGCCTTAGGCATGCACCAGCATCTCGGACTGCTCATGGGCACAATATCCATGATGGGCGGAACGGAAACGCTTTCAAGTTTCATTCCCGCAGTTGAGCAGCTAGATAAATTCTCCGGCGCCGCCGAAGCCGCCTTGGGAGTTGCAACATTGGGCATGGTTTGCTCCATGATGGTCAGCGCTCCGATGGGCGAATACCTCATTAAAAGATACGACCTCAAAAATCCCAGCCGCACCGAATTCGACAATGCGAGGCTTATTCGTTCCATTCAGCGAAGCACTAAACCTTTTTACCAAACCCATACGGTTGAATGCATCAAGATCATTGCTATTTGCTTCGTATGTATGGCCCTCGGGCATCTAATCAATCAGAAACTGTTTACGAGCGTTTTGATTCCTGACTACACCGTCTGCATGGTTTGCGCACTGATCGCCAGAAACTTTGCAGATTCCACAGGCTGGTTCAGCGTTGACGGTCTCGCACTAAGGACTATGACGAAGATCTTTCTGATTCTTTTCATTTTGGTTTCAACATGCGCGCTTCAGCTGGATTTGATCTTTGATCTCTCAGCGCCGATCATCGCTGTATTCTTCCTCGAGCTCATCGTTAATGTTTTATTTGCCCGCTTTGTCTATTTCAATCTTTTAGGCAAGGACTTCCGAGGGATGCTCATTGCGGTCGGAGGTTTGGCATTCTCCATGGGGATGGCCGCCAACGGACTCAGCAACATGCAGAGCCTTTGCGAAAAATACGGCCCGAATACCGACGGCTTCCTGGTCGTCTGCGTAGTAGGCTTGATTCTCTTGGCGATCTCCAATACGCTTTTAATTAAATTTTTACTCACGATTTTCTAGATAGAAGAGGTAATGAATGGCTGATGAAATCGTTCTCCACGTCACAGAAGCAAATTACGAAGACACCGTCGTGAAAAGCGCCAAACCGGTTCTTTTAGCAATCGGCGCTTCTTGGTGCATTGACTGCAAGCGAATCCAACCGATGTTCATGGAATATGCTCAGAAGTACCATGACAAGATTCAGTTTGCCCACTGTGATTTCGATACCGAAGCAGGTCTCAACGCTAAATTCCGTGTCCGCCACATCCCGACGCTTCTTTTGATTAACAAAGGCGAAATTCTCGACACCTTGGTCGAACCGAAAAAAGTTGAAGCCTTCGACGAGTTCGTCCAAAAGGCTTTGAAAGAAATCTAATTTCTAAAATTACGACTCAACCGCGGCTGACGTCCGCGGTTTTTTCTTAATTGCTGTTAGCCGAAGCTTCCGCTCACGTACTGACGAGTTTTTTCTTCAGTGGCATTCGAAAAGATCTTTTTCGTCGGACCGTGTTCGACCAACTCACCCATGTAGAAGAAAGCTGTATTGTCCGAAATTCGCATGGCCTGCTGCATGTTATGGGTGACGATGATGATGCAAAGATCCTTCTTGAGTTCCTCCATGCCATGTTCGAGTTTTTCTGTCGCAATCGGATCTAACGCACTCGCCGGTTCATCCATCAGCAGCACTTCGGGTTCTACGGCCAAGGCCCGAGCAATACATAATCTTTGCTGCTGACCGCCGGAAAGAGAAAGGGCAGAGTCCTTGAGGCGATCCTTGACTTCGTCCCATAGAGCGGCTCTTCGAAGACTTTCTTCCGCCTTTTCCATCAAAAGCGATTTGTTTGTAACGCCGGAAACTTTCAGACCATAGACCACATTTTCGAAAATGCTTTTAGCAAACGGCGTCGGTCTCTGAAAAACCATTCCGATTCTTCGTCTCAGTTCAACCACATCGCAATGCGGATGGTTGATTTCTTCATCACCGAATTTGATAGATCCTTCAAGACGCGCACCTTCAATTAAATCATTCATTCGATTCAAGGTGCGCAGAAAAGTACTTTTCCCGCAGCCTGACGGTCCGATTAAGGCGGTGATTTCTTTTTTGTTGAAAGAGAGAGAAATATTTTTTAATACCTGTTTTGAGCCGTAAAAGAAATTCAAATTAGAAGCGCTCAATTTTGTAAATTCATTATTTACTTGCATATTTACTTTTTCAACATTCCTGATTCATTTTCAAATTCGCGAAAATTGTATTTTGCTTTTATGACAACTAAATGTCAGGAATATGTCAATTTAATGACAACTTACTCTTTGATTTATTGTCATAAAAATTTCACAGAACTGTAATTTTCTTGTCATTTTTTACTTCTAGTATTCGCCGTGTTCCTTGAGGAAAAACAATTTCTTTCTTGGAACAAAAAAACTTGTTAATAAAACATAGGAGAATTTATGAGAAAAAATTATTTAATTTCCTTACTTGCTTTGTCTGCCATGGCTGTTTCCGCTTCTTCCTTGGCAAAAGAAAACGTGACGGTTTCCGGTTCAACAACCGTCTTGCCGGTCATGCAAAAAATCTCTGAGCACCTCATGCAAAAAGATCCTTCGGTTGTCATCGAACTCTCCGGAGGCGGCTCCGGCAACGGAATCAAGGCTCTGAATGAGCAGCTGACACAAATCGCCATGAGCTCCAGAAAAATTAAAGATAAAGAAATGAAGGCGGCTGAAGAAAAGGGCGTAAAACCCTTTGAAATTCCGGTAGCGGTTGACGCAATTGTTCCGATCGTCAATCCTAAAAACTCCCTCAAGAATCTCTCTTTGGACGACTTGAGAAAAATCTACAAGGGTGAAATCAAGAACTGGAAAGAGGTCGGCGGACCGGATGCTCCGATTGTCTTGGTATCCAGAGATACATCTTCGGGAACTTTTGAAACCTGGGAATCTCTGGTCATGAAAAATCAGCGCGTCAGCCCGAGAGCACTTCTGCAAAGCTCCAACGGGACCGTAGTTCAAACCGTCTCTAGGAATCCAAACGCGATCGGATATGTCGGCCTCGGTTACGTAGTCCCGATCATCAAGGCGGTTGAAATCAACGGGATTAAGGCAACACCCGAGACCGCAAAAAACGGCAAATGGCCGCTCTCACGCGATCTTTATCTCTACACAAATCATCAGCCGCAAGGGGCCGTAAAAAAAGTAACGGACTTCTGCCTGTCTGAAGAAGGCCGAAGCCTGATCAAAGAAGTCGGTTTTATTCCGCCTGCCAAACGTTAATTTCAGATCTCTCTGACAGAAAGCTTGAAGATCGAAGTAAGCTTTCCAACCGTTTCCGTCATTTTCGCTGTGACCGGCACTGAATAGCCGGAGCCGCAAAGGTGATTGAAATCTCGGAGTCTTCTAGTGAAGCGAACCATCAAGGATTTCATTTTTGAAAAATCTCTTTTATTTTTAGCTCTTCTTACTCTTGCCGGCCTCGCCGGAATCGTCTGGTTCTTGTTTAAAGAGGGGATGCCGGTCCTCGAGACAATATCGCTCAAACATTTTCTGACCGGTCACGACTGGTACCCGACGGAAGATCCTCCGTCTTTCGGAATATTTCCTTTAATCATCGGATCTGTCTCGGTCACGCTGCTCGCCGCCGTAATGGCCATACCTCTCGGGATCCTCTGCGCTGTCTACTTATCTGAAATTGCTTCGTCAAGATTACGGTCCATTTTTAAACCGTTCATCGAACTTTTGGCTGCAATGCCTTCCGTTGTGATCGGCTTTGTCGGCATGACTGTTTTGGCACCTTTCCTGCAGGATTATTTCGGAGCTCCGACCGGACTGAATGTATTGAATGCCGCCATTTTGCTGGCGCTCATGGCCGTTCCGACGATCTGTACCATTTCCGAAGACGCTCTTCGCTCAGTTCCCAGAAGCCTAAAAGAGTCGTCTCTGGCACTCGGCGCCACGCATTGGGAAACACTGACCACCGTCACGGTCCCGGCTGCTTTTTCCGGAATTGCGACCGGAGTAATGCTGGGATTGAGCCGCGTGATCGGAGAAACCATGGTTGTTTTGATGGTAGCAGGCGGTGCGGCACTCATTCCCGAAAGTTTGTTTGATCCGGTCAGACCGATGCCGGCATCCATTGTTGCTGAAATGGCTGAGTCGCCATTCGGAAGCTCTCACTACCATGCTTTGTTTGCCATCGGCATCGTACTGTTTTTCTTTACCTTTCTGTGCAATCTGGCGGCGTTCCTGGTTTCTCAGAAATACAAATTAAAAGCCTCGAACTAACACAGGAACTTCAATGAATCTATCCATAACCTTACGAGATCGAAGAACATTTAAAGAGTATGCTGGTCTTTTTATGATTAAGACCGGTGCTTGGATCGTGGTCGCCTTATTTCTCGCTTCGCTTGGCTACATTTGTTACCACGGAGCCGGAACGCTTTCTCCTTCATTTCTTTCTTCCTTTCCGGAAAAAATGATGGAAGAGGGCGGGATTCTGCCTTGCATCATCGGCACTGCGATTCTGTCCATCGGGGCTATGGCTGTTGCACTGCCTCTCGGAATTGTCTGCGCCGTCTGGCTCAATGAATACGCAAAAGAAGGTCCGCTTAAAAAGCTCATCACTTTGGCCGTCGCCAATCTTGCCGGCGTTCCGTCCATTGTTTTCGGTTTGTTCGGATTAGCTTTCTTTGTCACCGTTTGCGGTTTAGGCGTCAGTGCGATTGCCGGGATCCTGACTTTAGCAGTTCTCACGCTTCCGATCGTCATCAATACCGTCCGAGAAACACTTTCTCAAATACCGAACAGCTGGAGAGAATCCTCTCTTGCATTGGGCGCCAGCAAAACTCAGACTGTTCTTCGTACAGTTCTTCCGGCCGCACTTCCGGGAATTTTGACCGGCGCCATCTTGGGATTGGCCAGAGCAGCCGGAGAAACGAGCGCCATCATGTTTACAGCAGGCTCTGGTTCTTCTGATGACAGTATTCGCTTTGAATCTGATGGCTTTCTATATCCGCCAAAAAACCTCGAAGCGACCGGCGTAACAAATTCTTAGAGTCGGTTACAACGGCTTTTTCCAACCGAAGCGGGCGTCCGTCAAAAGACGACCCGCTTCAATTTCTTCAATGGCAGCCAAAAAGTCTTCTTCTGTTTTGCTTTTAAAGATATTTTTAAAAGCCTTCGGATTTTCTTCAAAGAGATTAGCTTGGAAAAACCAAAACTCTTTCATGCGCATCATGGCATTTCGACGGTTCTGGAAGGCTTCCGTATAAGCATCGAAAAGGGCGGTCGTGAAATTTTTAATTTCTTCGAGGGCGGCAGCCGGACCTCCTTTATATTTACGGAAGAGTGCCGGATCGGCCATTAGCGAACGCCCGACCATCAGCATCTTGGGCTCTCGGAACATCTGGGAGAAATCTGTCATGTCGGACGTCGTGATCATGTCGCCGTTTACACCCAACGGAAACGGGATTTCATCGAGATGCTCAAGAAGCGCTTCCTTCCTAACTTCTCCTTTGTATTGATCGGTCTTTAGACGCATGTGAACAATCAAAAGAGAAAGCGGATATTTTTTATATAAATTGAGAATGTCTCCGAACTCTTCCGTGTTCGCCCATCCGAGTCTTGTTTTGATAGAGATTGGTACCGTAATCCCGGCACTGAAAATTTCATCCAGGAAACGTTCCAATGCGTAAAGATCTCTTAAAAAACCTGAACCTTTTCCTTTGGCTACAACGGTGCCGGAAGGGCAGCCGAGGTTAAGGTTGACTTCCTTATAGCCCAAATCCTGAAGAGCTTTAGCGGCCCAGATGAAATCAGCAGGACGGTTGCTCAAAAGCTGAGGAACCACCGGAATACCGGAATTTACTTCAGGAGAAAGCTCCTTGAGATGTCGGTCCGTGAATTTAGGTTCAACGGTTGGCGTAATGAAAGGGATGTAGTAAAGATCAGTTCCTCCGAAGTACTGATTGTGCAAACGACGAAATACTGCCGTCGTTAAACCTTCCATCGGAGCCGCTGCTAATAACTGACCATTCATTTCTTGCCATCCTTATTCGAAGGTGTCATTCTAGTCGAGCCTGAGAAAAAATCCTTCTAAAACAAAGCGTATTGCGTGTGAAAGTTTTTCTAAACTTCATAAAAACCGGACATCAAAAGTCCGAATTTCTTTTCACAAAGAAAAAATAAGGATGGATTTACAATTAGTTTCATTTATTAAGTGCATATCTATTTTATTTTTATATGGACAATATTATTATATGCATATCGAAATTCAATTGCTTGTCAGGTGAAACGAAATGACGATTACATTAAAGAAGAACAGTGTTGATGTCCGTGTCGAACTTCGCCGCAATGACACCGACTTCATCGGTGATGACCGCGCTTACTACGCTTACTTTTTCAGCAAAGCCGGCTGCTTCGGCTCTGCCAAAGTGACTGAAAAAGAAATTTTCCCGATCGACTGCGAATCCTTCACTACAAAGGAAAGAGAAAACTTCAAAGATGCTTTGGCTTCTCTTCAGCCCGACATTCTCAAACTTGCCTCTTTCCTGAACAAAGAAAATGAGAATAAAGGCGACTTGGAAAGCACTTTGGATCTCCAGTGGGCTCTGGCTAAAAGAGGTCGTCCGAGCTTAGACGACAAGCCGTTAATTCGCACAACGATTCTGCTGACGGAAGAAGACAAAGAAAAACTTAAAGTTTTAGGCGGCTCTTCCTGGATTCGCAACCAGATCAGAATGGCTCGGCTCAGTGAAATCCAATAAAAAAGCGACCCGAAGATCGCTTGTAGGAAAAGGGGCCGGCAGCAATGCCGGCCTCAATTTTTTACTTCACAGCCTTGGCAGCTTGTGCAGCCTGTTCACCTGCAATACGGCCGAAGACCATAATGTCAGTGTAGGCGTTGCCGCCTAAACGGTTCGTACCATGAGTGCAGCCCGTTACTTCACCGGCAGCATAAAGACCGGGAACGGGTTTACCGTTCTTATCGAGTGCTTCAGCCTTCGGATTGATGCGGACGCCGCCCATCGTATGGTGAATCGAAGGAACAGCCTTGATGATGTAGTACTTGCCGGTCGACAAATCTTTCAGACCGCCGCGGTTGTGGAAGTCTAAGTCTTTGCCGCCGTCTTTAGCCATCTGGCTGACACGATCCACAGTGGCTTTGAGATTGTCATACGGAATCTTGAAGAAGTCAGCAACTTCTTTCAGGTTGTCAGCGGTGTGCATAACGCCCTGTTTTGTGAAGGTTTCGTATTCTTCCGGATGAGCCTTAACGGTATTGGAGATCTTGCCGATATTGTCGTTCCAAAGGACATAGCAGTAAGAACCCGGCTGATTAAGAATAGCGTGAGAAATCACGTCACGGCGCTGAAGTTCTTCGACGAAGCGTTTGCCTTCCTGATTAATAAGGATGGCTCCGTCAAATCTTGCGTCGGCAATCAGCTCGATCACGCCGGAAATCGGGTCACAAATCGGATAGGTCTGGATGTACTGCATGTTGACCAATTCAGCGCCGGCTTTCTGAGCCATGTAAAGTGCTTCACCGGTAGTTCCCGGAGCGTCCGTCGTCTTGAAGCGTTCGTCGAGGCTCGGGTTGTATTTCTTAACCATGGCTGCATTGGCACCGAATCCGCCTGTTGCCAAGATAATGCCGCCCTTAGCGTAGAAATCATATTTCTTGCCGTTCGATTCGCAGCTCACACCGACTACGCGGCCGTCTTTGTTCTTAATCAAAGCAACAGCTTTCATGCCGGTGACGACAGGAATCTTTTCTTTCTGAGCCAAAGCAGAAAGTTTTGTAATGTATTCGGTTCCGGTCTGACCGACAGGAATCAGAGCGCGTTTAACGGAGTTTCCGCCGAACTGGAAGAGGTTATGCGGTTCATATCTGATACCGACAGTGTTCTTCAGCCATTCAGCTGCGGGCAATGCACCGTGCGTCATGGTTTCGACAACAGCGGGGTCGCCCTTGTAATCGCCGCCCTTGAGGGTATCTTGAGCGTGCAGTTCCGGAGAATCTTTAATGCCGAGTTCTTTTTGAATCCAGCTTTGTGCCACATTCATTTCTGCGCCGGAAATCAAAGAGTTACCGCCGACCTGAGGCATTTTTTCCAGGAGAATAACGGATACGCCCAGGGCTTTAGCTGTTAAAGCGGCGGCAAAGCCTGCACCGCCGGCACCGACCACGACGACGTCATAATTACGTTCGGCAGGAATTGCGACTTGGGCCTTAACTGCTTTTTTCTCTACTTTCTTCAAAGTAATTCCGGCTTTTTGTGCAGCGTCTTTTACTGCAGCAAGCAAACCAAGGGAAGAGTATGTCGCTCCGGCAATGACATCAAGGTCAGCGGAATCCGTCTTAACAATTTCATCTTTAAGGTCCGTAAAAACCTTCTGAGACAAAACAGGATTTTCCTGTTGTTTAAGAATGTCGACGTTCTTGATTTTGCCGTCTTCAAATACAACTTTGACTTTGATTTCACCGTCTTTACCGATACCGGAACCTTCCTGAGTAACGGTAGCGGCTGTAGCTGTAGCGGAGAGGAATAACGCAGTAAGAATAGCTGCGCTGAGCTTAACGATTCTCATAGATTCTCCTAGAGAAAATAAATGAAATCAACAGGTTGCCTAAACAAATTTAGTCATACGCCTGCTGAAGGATGGTTTCATTTTAGACGCAAATTCTTGGTACTTGTACTTAAGTGTTTCAACGGAGTAAGACTAATAACCCATTCAGAGCGCTTTGCTAACTAACTGCTTGAATCACCGTCAAAAAAGAATCTTCCGCCAGAATAACCACGAAAGCGTTTCCAGGATTGGTTTTGATTTTTCCTCTAATCCGGATGAAAAAAAAAACTCCTTCCAATTTAAATGAAAAAGGACTTGAAAATTTACGTCCATACCGTTACAACGGAAGTAGGGTTTTCTAGTCGAGTTGGACTCTTGCTTCACCAGCTACGCCGCATCTCTTACAGGCATAGCCTTTGACACCGACTTCAAATTTCCACGGACTGGTAATTGAAGACCACTGAGATAAGCCGGATTGTTCACAGTTTCTTTTGCTGCTGAAGGAGCTTCTGCTTGGTGCGCAGTTTTATATTGTTTCCTTTCTGTATAATATTTGTTATCTAAAAATTATCTTTAGGAGAAAGATATGGCTTCTCTGACATTAAGAAGAGTCGGGGGTTCTGTTGTTGCCACGATTCCTAAAACTTTGCTTGAACTTTTGAATGCAAAAGAAGGCGATACTGTTGAATACACATTTGACGACGGCAAGCTGATTATTGAGTCCAGACAAAAGAAGCGCAGAACACTTCCAAAATATGATCTGAACCAACTGCTTGAAGAGCAGAAGCTCATTCAAGCTGAGCTGGATAAAGACAGAAGTTGGCTTCACGCAAAGCCTGCCGGGGGTGAGTTGCTATGAGAACTTTTGATCGAGGCGATATCGTCTGGATTGACTTCGAGCCATCTGTCGGTACCGAACAGAAGGGAACGCGCCCGGCCTTGGTTCTTTCTCCTAAAGAAGTGAACCGGATGGTTGGACATTTCATTTGTGTCCCGATTTCTCAAGGTGCAAACTTAAACCGCACTTTGGGTTTTACAGTTTCTTTGATAGGAACCGGCCTTAAGACACAGGGCGTCGTCATCAGCGATCAAATAAAAGCTGTCGATCCTGTGGAGCGAAACGCAAGATTCATAGAAACAGCTCCTCAATATATTATTGAGGAAGTTCTTGGGAAACTTGCTGTAATTCTTGGCATTGACGAGTAAAGTCTTTATTTTCCTCGGTGCTCCTGTTCCTGAAGCAGAGCCCGGGAAAGGTAGACGATTACGGAGACGAAGAAGAAACCGAGAAAGAGGCCGTTATAGTTCAGAGACCGGCCTCTGCTAGATGCTCTTAAGACTGCAATATTTCAGAAAGACGACTGTTGTTATTGAATCTAGCTAGTAATTCAATCTATAAATACGTTATCAATTAAGTAAATGCGGACTCGATGTCTTCAAGCTTCCATTTCCAGCGGTAGATCACC
>PPYE01662399.1_pt1 | contig 12912 bp, 13 predicted proteins | sample 1559881 | NCBI WGS metagenome assembly PPYE01 (sample SAMN08240022, study PRJNA423297) | Human gut metagenome, whole genome shotgun sequencing project.
CGCCTATGTGATCCGGCGGCGGGGCGGGGAGGCCGAACCCCTGTTTGCCCTGTACCGCCGCAGCTGTCTGGAGCCCCTGACCGCCTGCCTGGATGAGGGCCGCCGGGCGGTCAAGGCCCTGCTGGACCGGGTGGACTGCCGCTGGCTGGAGGAGGAAGAACTGCCGGAGTTTGACCTGGAGCGGGCCCTGTGGAATGTAAATACAGGGGTGGAGTTCCGTCGGGCGGTGGAATCGGAAAAAGAAAAATGAAAATTCCTCTTTACAACGACGCTTTAGTGTGGTAACATACGAAAGCAACCACGACATACATGGTTTGGAGGAATGTACATGAAACGGAGACTGACTGCTCTGGCCCTTGCGCTGGGACTGACCTTTACCCTGGCCGCCTGCGGTGGCGGCACCGGCGGTACCGCCAATACCCCTTCCAATAACAGTGAGAGCCCCGCTGGCAATTCTGAGACCCCCGCCGCCGAGAGCGATATGGCCTATGTGAAGGAGAAGGGCACCCTCGTCGTTGGCATGACTGACTTTAAGCCCATGGACTACAAGGACGAAAACGGCGAGTGGATCGGCTTCGACGCCGACATGGCCAAGGCCTTTGCTGAGAGCCTGGGCGTGGAAGTGGAGTTCATCGAGATCAACTGGGACAACAAGCTGATGGAGCTGGATACCAAGGGCATCGATGTCATCTGGAACGGCATGACCATCAATGACGAGGTGAAGGCCGGTGCCTCTGTGTCCGAGCCTTACTGCCGCAACGGTCAGGTGGTGGTGGTTCCCGCTGACAAGGCGGAGGATTACCAGACGGTGGAGAGCCTCAGCGGCCTGAACTTCGCCGTGGAGAACGGTTCTCAGGGCGCGGCTCAGCTGGATGAACTGGGCCTGACCTATGTGGCCAAGACCACCCAGGCCGATGCCCTGATGGAGGTGGCCTCCGGCGCCTCCGACGCGTGCGTCATCGACCTGCTGATGGCGGGCGCCATGATCGGTGAGGGCACCAGCTACCCCGATCTGACCTACACCGTGCAGCTCAACGACGAGGAGTACGGCGTGGCCTTCCGGAAGGGCTCCGATCTGACCGAGGCCTTCAACACCTTCTGGAAAGAGGCCTATGATGCCGGTACCGTCATGGAGACGGCCACCACCTACGGCGTCCAGGAGTCCGTCATCGAAAAATAACATAGCCTAAGGGAATTGGGCAGAGAGCCGGGCGCTCTCTGCCCTTCCCCGGTCAAAAGAGGGAAATGCTATGCTGATGTCTGTTACGCTCACCCTGCTGGAGGGGTTTGTGGTCACCCTGGAGCTCTTTCTCCTGACCCTCCTGTTTGCCCTGCCCCTGGGTCTGGTGATCTCCTTCGGTTCCATGAGCCGGTGCACCCCCCTGCGCTGGGTAGTCAAAACTGTGGTGTGGATCGTCCGGGGCACCCCCCTGATGCTCCAGATCATGGTGGTGTTCTACGGCCCGGGCCTGATGTTCGACCTGCCCCTGCTGCCCCGGTTTACCGCGGCGGTGGTGACCTTCGTCATCAACTACGCCTGCTACTTCTCCGAGATCTACCGGGGCGGTATTCAGGGTGTACCGGCGGGCCAGCAGGAGGCCGGCCTGGTGCTGGGAATGACCCGCAGCCAGATCTTCTTCAAGGTGACCCTCCTTCAGGTCATCAAGCGTATCGTGCCTCCCATGGGCAACGAGTTCATCACCCTGGTGAAGGATACCGCACTGGTGCGGGTCATCTCGGTGTATGAAATCATCTGGATGGGTGAGTCCTACATCAAGAAGGGCATGATCTGGCCCCTGTTCTACACCGCCGTGTTCTATCTGGTGGCCAACGGTATTCTCACCCTGCTGTTCAGCTGGTTTGAGAAGAAGCTGAACTATTTCAAGTAAGGAGGCCCGGACCATGCCTGTTTTGGACGTACAGCACATTGAGAAGCATTTCGGGGCCACCCGGGTGCTGGAGGACATCAGCTTTTCCCTGGAGCAGGGACAGGCCCTGGCCATCATCGGCTCCTCCGGCTCCGGCAAGACCACCCTGCTGCGCTGCCTGAACTTCTTGGAGACACCCAACCAGGGCAAGATCCTGGTGAACGGCGAGACCCTCTTTGATGCCGACGATCCCGCCACCCAGCGGGAGGCAGAGGTGCGCAAAAAGCGGCTCCACTTCGGACTGGTGTTTCAGTCCTTCAACCTGTTCCCCCAGTACACCGCCCTGGAGAACGTGACCCTGGCCGGGGAACTGCTGGCCAAGGAACGGCCCGACTTCAAGCAGAACAAGAAGGCCATTCTGGAGGAGATCCGCACCCAGGGTCAGGCCCTGCTGGAACGGATGGGCCTGGCCGACCGGGCGGGCCACTATCCCCATCAGCTCTCCGGCGGCCAGCAGCAGCGGGTGGCCATCGCCCGCGCTCTGGCCCTCCAGCCAGACATCCTGTGCTTTGACGAGCCCACCTCCGCGCTGGACCCGGAGCTCACCGGCGAGGTGCTCAAGGTGATCCGCTCCCTGGCCGAGCAAAAGACCACCATGATCATTGTTACCCATGAGATGGCCTTTGCCCGGGATGTGGCCGACCAGGTGATCTTCATGGACGGCGGCATCATCGTGGAGCAGGGCCCCGCCCGGCAGGTCATCGAGAACCCCCGGGAAGAGCGGACCCGTCAGTTTTTGTCCCGCTATTCCGAGAATTGAAAAGGGTCAAAAAGCGTGGTATCATAAGCTGGATACCACGCTTTTACACTGCAAGGAGTTGACGCCATGGAGGAAGCCATTTTTTTGCCGGTGCTTTCCCACTTTGAAAATGAGAATTTCTGGACCGCCAGCGGCGGCCGGATGCGCTACCGGGTGGACCCGGTGAAGGGGGACGAGGAGAATCCCCCGTCCCTGACCGCCCAGGTGTGGGAGGGGCCCTGGCGGCTCCAGGACAGCACTGTAGAGGAGACAAAGTCCTTCCCCATGACGGAGGAGGGGCTGGAGGAGCTGCGGGTATGGGTGATGGCCTGGCAGCAGACCATCAATGCCCGCCCGGAGAGAAGTCTGGCGGAGACCCTCCAGGCCAGAGACGCCCGCCGGGCGGAGCTGGAGGCCCAAAGCAAGGAAGAATAACCGCAAATCTGTGAAGCGCATAGGATAACCCGGAGGGGTTGCCAATGCACATCACAGAGCATATTCTCACCAACAGCGACTGCTACAAGGCAGGGCGCACCATCAAACCCAAGGGGATCATGGTCCACTCCACCGGCGTGGCCCAGCCGGACGTCAACGTCTTTCTCAAGGCCTGGGACAAACCGGGGGTGAACGCCTGTGTCCATGCCATCGTCCACCAGGGGGGTGTCACCGAGACCCTGCCCTGGAACTGGCGGGGGTGGCACGCCGGCGGCGCCGCCAATAACACCCATATCGGCTTTGAGATCCTGGAGCCTGCCGGGCACACCTACAAAGGCGGCGCCATGATCGGATACGACCCGGTAAAAAACAAGGCCTATTTTCAGCAGGTCTACGACACGGCGGTGGAGCTGTGCGCCTATCTGTGTGAAAAATACGGCTTGGATCCCGAGCGGGATATCATCGACCATGCGGAAGGCTGTAAGCTGGGGCTGGCCTCCAACCACAGCGATGTGGGACAATGGTTCCCCAAGCACGGCAAGAGCATGGATACCCTCCGCGCCGACGTGAAAGCGCGGCTGAAGGGGGGTGAACCGGAGATGACGCAGGAGCAGTTTGACGCCGCCTTCACCGCCCATGAGGGGGAGATTTCCGCCCGGACGGTGAGCGAGTGGGCCAAGGAGGCCTGGAACAAGGCCAAGGATGCCGGCGTGTTTGACGGCACCGCCCCCGGCGCTCCCCTGACCCGGGAGCAGGCCGCTTTGATTCTGGAGCGTCTGGGTCTGCTGGGGAAGTAACAGGAAAAAAGAGGAGGAAGTAAAAATGACCTGGGGAACCTATTATTTCTTTTATGAGTGTCCGCAGTGCGGCAAGAAGTACCGCTATGAGCTGGAGTTCGCCTCTGAGCCCGAGTTCGGCTTCTGCCCCGACTGCCATGTGATGGGAACCTTTGTAGGGGAGACCAAGGACAACAAGCAGGGCGAGGACAAGTTCGTGGACTACGAGTTTGTGTAAACCTGTAAGCACAAAAAAGGACGCCGGAAGGCGTCCTTTTTTGGGTGATCAGTCGGGCTGCGTGACAGTGCCGCTCTGGGTGATGTCCAGCATATCGGCCGTGATGTCGGTGGTGTAGGGATTGAGCCCGGAGGTGTTGACGATGTCCAGCACCTGGTCGGGATAGAGCTCGTAGCACCAGTCCCAGCCCTTATAGCTTACTGTGCCGTCCCCCGGCAGGGAGGTGGCGGTCACGTTGTCAAAGTCAAAACTCAGGCCCTTGTCAGCAAAAAAGGCCAGATCGGTGACGCTCAGGTCGGTCTCCACGTTCTCCATGAAGATGTCGTAATAGGTAGGCAGGTTGAGGGGCTGGGAGATGGCCTTTTTGAGCACAGTCATGATAAGCTCCCGCTGGGTGTTGGTGCGGCCGATGTCGGCGTCGGGATAGGCGTCGTAGATGTTGTGCGGATAGACGCCGGGGCCGTCGGAATTTTTGCGGCAGCGCACCACCTTCAGAGCGTCGGAGCCGGTGAGATACTGCATCCCCGGCTCAAAGTGGATATGCAGATCCTGTTCGGGATCATCGTAGGACATATGCACCGGCACATTGAAATTGATGCCACCCACCGCGTCCACCAGCTTTACAAAGCCCCGGGTGTTCACTTTTACGTAGAAGTCAATGGGGAAGCCCACGATATTTCGGACCTCCTCCTTCAGGGCATCGATGCCGTTGTAGGGATACATATTACACAGTTTATAGAAGTGCTTTCCCTTGTCGGAGACACCCTCTATCAGGGTGTCCCGGGGGATAGAGACCATGGCGATGGTCTGGTTTACCGTGTCATAGGTAGCCACGATCATGGTGTCCACGTTGCCGCTGGCCTGGTCGCTGGCGCACAGCAGGAAGGTATAGGTATACTCCTTCCGCTGACGGGCGGGCTGGGCGCTCTCCTCCGGGGCGGGCGACTGGAGAGAGACGTTTTCGCTCTCCTTCGGCGGAGGGGCCTCCTCCTGGATCTTGGGCGGCTGGGCCAACAGCTTGAAGATGATGATGGCAGACAGTATCAGCACGGCTGCCACTGCCAGAATGATAAACAGGATCCTGGCTACCTTCTGTCCGGGGGACAGAGGAATCTTCTCTTTCTTTATCAGCCGCTTGGCCATGGCCACCACGCCTTTCTTTGGTAATATATGACATTATGTATTGCTTTTATCCTTAGAATGACCGCATTATATCGAATTAGACGGTATAAGACAAGGAAAAATTTCCGCGTTTTCGGCTCTTTTTGACAGGAAACCTTACGCTTCTCCCACAAACCGGCTGCGGATGCTGAGAGTGGCGGCAGTGAGGGAATTGACCGCCCCCAGCAGATCCATCAGCAGCTGATTCTGCCGGGCCAGCTCCTCCAGTACCCGGTCCATGCCCTCTCCTCCGACGGAGGGTGGGGACCAGGCAGGGGCGCTCCAGCAGGGAATAGGATGGGCATACCGCTTCATGGCAGGCTCCATAGGCTGGCTCTGAGCCAGAATGGCGGCGGCCCGCTGACGGGCCTCCTGATCCCGGGCTCTCTGACAGCTGGGTTGGTTCATAGAAAACACCTCCTTTTCACCCCTTATCCTATGCTGGCGGGCACTTCCCGGTCCGTCCCGGGCAGAATTGGGGAATTTGCCCGTTGACATTTTGGAGGGACATGGTACACTGAACTGGACCGTATGAAGAGCAAACGTTCATACGGCCCAGAAAGGAACGAGGTACCATGAAGAAACTGCTTGCAATGGGCCTGACTGTGGCCCTGGCGCTGGGCCTTACCGCCTGCGCTTCCAATCCTGCTCCGGCGGAGAGCACCCCTCCCGCTGAGACCACCCCCGTGGCGGAGACCACTCCCGCCCAGTCTGAAACCCCTGCTCTGGAGGGAACTGAGATCAACCTGGGCCTGCTCAATGGCCCCACCGGTATGGGCGCCGCCAAGCTGCTCTCCGACAACGATGCCGGCGAGACCGTCAACCACTACAAAGTGACCATGGGGTCCGATCCCTCCACCGACATTGTGCCCAAGCTGAACAGCGGTGAGCTGGACATTGCCGCTCTGCCCACCAACGTGGCCGCCAACCTGTACAACAAGACCGGCAATGTGCAGCTGCTGGCCCTGAACACTCTGGGTGTGCTCCACATCCTGGAGAACGGCAATACCGTCAACTCTCTGGCTGACCTGTCCGGCAAGACTATTTACGCCATCAATCAGGGCACCAACACCGAGTATGTGCTGGACTACCTGCTGACCCAGAACGGCTTGGACCCGGACACCGATGTGGACATCCAGTGGAAAACCAGCGAGGAGGTCACCACCCTGATGGCCTCCGGCGAGATTGACCTGTGTATGCTCCCTGTGCCTGCCGCCACCACCGTGCTCATGCAGAACAGCGACGTGCGGGATGCCATCGACCTGAGCGACGCCTGGACTGAGTCCGGAGCCTCCGGCACCTTCACCATGGGCTGCGTGGTGGTGCGCACCGAATTTGCCCAGGAGCACCCCGAGGCGGTGGAAGCCTTCCTGCAGGAGTATGAGGCCTCCATCAACTACATCAAGGACAACCCGGAGGAGGGCGGCCAGCTCATCGAGCAGTACGGCATCGTGCCCAAGGCCGCCATTGCCACCGCGGCCATCCCCCAGGCCAATATGATTTTTGTGGCCGGTGAGGACCTGAAGTCCATCTCCAGCTACTATGAGGTGCTTTTCGCCGCCGACCCCACTTCGATCGGAGGTTCCATCCCCGATGACGCCTTCTACTACATCCCGTAATGTAAAACGGAGCAAATTACTGCGAGCTGTCATACCCCTGGCCTTCTGGCTGGGGGTTTGGCAGCTTGCGGCCTTTTTGGTGGACATGAGGACCAACGGCCACGGAGCCTTGCTGCTGCCCTACCCCCTGCTGGTGGCCCAGAGGCTATGGACCCTGGCGGGACAGGGAGCCTTCTGGCAGTCGGCGGCGGTGACCCTGGGCCGTATTTTCGGGGGCTTTGCCGTTGGCGCAGTGGTGGGGGCTCTGGTGGCGGCGGCCACCTCCGCTCTCCGGGCGGCGGACTGGGTGCTCACCCCGGCGGTAAAGGTCATCCGGGCCATCCCGGTGGCCTCCTTCATTGTGCTGGTGCTGCTGTGGGCCCCCTCCTCCGGCTGGGTGCCTGCCGTCGTGTCCGGCCTGATGGTGCTGCCGGTACTGTGGGGCAATGTCAGCAAGGGGGTAGCCCAGACCGATCCCCTGCTGCTGGAGGCAGCCCGGGCTTACCGCTTTGGCCGGGGCAAGACATTTCGGCTGGTGTACCTGCCTTCGGTGCGGCCCTACTTTGTCAGCGGCTGCGCCACCGGCCTGGGTCTGGCCTGGAAGGCGGGGGTGGCGGCCGAGGTGCTGTGTCAGCCCAAACTGGCCATCGGGACCCAACTCTACCGGGCCAAGATTACCCTGGAGACCCCCGACCTGTTTGCCTGGACGGCGGTGGTTATTGTGCTGAGCTTTGTGCTGGAATACGCCTTGGGCATCCTGTTCCGGCGGCTGGGAGGGAGGAAACCATGATATCAGTCTCCAATATTACCGTTCGTTTTGGGGAAAAGACGGTGTTGGACCGTTTTTCCCTGGATCTGCCGGAGACGGGGATCACCGCTCTCTCCGGCCCCTCCGGCTGCGGCAAGACCACCCTGCTGCGGGTACTGGCAGGGCTCCAGCCGGTGGAGGCGGGGACAGTTATTACCCCGCCGGACCCGGTGATCCTCTTTCAGGAGAACCGGCTGCTGCCCTGGCGGACGGTGGAGCAGCATATTGCCGACGTGCTGCCCCGGGAACGCCGGGGGGAGGTCCCCCGCTGGCTGGCTTTGGCGGAGTTGGAGGGGGAGGAGAAGCACTACCCCGCCGCCCTGTCCGGCGGCATGGGGAGACGGCTGGCGCTGGCCCGGGCTCTGGCCTGCGGTGGCGGGCTCATTCTGCTGGACGAGCCCTTTGCCGGGGTAGACGCCCCCCGGACAGCCCGGATTTTGGAGCGGGTGCGCTCACTGGGTTTGCCGGTGGTGCTGTCCAGCCATGAGCGGGAGACGGTGACCCTGTGCGACCGGGTGATCCCTCTGGACGGACCGCCTCTTAGGCAGCTGTGATCCTTCTGGATTCATTTCAGCTTTTCTAAGGTTTTCTAAAAAAGAGCGAAAGCGCGTTGCGCTTTCGCTCTTTTATGATAAAATGGGAACCATGAATTTTTGAAAAAGGCAGCGTAATGATATGAGCAACATCACTGAAACGCCTGAGGTGCAGGAGGCACCGGAGCCCCAGACGCCCCCAAAGCGGCGGTTCCGGCTGAAGTGGCCCAAGCTGGCCATGAGTCCCCGGCAGTACTGGTGGACCACCATGGTCCTGCTGATCGTAGTGCCCCTGATCTCCTTCACTATGGTGGAGTATCTGAATTATAACGACCCCTGGAAGGATTTTACCCCCGCCCAGATCCTGCTGAATCTGGTGTGGTACTACTTTGGAGAGCTGTTCTTCTACTTCCTCCGGGGCCGGCGCAGCGGTGCGGTAAAGCTGGGCCTGGGCATCGCCTGGGGCTTCGGCTGCGCCAACCACTACCTCATTGCCTTCCGGGGGCGTACCCTGTTCCCCGGAGACTTCCTCAGCCTGGGCACCGCGGCCAACGTGGCGGGCAACTATGACTATTCCCTGTCCCAGCGGCAGTGGGTGACCCTGATCATGATGATCGCGGTGATTCTGGCCATGAAGGTACTGCCCAATGAGCCCCGGAAAAAGTTCTCCTGGAAGGTATTCGGGGCCTCGGCGGGGGCGGCTGTGGTGTTCCTGTCGGTGTTTTTCGGCACCAGCATGGTGGAGAAGCTGGGGATCGAGCCCTCCATGTGGACCACCCGTGGCAACGGCCTCTTCCTCAACTTTGCCGTGTGTATGAAGTACATGAAGGTGGAGAAGCCGGATACTTACTCCCAGCAGACTCTGAACGATCTGGGCACGGAAAACGCCAGCGATGATCTGTCGGTAACGGTGGTGGACCCGGACGGCACGGTGCGGCCGGTGAACGTCATCGTCATTATGAACGAGTCCTTTTCCGACCTGTCTGTGCTGCCGGGAGTGGAGACCAACCAGGACGCCATGCCCTTTATTCGCTCCCTGACAGAGAACACCATCAAGGGCTATGCCTACTCTTCCGTGTTCGGCGGCACCACCGCCAACTCGGAGTATGAGTTCCTCACCGGCAACACCACCGCATACCTGCCCGCCGGTACGGTGCCCTATCAGATGTATGTCTCCGACGGGGACCCCACCCTGGTGGGCCAGATGAAGGCCTTGGGTTATACCGCCATCGCCGCCCACCCCTACCGATCCTCCGGTTGGAACCGGCCTGCGGTGTACAGCGATTACGGTTTTGATGAGGTGTATTTCGAAAGTGACTTCCAGAACCGCACCTATATGCGGGGAGATGAGAAATCCGGATACGTCACCGATCAGTGCGACTATGAGAACCTGATCCGGATGTATGAGGAGAAGGAGGCGGGGGAGTCCCTGTTTCTCTTCAACGTCACTATGCAGAACCACAGCGGCTACCAGATGTCCTGGGATAACCTGCCCCGGGAGGTGTGGCTTACCGGCAGCCTGGAGGGTAGGTTCCAGACGGTGAACCAATATCTGTCCCTTATCTATCAGAGCGATCAGGCCTTTGAATACCTGATCAACTACTTCTCTCAGGTAGAGGAGCCCACCATGATTCTCCTCTTCGGAGACCATCAGCCCCAGGTGGCCACCAATTTCTACACCGACGTGCTGGGGGAGAACCCGGACACCGCTCTGGCCCAGAAAAAGCAGATGGTACCCTTCCTGTTGTGGGCCAACTACGACATCCCGGAGGAGCAGGGGGTGGAGCTCTCCCTCAACTACCTGTCCGCCCTGCTGATGGACACCGCCAACCTGCCCATGACCGGCTACCAGAAGTTTTTGTCCCAGCTGTGGGAGGCCGCCCCGGTCATCAATACCGTGGGGGTGCGGGATGCGGAAGGAAACTGGTACGGGGGGAACGAAGCGCTGCCCGACCAGCTGGATGAGACCATTGAGGCCTACAAGGTACTGCTGTACAACAATATCTTTGATAAGTCCAACCGGCTGGAGCAGTTCTTCAGCCTGACGGAATAAGCAACACGCCCCCGGAGGTATTTCCTCCGGGGGCGTGTTGTTGTATCAAAAAAACAGCAAAGGGTATGCAGGCGGCATATTGAAATTTTGGAATAAATTGAATAAAGTAGAGAAAACGGCGATTTCACGGGAGATCCATCAAATAGAGGGATATTATGAAAAAACTGGTTTGTGAAATGTGCGGCAGCAACGACTTGTTAAAGCAGGACGGCGTCTTTGTCTGCCAGGGCTGCGGGTGCAAATATTCCGTGGAAGAGGCGCGGAAAATGATGATGGAGGATGGAGGCACCGGAGGGCCTGCCTCCGCGCCGGCAGCACCGGTACCGGGGGTCAACCAGGGCCAGATCGACAACTATCTGGGCATGGCCAAGAGCGCCCTGGAAGGGAGCAACAACGAAGAGGCCGAAAATTACGCCAACAAGATCATTGAAATGGACCCCCAGAACTGGCAGGCCTGGTCCATCAAGGGTACCGCCGCCGGCTGGCAGACCACCGGCCGGAACAATCGGTACGGAGAGAGCGTGGTGGCCTGGATCAAGGCCCTGACCTATGTGCCTGAGGAGGAGCGCAGCAATCTGCGCATCGAGCTGATGGTATCTGCTCAGCAGATCGGCGCGGCCATCGTGCAGATGCACGGCAATCACTTTGTGGACTACCGCAGCGAGGATAATAAGCTGGATGTGCTCAATTCTGCCCAAAATGTGAAGGAACAGCTGCAAATGCTGAAGGAGCAGACCGGGGAGGAGTTCTACACCAACGACTTCTCCACCCAGCTGGGCCGCATCATTAACGGGGCCGCCGTGGGGGGCAGCAACAACGCCGACGAGGAGTTCGGCCCGGAGGACCTTAACCGGGGCAAGTACGAATGGGACCGCTACACCCAGAGCTCCGACCGGTGCCTCACACTGCTGGACAGGGCTTTCCAGCTGTCCTACGACGACGAGCTGAACTTCACCATCAGCAAGAACTATGTGGTAGTCGCCACCGCTGTGCGGGACTCCTGCTCCTACAAATTCGTGCCCAACGCCTATACCGACGGCAGTTATCAGGTGGACTATACCTTTACTGAGGCGGCCAAGAAGTCCCGTACCAACACCATCAATACCTGGCAGAAGCGGATAGACTGGTACGATCCCGCCCATCGGAAGGCCCACATGGAAGCGGTACTGGGGCAGTGCGAGGCGGCCCGCGTCAGCGTTGAGGAGGATGCCGCCCGGGAGCAGTACTGGAGCGAGCACGCCCAGGAGAAGGCGGCCCTGGAGCAGGAGCGGGAGGCCCTCACCCGCCAGGCCGACCAGCTGGAGGCCGACCTTGCCGCCGATCCGGTCTATGAGGAGCGCAAACGCAAGCAGGAGGCCATCGATGACCTCAGCCGGCAGAAGCAGGGGCTGGGTTTGTTCAAAGGCAAGGAGAAAAAGGCCATCCAGGAGCAGATCGACCAGATCCAGGGCGAGCTGGGACAGGTGAACAGCCGCATCAGCCAGATGGAGGAGGCGTGCAGTCAGAAGCTCCAGCCCCTCCGCAGTCGGGCTACTGAGATCGGCGAAGAGCTGAACCGCTCCCGGGGCCGGCTGCCCATGGTCCATGGCGAGCAGCTGGAGCTGCTGGAGGGCAGGCACTTCAAGGGCTCGCCCATGGAGGTCCTCCGCAAGATCCAGGCCATACTGCCCCAGGGTTACAAGGCGGGCAAGGAGGAGGGCGAGGCGGCCATCGTCAACTACAGCAAGACCTCCCACGACCTGGCCCAGTCCATCCAGGGCCTTACCGATGCCATCCAGGGCCGGAAAAGCGAAAAGAAGGAGTGGGTGGACGACCCCAATGAGGACAAGCAGTACCGGATCAACCTTGTGAGGGGAGAGGACGTTACCGGCGTCCATCTGGCCCTCCATGCCAAGTCCATCCACCAGGATTGCTCCGGCGAGTGCTGTTTCGGCATCAACGGCAGCTTCAGCGAAGACAGCGCGGTGGATTTCGTAAAGGTTGTGTCCAGGCTGCTCTTCGCAGCCCTGCCCACCTCCGACCTGGAGACCCTCCAGACCTTCCTGGCCCAGTCCCTTTACGGGCTGGCCGAATCCGACCAGATCTATCAGGATGGGGTGCGGCTGCGGATGGTGCGCAAGCAGTACACCTGGCTGGAATTTGAGATGCTCTGAGTTACATTAAATCAGAGAGCCCGCCGCAGAACACTGCGGCGGGCTCTTTTGCTGTTGTCTGGTCAGCACAGACCCAGGATATAGCGGCAGCAGAACCGCTTGTACCAGGGCAGGGCCCTGTCCACCTGAGTGGAGACGGTATGGGCGGCCTGTACAGCGACCTGCCGCTCCTCTTCCGTCAGGATGTGGGGACTGAATCTGGCCTTTTTGGCCAGTTCAAAGATTTCCTCAGAAGTCTGTCCGCCCCACTTCTCCAGTTTTTTCAGATAGACATAAGCGGCAATGACGGCTTGGTTGGTGTTGGCCTGGCTAAACCGCTTCTCGCGCCGGCTTCGACCGATGGCCCGCCGGACCGGGAAGGCCAGAACCACCAGCACGACTGCCAGAGGGATCAGGATGAAACGCAGATCCAGGGGGGCGGCCTTCGGCTGATCCTCTTTCTCGTCATCGGGTGCGGCGGAGGGTCGGGCGGAGGGCTGGGCCGTCTGGG
>PPYE01293985.1_pt1 | contig 12902 bp, 10 predicted proteins | sample 1559881 | NCBI WGS metagenome assembly PPYE01 (sample SAMN08240022, study PRJNA423297) | Human gut metagenome, whole genome shotgun sequencing project.
CGCCCAGGATGCCCAAGAGCGCCTCGAGTTGCTTGCGCATGCCCACTGCGGCGCTCTTGCCCGCGGCGCCGCAGATCACCGCGTGTTTGCCGCGGATTGCGGAGGGGCTCGTCCGGTCGTGCTCATCGGTGGGACGAGAGAGCCAGTCCAGGAGATTCTTCAGTCCGCCGGGGATCTGATAGTTGTATTCGGGCGAGCAGAACCAAAGGACGTCGGCTTGCGTCACCGCGTCGCGTGCGCGCTGAACCGCCTCGGGTGTCGGCCATTCGATGTCCTGGTTCATGAGGGGCACATCGTGCCAATCGAGTTCTTCAACCTCGGCGCGGTCGCCGATGATACGGATGACCTCGCGGGCGAGTTGGCGGTTGAACGATTGCTCGCGAAGCGAGCCGACGATCATGAGGATGCGGGGCATATGCGCTCCTTTCGACGGGGTATTGCATATCATTCCCTTAGGGAAGGTGGCCAGACGTTCATTTGGTTGCCAATGGGAAATCTCTGAAATTATCCAGCGCCGCGCCCGCCTCGCGTCTGCGCGGAGTACAACCACGGATGCCTCCCTCGTATCGGTCTCATCTTGTTCTATACTCACTGTCGTACCAACGGGGAGCTGGCGGAGGCCGGCTGAGAGGAAGCCCGTGGGGAGCACGGGGCGCTTGTCCGGCGGTCTTATCCGCCACAATCGCTTCGGGCCGGCCGTCGCGCCGCATCGCCCCGCACCGCTTCGACCCGCAACCTGATCCGGGTAATGCCGGCGTAGGGATCGAGCAGCCTTGTTCCAAACCGACGTGGCGCTTGCTTAGAAGCGTTTGCCATGAACGAGCGGACGGGCCCCTACGGAAAACGAGGGGCCCGCTTTTTTGTGGCCTCGGAAAGGAAGCTCATGGAAGCAAGCGTCGCGATTCAGGTCCTGCCCCAGCGCGTTGGCGGCAACGACGAGGTCTGCCGCATCGTCGACGAGGCGATCGCCTACATTCAGACCAAGTTCCCCGACGCCTATGTAGGGCCGTTCGAGACCACCGTCCAGGGCGACTACGACCTGTGCATGGAGGTCGTCGCTGGCGTGAACCGCATCTGCGTCGAGGCGGGCGCCCCCGAGGTGGCCACCTACGTCAAGATTTTCTTCGCCCCTGAGGAGGGCGTCCTCACCACCGAGGAGAAGATTTCCAAGTATCACGAGAACGATGCGTAACATTTCCGCTTCTTCGCGTGTCATGTCGCGACTCGTCGCCCCGCTGACGATTCTTGCGCTGCTGGCGATCTGGCAGCTGGTGTGTTCGGCCGGTCTCGTGCCCCCGTTCATGCTGCCGAGTCCGATTCGCGTGGTGCAGGCGCTCGTAGGGGATTGGCCTCTGCTCATCGGGCATGCTGCGACCTCGCTTGCCGAGGCCGGGCTGGGCCTTGCCGCCGGCGTCGCCCTCGGCTTCATCGCGGCGCTCGCCATGGATCGCTTTGACCTGCTTTACCGCGCGTTCTATCCCATCGTCGTGCTTACGCAGACCATCCCAACCGTCGCCATCGCGCCGCTTTTGGTGCTGTGGTTCGGTTACGGGATGCTTCCCAAGGTGGTGCTCATCGTGGTAGCGACGTTCTTTCCCATCACGGTGGGAATGCTCGAGGGCTTGCGCTCCGTCGACCCCGACGAGATTGACCTCATGCGCGCCATGGGCGCCACGCGCCTGCAGATTCTGCGTCACGTGAAGCTGCCCGCTGCGATGCCGCAGTTCTTTTCCGGGCTCAAGATCTCTGCCGCTTACGCGATTGTGGGCGCTGTGATCGCGGAATGGCTCGGCGGGTTTTCGGGTCTCGGCGTGTACATGACGCGCGTGCGCAAGGCGTATTCGTTCGACAAGATGTTCGCGGTGATCTTTTTGATCTCGGGCTTGAGCCTCGTGCTCATGTGGGCGGTTGACGCCGTTCGACGCATCGCCATGCCCTGGGAACGCCGGAGCGACTCTGGGCGATAGCCGTGTCGCATATCCGAGTACCTGCAGGCGGGGCCTGCGGATTGCATGCAGGTTGGACCTGTGGATTGCATGCAGGTTGAGCCTGTGGGCTGTCTACAGGTTGCGGCCCGTGGGCTATATGCAGGCTGCGCCCTGGGGATTTCATACAAGGTTCGGGGGCGTTGCCCCCAGTTAAAAAAGGAGATATCCATGCATAAGAACACGATGGCCACCATGATGACCGGTCGTATGCTGTCTCGCCGTTCGCTGTTGAGCGCTGGTGCTGCAGGCGCTGGGCTGATCGGTGCCGCGGCGCTCAGCGGCTGCGGCGGTGCCGAAAAGCCTGCCGGATCCGCCGCATCTGGCGATACCAAGCTGCGCAAGGTCACCTTCGCCCTGGATTGGACTCCCAACACGAACCACACCGGCGTATATGTCGCAGCCGAGCGTGGTTACTACAAGGAGGCCGGCCTCGAGGTCGAAATCGTCCAGGCTCCCGAGAACGGCGCCGACGCCCTGGTCGCCGCCGGTGACGCCGAGTTTGGCGTGACCTTCCAGGACACCATGGCCTCCTACGTTTCCGGCTCCGACCCGATGCCCGTGACCGCTATCGCCGCGATCATCCAGCACAACACCTCCGGCATCATCAGCATGAAGGACAAGGGCATCACGAGCCCCGCCGAGATGGCCGGCCACACCTACGCGACGTGGGAGCTGCCCATCGAGCAGGGTATGATCGAGCATTGCGTCGAGGCGGACGGCGGCGACTTCTCCAAGGTCGAGATGATTCCCTCTACCGTTACCGACGAGGTGACCGCGCTTTCCACCGATCAGGTCGACTCTATCTGGATCTACTGGGCATGGGCGGGCGAGAAGTGCAAGCTCGCGGGCCTCGATACCAACTACTTCGCCTTTGCCGATATCGACCCCGTCTTTGACTTCTACACGCCGGTCATCATCGCCAACAACGGCGTGATCGAGGACGACGCCGAAATGGTCCAGGCCTTTATGGACGCCACTCGTCGCGGGTACGAGGATTGCATCGCCGACCCGAAGGGCGCAGCCGAGATTCTGCTTAAGGCCGCACCCGAGCTCGAGGAGGAGCTCGTGGTGGCGAGCCAGACCTACCTCGCCGAGCAGTACCAGGCGGATGCCGAGACTTGGGGTGAGATCGACCAGAAGCGTTGGGACGCCTTCTACGAGTGGGTGAGCGACCAGGGCTTTGCCGATCCGATCGAGCCCGGCGCGGGCATGACCGATAAGTTCCAGGGCTAATCGAGGCGTTAAGTAACCAGTCAGGGTGTTAGAAAATATAAGTGTACGTTTTGGGGAAGGTTTTGCGGCATTTTGCGCGTTGTCGGAATTGCGTCGCAGCAAAACCCCAGTTGGCGAAAGACCGTTTGGGTCCACGCCGTGAAAAAGAAGGGGAAACTATCCCCAAAACGTACACTTTGTTCGGGAAGGTGCTCATCGCGATGGCACGGCTTGAGATACAGGGTATTTCACAGGGGTTCGGCGAGGTTGACGTACTTCGTGACGTGACGCTCGATGTCGAATCCGGCGAGATCGCCTGTCTACTCGGTCCCTCCGGGTGCGGCAAGACCACGTTGTTCCATGTGATCTCGGGCCTCGCAGCGCCGCGCACCGGCCGCGTGCTGTTGGATGGCGAGAATATTACCGGTCGCCCCGGCCACTTGTCGTACATGCTGCAAAAAGACCTGCTCTTGCAGCATAAGCGCATCATCGACAACGTGTCGTTGCCTCTGGTGCTGCGCGGTGTGTCGGTTGAGGAGGCCCGCTCACGTGCAGCCGAGCTCTTTGGGATCTTCGGTTTGGAGGGCACCGAGCGCCGCTGGCCAAGTGAGCTTTCGGGCGGCATGCGCCAGCGCGCCGCGTTGCTGCGAAGCTATCTGTTTTCGCAGGAGTTCATGCTGCTCGATGAGCCGTTCTCGGCACTCGATGCCTTTACCAAGGCGGACATGCACACGTGGTTCCTCGATGTCGCGGAACGCATGGGCACCACGGCGCTCGTGGTAACCCACGACATCGACGAGGCGCTCACGCTCGCCGACGAAGTGTTCGTCATGCGCGGAAACCCGCAGGCAGGCGAGCCGACGAGCGTTGTTGGTTCGGTACGCATCGGCTGTCCTCGCTCTGAGCGCAAGGCGTATACGTTGACCGAGGGATTCCTTGAGAGCAAGCGCCGCCTTCTGTCCCTTCTGGGCTAGGGCGTTGTCCTTTCGGAGCGGACGAGGGAAAAGCGGCCCCCATTTGGGTCTCGGAGCAAGCGGGAGGAAGCTCCAATCTGTGCCTTCGGGGCAAGCGCGTGGTAAGCGGCCTCCCATCTGAACCGGGTGGGAGGCCGTTTCTGTATCGTGAAAAATGTAGCATAAGGCAAACTTCTCAGGCATAATGTGCCCGCACTGTGTTAGTTTACATAGGTGAACATTTCACAGGAGGTGCTTTGTCATGCAGAAACTTGGTTCGGCTATGCCGCTGTCGCTGTTCCGCGCGGGCGAGACTGTCACGGTCTGCCGAGTGCGCGGCAACGAGGACATGAAACGCCATCTGCAGGAGATCGGCTTTGTCGACGGTGCCGAGGTGCACGTCGTCTCCTCCTCGGCGTCCAACGTCATCGTGCTCGTAAAGGGCGCGCGGTTCGGCTTGGATTCCAAAGTCGCGCAGCACATCATGGCCGCCTAGGCAAAGCTGCGCACTCGCTCATCGTCCACTGAGGTGCGGTGTCGGCACACTGGGTTGTGTCGGCATGGTCCGCGCGCGGGTCGGGGCGTGAGGACGCATGGGATGTTCTTTGATCTGCAGAAAGGGGGAAGCATGAAATCGCTGGCAGATGTGAAGGTGGGGGAGAGCGCCACCATCGTCAAGCTCCATGGTGAAGGTGCGCTGCGTCGTCACCTCATGGATCTGGGCCTTATCAAGGGCACGCCGTTCAAGGTCGTGAAGGTCGCTCCGCTGGGTGACCCGGTCGAGATCACCGTACGCGGCTATGAGTTGTCCATCCGCAAGGAGGAGGCCGCCATCGTTGAGGTCGCCTAAGGCGCCACGGCTGGCATATTTCTACAGGTAGAGTTAGCCGAATCTAACATATATGAGATGCCAGGTGGCATTTCAATAGCGGCCCGACTCAGCAACGAGCACGTTTCAAAGCCAAGAGAAAAGAAGGATCGCATGGCGAATCCAATACTGCACATCGCGCTTGCCGGTAACCCCAATTGCGGCAAGACTACGCTGTTTAACCTGATCACCGGTGCCAACGGCTATGTGGGCAACTGGCCCGGCGTCACGGTCGAGAAGAAGGAGGCGCCCCTGTCGCGCGACAAGGGCGTGCTCATTACGGACCTGCCCGGAATCTATTCGCTGTCTCCCTACAGCCCCGAGGAGCGCGTGAGCCGCGACTACCTCATGGGCGGCGAGCCCGACGTCGTGATCCAGGTGCTCGACGCCACCAATCTGGAGCGCAACCTCTATCTCGCGCTGCAGGTCATCGAGACAGGCCTGCCCGTGGTGGTGGCGCTCAACATGGCTGATCTGGTTGAGAAACATGGCGACAAGATCGATATCGCCGCGCTCGAGAAGAGCCTGGGTTGTCCGGTCGTGATGATCTCGGCGCTCAAGAACGAGGGCGTCGATGGGCTCATCGCGGCGGCGCGCAAGGCCACCGGGCGAGTCAAGGGGGGCGCGGCAAAGACCGTCGCCGCCGCAGACGCCGCGGGTCCGCATCATGCGTTCGACCGTTCGATCGAAGATGTGCTCGCCCGGGTCGAGGCCCTGATTCCGGCTTCCGTCGACCCTGTTCGCCGTCGCTACTTCGCCGTTAAGCTCTTCGAGCGCGATTCCGAGGCGACCGCCGAGCTCAACCTTTCGCGCGAGGCCGCATCTCGCGTGGAGGAGCTCGTTTCCGCGTGCGAGCGCGATTGCGACGACGATGCCGAGTCGATCATCACCGGTGAGCGTTACGGCCTCATCGCGCACATCGTCGATGACTGTCTGCACCGGGCCCCCGCTCGCATGAGCACCTCCGAGAAGATCGACCGCATCGTGACCAATCGCTGGTTCGGCCTGCCGATCTTCGCCGCCATCATGTTCGCCGTGTACTACCTCGCCATTTCGACCTTCGGCACCGCCATGACCGACTGGGTGAACGACAACCTCTTTGGCGAGGGCTGGGAGTTCTTCGGCAGCGCCATGCCGTCTGTCCCCGCGCTCTTTGAGGGCTGGCTCACCGCCGCCGGCGCGTCCGATATGGTCATTTCCCTGGTGTGCGACGGCATCGTCGCCGGCGTGGGTGCCGTCCTTGGATTCATCCCGCAGATGTTCGTGCTGTTCGTGCTGCTTTCCTTCCTCGAGGATTGCGGCTACATGGCGCGTGTGGCGTTCGTCATGGACCGCGTCTTCCGTCGCTTTGGCCTGTCGGGCAAGTCGTTCATTCCCATGCTCGTATCCACGGGCTGCGGCGTTCCCGGCGTACTCGCCACCAAGACGATCGAGAACGAGAAGGACCGCCGTATGACGGTCATGACCACCACGTTCATTCCCTGCGGCGCCAAGCTCCCGGTCATTGCGCTGGTCATGGGTGCGCTGATCGGCGATGCCGAGGCAAGCTGGATCGCCCCGCTGTTCTACTTCCTCGGTGTGTTCGCGGTCATCGTCTCGGGCATCATGCTCAAGAAGACCCGCCTGTTTGCAGGCCGTCCCACGCCGTTCGTGATGGAGCTTCCCGCTTATCACATGCCGTCTCTGCGCAGCTGGTCGTTGCATGTGTGGGAGCGCGTGGGCGCTTACATCAAGAAGGCGTTCACCATTATCTTCGCCTCGACCATTGTCGTGTGGTTCCTGTCAAGCTTTGGCATGTTCGAAGGCTCCTTCGGCTACCTGCCGTCCATGGAGGGCACGCCTTCGGAGTTTACCGACTACTCGCTGCTCGCGACTGTCGCCGGTGCCGTGAGCTGGATGTTCGCGCCGTTGGGCTTTGATTCCTGGCAGGCAACGGCGATGTCCGTCACGGGTCTGGTCGCCAAGGAGAACGTCATGTCCACCGCGGCCTCGCTGCTGCATCTGGTGGACGCCACCGAGACCGATCCGAGTCTGTGGGCCGCGTTTGCGGCGCTGTTCCCCAGTGCAGGTGCCATCGCCGCGTTCGGTGCCTTCAACCTGCTGTGCGCGCCGTGCTTTGCGGCCATGGGCACCATTCGAGCCCAGATGAACTCGGGTAAGTGGACGGCCATCGCGCTGGCCTACGAGTGCGGCTTCGCTTGGGTGGTCGGCCTCATGATCAACCAGTTCTACCTGGCCGCCCAGGGCGTGTTCAGCGTGTGGACCTTCGTTGCGGCGGCGTTCGCGATCGCGATCGTCTTCCAGCTGCTGCGCCCCATGCCGAGCTATGCGTGGGATGATGAGGCGGCAGATTCCGCCGCCCAGCCCGCGATGGGGAACTAGGCGCGCCGAGCGTCGAGGTCCCGATGTCATTCGGTCGACTTTTGGTAACATCGAATCGAGGTTCGGGAGTAGCGAGGCATTTTACGAGGGGCGCATCTCGTGTTTTGCCGCGCTCGCCGGGGAATATGATCGCGTTGGCGAGAATGAAGTTGCCAAAAGTCGACAATTTGATTTCATGAACTCAACGCGTAAAGGAAATAATGCATAATGGGACCCATAGATTTCATAATTCTGAGTATTATTGCAATTGCATTTGTTCTCGTGGTTGTTCGCGTGCGTAAAAAGGGCGCGTGCGGTGATTGCGCGAGCGCCGGGTCATGCGGTGGATCATGCGCGAGCTGCGCGACTTCCAAACGCTCGTCGTGCCCGGCCTGCGAGGGCGCCGATTCCATCGCCGACCGCCTTTCCAAGAACATCTCGGTTGGGAGGCGGTGAGCCTCGGGCCCTCTTGCATCGGGAATACCGGTTCGAGCGCGCCATGAACGACGGAGCGTATGCGCTCGGGCCCTCTTGCATCGGGAGTGCCGTTTCTCCGTGTCATACGCACAACTCTCGAAAGCCCCCGCTCATCGCGGGGGCTTTTTCGCGTCCATGCGCAATTTCGCGCCTGTCCCCGATTGGCGCCTGGGGGCGGGTTGGTGGGGCGTGGTAACCTGAAAACACGTGTCTGCCGTCCAGCAGAAAGGAGGCGCAGCGCCATGATCGCCCGCGCCGACCAATCTCTCAAGTACCTGCGCCTGCTCTCGGAGCATTTTCCCACGCAGCAATCGGTGTTCACCGAGATCATCAACTTGCAGGCAATCCTCAACCTGCCCAAGGGTACCGAGCATTTCATGAGCGACCTGCACGGTGAATACGAGGCGTTCCTGCATATCCTCAACAACTGCTCGGGCGTGGTGCGCGAGCACGTGGACGACATCTTCGGCGACGAGCTCTCCGAGGAGGAAAAGGGCGACCTGTGCACCCTCATCTACTACCCGCATGAGAAGCTCGCGCTCGCGCATCTGCAACATATCGCGACGCCGAGCTGGTACAAGGTCATGCTCGAGCGCCTGCTGGTGGTGGCGCGTTCCCTGTCCAGCCGTTACACGCGCTCCAAGGTCCGCAAGGCCATCCCACGCGATTACGCCTACATCATCGACGAGCTGCTGCACACGCATCCCGATGAGAACAACTACCGCGTGCGCTATCACGAGCGCATCATTGCGTCGATCCTGGAGACCGATGCGGGCGAGGACTTTATCTGCTCGCTGTCCGATCTCATCAAGCGGCTGGTCATCGACCATCTGCATCTGGTGGGCGATATCTTCGACCGCGGCGGCGGGGCGTCCAAGATCATGGACCGCCTGATGGAGTACCACTCGCTGGATATCCAGTGGGGCAATCACGACCTGTTGTGGATGGGCGCGGCCGCCGGTCAGTCTGCGTGCATCATCACGGTTTTGCGCAACAACTTGCGCTACGGCAATTTCGAGATCTTGGAGAACGACTACGGCATCTCCCTGCGCGAGCTTGTGGCGTTTGCCGAGCGCACCTACGAGCCGGTTCCCGATGGCGCGACCGGTTTGGCTGCCAAGCTCACGCCGTTGGCGAAGGCCGTGAACGTCTTGCTGTTCAAGCTCGAGGGGCAGATCATCATGCGCCACGGGAGCTTCGACATGCACGACCGGTTGCTGCTCGAGCGCATCGACGTCGAGGCGGGGACCGTCGAACTGTACGACGGCGCGGTATACGAGCTTGCCACGCGCGATTTCCCTACGCTCGACCCGGAGCATCCCTATGAGCTCACGCCCGAGGAGGCGCGGATCGTCGAGAAGCTCGTGGCGGAGTTCACGAGCGCTGACCACCTGCGTCGCCATATCGAGTTCCTCTACAGCCACGGTTCCATGTACCTGGTGCGCAATCACAACCTGCTGTTCCACGGTTGCGTCCCGCTGAACGAGGACGGCACGTTCTCGAGTATGAACTGCCTGGGCACCTGGCGCAGCGGCCGCGATTACCTCGACTTCTGCGATGAGATCGCGCGTCGTGCCTGGCGTGAGCGCGACGAGGATTCGCTCGACTGGATGTGGTACCTCTGGATCGGCATGAAGTCCCCGGCGAGCGGCCGTTTGGTCAAGACCTTCGAGCGCTCCTACATTGACGACCCGGATTGCTGGGTCGAGCCCATGGACCCCTATTTCGAGCTGACCAAGGACGAGGCGACGTGCGATGCCATCATGGCGGAGTTTGGCGTGTCCGCGGGTTCGGGGCATATCGTGAACGGACACACGCCCGTGCACACCGCCGAGGGCGAGCAGCCCATTCGCGCGAACGGGCGCCTGCTCGTGATCGACGGCGGCTTTTGCAGCGCGTATCACCCCAAGACGGGGATCGCTGGTTACACCCTCATCTCGAGCTCGCGCGGGTGCCGTCTCAAGGCGCATCAGGCGTTCGAGAGCGTCGAAGCCGTGCTCACGCGCAACGCCGATATCGTGAGCGAGACCGACCGCTTCGATGTGGCCGAGCGCCGGCGCATGGTGAGCGACACCGATACGGGTGTGCAGATTCGCGAGCAGATCAGCGATTTGCGGGCCCTGCTCGAGGCCTACCGTACCGGCACCCTCGACGAGCGTCCTTAGCGTGCCAATTGGGGACAGGCACAGACTGAGACATTTCGGCCCATGGAGAGCGGGCGGCGCGACTCGTGCTTGACCGCGGTGAATGTCCCAATTTGCACCTGTCCCCAAATGAGGCGTAACCGCGTTGAAACATACGTGTGCGACTATGGGAAGTCGCAGCAACCGTGCTTTGTGAAAGGTCTGGCAATGGATCAGCAGCAGTACATCGACTTTGTCCTGCGCACCGTCGAGGAGCGCGATATCCGCTTCATCCGCCTGTGGTTCACCGATGTGCTCGGCCGCCTCAAGAGCTTCGCCATCAGCCCAGAGGATCTCGAGGTCGCGTTTGAGGAGGGCATCGGCTTCGACGGCTCGGCCATTGAGGGCTTCACCACGCCCGACGAGGCGGACATGCTGGCTTTCCCCGACCCCTCGACCTTCCAGATCCTGCCTTGGCGTCCCACGCGCGACGGAGCGGCCCGCATCTTCTGCGATGCGTGCACCCCTGATCGCCAGCGGTTTGCCGGCGATTCCCGAGAGTGCCTGCGCCGCATGTTCTATCGCGCCGAGAAGCTCGGCTACATCATGAACGTCGGTGCCGAACTGGAGTTTTACTACTTCCCCGACGAGCGTACCCCCGAGCCGTTGGACGCCGTGGGTTATTTCGACCTCTCGCCGTCCGACTCCGCTCGCGACCTGCGCCGCTCCACGGTGCTCATGCTCGAGAAGATGAGTATCCCCATCGAGTACACCTTCCACAGCTCCGGACACTCGCAGCACGGTATCTCGATGCGCCATGCCGAAGCCCTCACCATGTCCGATGCGATCATGACGGCCAAGCACGTGATCAGCACATGCGCCTACGAGGCCGGTATCCATGCCAGCTTCATGCCCAAGCCCATCGCCAAGGGCTCGTCCTCGGCGATGGTTTTGCACCAGTCGCTATTCGACCGCGAGGGCAACAACGTGTTCTGGGGCGACGATTCGCAAAACCACCTGTCGTCGATCGCCAAGAGCTACATGGCCGGCATTCTCGCCCATGCGTCTGAGATCAGCGCCATCACCAACCCCACGGTGAACTCCTACAAGCGCCTGTCCGCTGGTGCGGGCAACGGCCCGCGCTTTGCCACGTGGGGCATGCGCAACCGCGCTGCCATGATCCGCGTGCCCATCTACAAGCCCGGTAAGCAGGCTGCAGCCCGCATCGAGCTCCGCAGCCCCGACCCGATGGCAAACCCGTATCTGGTGAATACGGTGACGCTTGCTGCTGGCCTGGACGGTATCAAGCGTGGCCTCGAGTTGCCCGAGGAGGCAACCTCCGAGCTGCTGCGCTTGCCGGAGTCCGAGTTGTGCGCCCGCGGCATCGAGCCCCTGCCGAGCAATCTCGACGAGGCACTTGATGTGTTCGAGAGCTCCGACTTCATGAAGGACGCCCTGGGTGAGCATATCCACTCGTTCTTCCTCAAGAAGAAGCGCGCGGAATGGGAGCGTTTCAACTCGACGGTCACCGAGTGGGAGCTCAGGCACTACCTGGCCAATTCGTAACCGTCCTGTGCGATTCGAGGCGCACGTCGTTTTGATAAGATGACGTCTACGGAGGTGAGCTCATGGCGGAAAAGACAGTGCTGTTCATGGCCCGCACTACGCGGCTGCATGATTTCATCAGGACGCTCTCGACGTCTCTCGGCGTCGAGGTGCACGTTGCCACGCCCGATTCGCCTGCAGCGGCGCACGACTTCGACCTGTTGGTTCTCGACGCCGACGGCGTTCGCCCCGATCGTGTGGACGCCATGGCCAAGTGGCTCGAGTCGCGCGGTGGAGCGCCCATGCTGCTGGTCGTCGATGAGGAAAATATCGCCGAGATGCGCCTTCCCTCCCGGGTCCGCTCCGATTTCATCTGCTCGGGCGCGGGAGATGCCGAGCTTGAGGTCCGCGCACGCCAGCTTTTGGGCGAGTGCGAGGCCGTTCCGGTCGATGAGGTGCTCACCGTGGATAACCTCACTATCAACCTTGCCACCTACCAGGTGTCGCTCGATGGCGAGCCTGTCGACCTCACGCTCATGGAGTATTCGCTGCTGAGCTTTTTGGCCACGCACCCCAATCGCGCGTACAGTCGAGAGGTCCTGCTGCATCGCGTATGGGGTTTCGAGTACTGCGGCGGCACCCGTACCGTGGACGTTCACATCCGCCGCATCCGCAGCAAAGTCGGTCCCCTTATCGCCGCGCATATCACCACTGTCCGCGGCGTCGGCTACCTTTTTAAGGAGTAGCCTCAGCCGGTGTTGCGTCTCAATTGATGCCAGGTACAAATTGCGCCGCGGTGTCGATTATCGTTCCAAGTGGAGGGGCGGGCGCGAATCATACCAGCGCAAATCGCGGCGTCTCACGCAGCGCTGCGAAGCGATTGCGCCTCAGAGCAAGACGCTTGAGAAATCCTTAACGCGACTTACAACTTGATTAAGCTCCGTCGCTCGTGCTGAGCGGAGCTGCGCTTTTGGGGTACAACGTTGGAGAATGAAGACGTTGAAAGGACCGTTCATGAGTGAAGAAAAGACCCCTCAGCGCCCCGAGGGCCTTGGATCGGAGCAACGCCCGTCCTCGCAGCCGCGTCTCGAGGTCGAGCCCACGCCCGTCGAGCCCGCAGGTGCTGCGCCCGGCAATGCAAGCGCCCATACCACGGCGCACATCCCCGTCGATCCCGGCAACCCCACCGCCGCTGGCTCCACCCGCCAGATCCCCCCGGTGGATTACTCGTATTCCCAGGGTCAGCACGTCGCTGGCCAGAACGCGCAGGCCCATGCGTCCACGCATACCGAGACTCGCACCGTGGTCAAGACCAAGAGCAAGAAGCTCCCCATCTTCCTGGCGTCCTTCGCCGGCCTGGTGGTCGGTGCGGTGC
>PPYE01275890.1_pt1 | contig 12900 bp, 13 predicted proteins | sample 1559881 | NCBI WGS metagenome assembly PPYE01 (sample SAMN08240022, study PRJNA423297) | Human gut metagenome, whole genome shotgun sequencing project.
GTACCACGGAGGGCGGAGAGGCACTGGGGTACTTTGTCTCGGGCATCGTTGGGGGCGTCACGGAGCCTGCGCTGTACGGCCTGGGCCTTCGCTACCGCCGGCCGCTCATCGGACTTGCCGTGGGCGGGTTTGTCGGCGGGGTCTGGGCGGGCGCCACGCACGTGACGGCCTACATCATGGGCTCGTCGAGCTTCCTCTCGATTTTGGGCTACGTAGGCGGCGGTGTTCTCAACACGGTGAACGCAGGGATATCCGACCTGCTCGCCATGGGTATTGCGGCAGCAGTGACCTACGCCACCTGGCGAGACGCCAGTGCCCAGAGCCACAGGTAGAGCCACAACGGGGCAGTCGACCTCCAACAGCCAATACAATCGGCGCCTATAGCAGATGCGCCATATAAAGCGGCAGGTAGACCCTGCTCTTCTCGGTTGCAAGTTGACGCGGATGCATGACATACTCCGTGCCCGCCTGCTTGCCAAACTTCTTCGAGAACTTATCTAGAGAGAGCGTCGAATAGCGCTTGCCCGACTTCACCTCAATTGGTGACACGCGGGGCTTCATTGCGGCATCTGAGAAAGGCCGAACGACAAGGAAGTCTATTTCCATGCGCTCATCCTTTTCAGCCGAGTTCTTTGAGTAGAAGTACAGCTCGTGCCCCGCTGTAGCAAGCTGCTGGGCGACTGCATTCTCCACGAGCATGCCCTGATTCACGCCATCGTCACCCAAAAGGACCTGCCTGTAGGCGTCGGGCACCAAATCTCCCGCCGCGCTGAACGCCATGGTCGAGAGAAGTCCGGTATCAGCCATGTAGCATTTGACCGTCGAATCATCCGCACCAAGTGCAAGGCTTACGGAAGGGTCGGTGCAGCGCGTGCAGATGTTGACGGTACCCGCCTCCCTCATCCAGGAGAAGGCCATCACGTAGTCACGAGCGCGCGAGCCTTCTTCAACCTGGGAATACACGAGCTTCTTCTCGTGCTTTGAAAGCTGTCCCGGAATCGCATCAAAGACCGCTTTCACGCGCTTTGCCGCAATGCCCCCATACTTCTCGATATCATCGCGATAAATCTTGAGAACAAGCCGTTTTGCTCGGTCCGCTGCCAATAGATCACGCTTGGGGAGATAGGCCGCAACGGCCTGTGGCATACCGCCCACGATCAGATACTCGTTCCAAAGGCGCATCGCCTTTCGGTGGAGATTGTCAGGCAAAGGCTTCTTGTCTTGGAATGCAAGAGCGATTGCCCGCGCAAGGGGTTCCTCCCCAGCAGCCCACAGGAACTCTTCGAAGTCCATGGGGCCCATCTCGAGAGACTCCTCTTCTGAAGGAATGAGGATGTCTTGCACATTTGTCTTCAGCGATATGAGCGAACCAGTTTCAAGGTAGTCATATCGTCCATCGGCAACCAGGTGCTTGATGAACTCACGCGCCTGAGGAAAGAGCTGCACCTCATCGAAAATGATAAGCGAGCCACGCTCAACAAGGTTTGCCCCATAAGCAGCGGTAAGGTAGAGGAAGAAGCTGTCTAGATTATTCCTCGTATCGAGAAATGTCTGCTTGAACTCACTAGTAACCCTCGAGAAGTCGACAATGAGATACGAAGCGTATTCTCGACGGGCAAACTCTTCGGCGATTGTCGACTTTCCAACACGCCGGGCCCCCTCGATGAGCATCGCACTCTTACCAGCACTTTCCTGCTTCCAGCCAAGGAGCTTGTCGTATATTTTGCGTCTGTACAGCGCCATGCCTTAGCCCCACATTCTTCTCGCAAGGGTTAGGACATTCTATGTTGCCACTTTTTGAGGGTATAGCAAAGTCTCAAATTGCCACTTTTCGAGGGTATGCAGAAGCTCCTAGTTGCCACTTTTCGAAGGTTTAGCAGTACCCCCCCCTCAGTGCCAGGCAGCTGCAGGCCCCCTCGCCCACCGAACTACGCACGGTCGCGATTCAGCTTTGTGTGGTGCTGGGCCTTTGTCGGTGCCGCGCCCGACCGTGCGTAATTCGCGTGCCGAGAAGCACCGGGAAACTCGCAGGCGAGAGCGCCGCGCCCGCAGACCCCAACGAAAAGAGGCGCCAAGGCCCCAACGGGCCCCGGCGCCGCCGCGTTACACTCCGTCAGCGCACCCTACAAGAAGAACCTTCTCACCAGGTCGCGGGAGTACTCGACCGTCTCCTCCATGTCGCCAAAGGCCATGACCTCGCCGGCATAGAAGGTGTTGTTCTCGCCCTGCATGGCCTCGACCTTGTCGTACCAGCCGTCCGCGTAGTCCGCAGAGCTCACATGCGGGAAGTAGTACCAGTCGTCGATGCGCTCGGTCTTTGTAACGGGCAGGCCGGACTTTGCCATGTCGGCAAGCGTGGTGTCGCGCGCCTCGTCAAACGGCACGTCCTCCATGCCATCATGGTTGCGCAGCGTGAAGGTGACCAGCGGCTGCGGGCCGGCGTCCGGCCAGCGGTGATAGAAGACCATGAGGTGCCCGCGAGTCTCGGGCGTCATGTTGTCGAAGTAGTAATACGAGATTTCCGGCGCCTTCTCCTCCTCCGTGCGCACGGCCATCGTGAAGTACTCCTTGTGCACAATCTTGGAGAAGAGGTCGCGCTCGGCCTGGTTGGCGTCCCCGTACTCGAGGAAGAGCTCCAGCGGCGTGCAGATAACCAGCTTGTCGAAGGCCTGCTCCTCCCTGCCGCTCACGGTGATGTAGACCTTCTCGGGCGTACGGCGAATTGCCGTGATGGTGCTGTTGAGCTCGGCCGGATGCTTGAGGTGGTCGTTCACGCCCTCCCAGATGGACTGCGTGCCGTTCTTCCAGGTCCAGAGCTTGCCGGTGGAGAGGAACTGCCTCACAGTGAAGGCGTCTAGGTACTTGAGAACGTAGGCAGCGGGAATCTCGTCAAAGTAGCCATAGCCAAATGAGGTGAAGGGGCCCTTCCAGACCAGTTCGGCGTCCTCGCAGCCGTTCTTCTTGAGGAACTCCGAGAAGGGCATCGAGAGGTCCTTGAGGTTGGGGTTCTCGCCCTCGATGTGCGCGAGCTTGAGCTCCGGCGAAGGGCAGGGGCCCTCGTAGCGGCCCTGCGCCACCCCGCGGTGTCCGTTTACGTCGTAGCCCTTGTACTTTTTGTCGAGCAGGCGCGACAGCTTGTTCATCTTCATGACCTTCTTGAGGAGGTCGATCTTCTTGGACTTGAGCGGCGTGCCGTCGGTGTTCATGAACCTACGGCCCATCTTGGGGCCGTCCTCGTGAGTGGTGCCGCCGAACTCCTCGCACTCGTGGACGGCGAAGTAGGTGTCGCAGCCCATGACCGCGCCCATCTCTATGGTGCGGTCCTCCCACTCGCCGTTAGCGTTCTTGACCTTCATGAGCGGCGAGAAGGCCTTGCCGCCTACGTGGTCTGCTCGCTCGAAGATGCGGTAGTTGTTGTAGCCGTTCTTCTCGAGGTACATGGCAAGCGAGAGCCCCGCAGGGCCACCGCCAACAATGCAAATGCTGGAGTTCTTGTCCACCGTGCCCACCCTTCAAAAGATATTTGCTCGAAGGCAAACAGATTCACGTGATGTCGATGTTATACCGACATCATCACGGTGGAAATGACTATTGGGCGAGCGCGAAAGGTCTCGAAACGTCGTTATGCAAGATTGCCGTGACTGCACAGCAAAGGGCGCAGCCGGCGATGGAGCTACAGCAAGTCGCTCATGTTCGCTTTAGTCTGCTGAACAGGTCTATTGCACAGTACCAGCTGCGGCAGCTCTCCTTTTGTCCCACCAACGGAAGAATCTGTCTATCAGATAGACGTAGACACCAAAAGCAAGGGGCCCAATCAACAGACGGGCTACTTCCAAGGCCCCCCTAATGTCGTTGCAGAATCTGGCTTTGGAAGAACCGCTGCGATTCCAAACAAGATAACCAGAGACAGAATATCCAAGATGATACCCGCAGCCATTCTCGGCTTGGTGAGAGGTACGCGCTCGGTATTGGGTCCATCGAACACATTTGCCCCGGTTGCGTTGTAGAACAGCACCTCCGTAATGAGCAGGGCAAGGCCCAAAAAAAGATTAGAGCCCCAAGCACTAAAAGCGCGGCAACGACAATAAATGAAGAGGATTGGCCTTCATTGAGAGCCATGATACCTGGTAGACCGGCAATCAACTTTGCAACGAGGTTAATTAGCAGCAGGAATTGAGCGGCAAATTGATTAAGCCCAAGTCCAATAAACGCAGAGCAAAAGAATAGCAGCGACACTCCAACCGAAGTCCCAAATCTCCCTTGTGGGGTCATTCCTTTAAAAGACTGCGACGCTGAAGAGCAGAATGCAGCTGCCCTTCTACCAAAGGTCCGAAGTGGTTCAGCTGCACTGGACTGTTCTGTGTCACCACTATCCTTAGGCGCCTTCAGGTTAATAGCACCGGCCAGGTTTAACCCCAATGAAACGAGTGTCCCGAGAAAACCGAAGAGCTTACCAAGTAATTCGGGGTCCATCGAAGAGCCTCCGACACACCATGCGCTATTGACCCTCGATGCTTTCGCCTGGCTCCTCCAGCAGCTCGGAATCCCCAGCCGCACCCTGGTCGCGCAGCGCCAGGTCGATGGCGCGGCGGAAGAAGTCCGATTTTGATTCACTCGCCCTCTGGCTCTGTTCCTCGATTCGAGTGGCATAGGACTCTGGAATCCTGAACGAAACGGTCACCATCCGATTGCCATAGAGGGACGGCCTACCGCGCATGCTGCTGTTGCGGCCAGACGATCTGGGGCTGTGGGAAGGGTTGCCGAAGCCATCCATCCGTTTAGAAGAGGTCCTCTCCTGGCGAAAGAGTGACGTATTGCATAATAAATTGCAAGAACGAAAGCCATGTACGTTAGGCGAAATAAGACGTTTGAACAATTGTTGGGCTATGGGTCATAGGAACTCGTCTTTCGTATTGGAGCCTTTGTACTCCTAACGTAATCGACGATGTCAGGAATTCCCCCAGCAAGTCAAATATCAGCGCTCAAGCAAAGGGGCCAGCTCATCGAGTCCGGCCCCTTCCCATCACCCTAACCCGGATGCTTACATCTTTGCGAGCAAGGCCTCGACCTCGGGCCTCGTGGCAAGGTTGTCCGAGAACGCGCTGGCAGACCCAGTGCAGACACCCATCTTGAACGCCGTCTCGTAGTCGCCCCTGCTCTCGACCCAACCGGTGAGGAAGCCGGCGACCATCGAGTCGCCTGCGCCAACGGTGTTGACCATGGTCCCCTTGGGGGCCTCGCTCATGATGACGTCGCCCTTCTCGGGAACAAGGACGGCACCCTCTCCGCCCATGGAAACCAACACGTTTCTGGCACCGCGCTCCTGGAGCATGCGCGCGTAGGGCTCGACCTCCTCGCGATGCGTGATGGTGGCACCCACGATGTCGCCCAGCTCGTGGTTGTTGGGTTTGATGAGGAAGGGGTGATACGGAAGGACGTTCACCAGGAGGTCTCGCTCGGCATCCACCACAATGTCAATGCCCCGGCCGTCGAGACGGCTCATGATGCGCTCGTAGATGTCGGAGGGCAGCATTGAGGGCACGTTTCCAGCAATGACGAGCAGGTCGCCAACCTTGATGGCATCAAGCTTTGCATAGAGGACGTCGATGTCCTCCTGCGTGATCTTGGGACCAAGGCCGTTGATGGCCGTCTCCTCCTTTGCCTTCGCCTTAACGTTGATACGGCTCATGCCCTCCTTGACCTCGATGAAGTCACAGGCGACACCGTAGGCGCTCATGCGCGCCTCGATCTCTTTGCCGGTGAAGCCAGCAACAAAGCCCAGCGCCGTCGAGGCATGCCCTAAGTTGGAAAGCACAATGGAGACGTTGATCCCCTTGCCGCCGGGCAGGATCTGCTCGTAGTTCACGCGGTTTATCTCGCCAAGGCGAAGATCGTCGAGACGAACAATGTAGTCGAGCGACGGGTTGAACGTTACGGTGTAGATCATGAGCTGTTCCCCACTTCCACGACGTTGTCGGCATCCTGAAAGCTCCCGTCCTTCGGGAGCTGGTCGGTGAGTATGGTCGCGTCCTCGAAGGGCGCAAAGGTGATGAGAGACACCTGGTCGAACTTGCTTTGGTCGGCCAGCACGTAGCGCCTGAGCGTGTGAGCCATGCTGACCTCCTTTACCTTTGCCTCGCTGTACTCTGGAGTAGTGAACCCCGCCTCACGCGAGATGCCGTTGGTCCCCCAAAAGCCCAGCGTAAAGTGTAGGTTCTGGAGCGAGGCAATGGCTGCCTCCCCCACCAGCGCCTCCGTGAGCGGCTTGATTGAGCCGCCAGGAAGGTATGTCTTGCACCCCTTGGAAAGCAGGAGCTGCGCGTGGGGGATGGAGTTGGTGAAGAACGTGGCAGACGTTTGAGTGATGGCCTGCGCGAGCTGCATGGTCGATGTGCCGGCGTCGATGTAGACGAAGTCGTCCGGGCCAACAAGCGCAGCAGCGCGGCAGCCTATGGCTCGCTTTGCAGCGATGTTGATGTCACGCTTCTGAGCAACGGAGGCATCATGGAGGACGAGACGTGCGTGGGAGACCGCCGCCGTGGCACCGCCGCGCACACGAATGAGTTGGTTCTGCTCGTCCAGCATTTCAAGGTCGCGGCGGATGGTGGACTCCGAGGCCCCAAGCGCCTCAATAAGCTCTGGGGTAGAGATGGAGCCGCGCTCACGCACGAGTCGAACGATGATGTCCTGGCGCTCACGCGCAAGCATGCGTGCCACCCCCCAAAGACCCCTCTGAACTCGAGACGGTGCCAGAGCAAGTTGAACACTCATTCAAGATATGTAGATAAGAAGAGCGCGCGTGAGGCCCGCACACTCCCCCAATGAACCTACGTGCGGGCCTCGCACATAGGTTCATTATCGCGTAATTTATATCAAATTCAATCAATTTCAGTCATATTCAGTCAAGCTTCGCAAAGGGCAGCAGATTCTTCTAAGACACCCGCGCCATTCTCATCCGCGCAAGATGCCCAAGAAGGTGACAAAGCCAGGGAGCAGCACAATCGCCGCCGCTGCGCCGCCATCTAGTTGCCCGGACATACCGTAGTAGAGAAGTGACAGGGCAAAGATCGCAATCACGGAGACAAGCCCGCCCCAGGTACCGGGCCTGGGTTGTGCGTCTGACCCAAAGAACGTACGGAGCACGCAGATGGGGAGCCCAACCATCACGCTGATGCCGGCCGCGCAGACAATGGCGCGAGCGAAGGTCCCAAGCTGCTCGGCAATCTGGAAGGCAACCGCAATGCCGATGAACACCGCAAAGGCAACCCCCATCAGCTTGAGCGACTTGTCCTCCATGGCGCGCCTCCTCACAGGCACTCTACCCAAAGAGGTGGCCATCGCATCCTCAAATCGGGGATTATGACCTGCTAGCATCATATGTGGTTAGGCGATGCGCGAGAGGAGCTTCATGTCAGCTGGACAGGGCGGAAAGCGTCGCGCCGGCCACGTGGCCAAGACCGTCCTCGCCGTCATTGGCGGCATAGCGGTGACGGCCGTGCTCCTTGTGGCCGCGCTGGTATACGAGGTCAACTACGCCGTGAGCACCGTCGACACGTCGACCTCACCAGACGGCAGGTATACGCTTGAGCTACAGGCCGTTGGCGAGCCAATGTTCTTCTCCTCGGCGGACGCTCGTCTCGTGCTCAAGCTGGGCCGCTACGAGGTCTCGTGCGTGGACACAGAAATTGCTGACGACGGCGCACCGGTGCGACCCACGAGCTGGCAGGTGAGCTGGGAAGACACCGGTGTCGAGGTGCGGCTCAAGGGCTCCGAGCAGTCCGACGAGCTTGTGACCATGGGATTTGACGGAGGCGTATCCAAAGGCCGTGCCGTAAGGGACGAGAGCCCAGGCAACCTTCCGGACGCTGGAACAGGCGAGACGGACACACCCACCGGGGATGACGCGGCACCCTCTGACGTAGCGCAACAAGAGGCCGAAGAGATTGACACTGGCTACAAAGCCATCTACGATGCTGCGCTCAAGGAGCAGGGCTACGGCTTCCAAGTGACCTATAGCGCAAAGGGTGATGAGCAGGTCATTCTCTCCAAGGACAGCGAGAAAATTGTTCTTCTCGTCTATGACCGCGAGTCGGCAAACGGCGCATGCGCGCTCTTTGCCCTGGAGAGCTGCCCCGTGGAAGGCTATGGCAGCTGGTCGATAGACGGCGCCACGCTGCTCGACGAGTACGCCTATGTGCACGAGACAGGCGAGGTCATTGCATCTGGGAAGACCTCGTGGTCCGACACCGGCACGCAGGAGTTTCGCGACGCAACCGGGGAGTAGGCTCTTTTGTGCCCCACTTGACGCTCTTGGCGGTCCCTTGTATTGTTAAATTGAAATTGGAGTTCAATTTCAATTAGAGCAAAAATGACCGCAAGCGTTGGGAGGCAGTCGCGTGGCGAACAGGCGCACATACAACACGCGCCAGCGCCAGGCGGTGCTCGACTATCTCGCCGCTCACAGAGATCGCTACGCAAGCGTCGATGGGGTCTTTGATGCGCTGAAGTCCCAAGGAGTCGAGATTGGCCGGTCGACCATCTACCGCAACCTTGAGGCGCTCGTCGACGAAGGTATGGCGTCGAAAATCGTTGCCCCCCGCGGGGAGGTTGCTCTCTATCGCCTGGTAAACCAGGGAGAGGGGGACGCAGGCCAGCTTGTCTGTGTGGAGTGCGGCCGCGTCTCAACCATCGACTGCGACGCCTTCCAGGAGTTCTCTCACCACGTAAGCACAGTGCATGGCTTTGCCATCGACCTCTCTCGGACCGTGCTCTATGGGCGCTGTCCCCTTTGCGCAAAAAGGCAGGTCACAGCACATGCGTAAGAGCTTTCTCGGCTGTGCCCACCGCGCGATTGCCGTCCGCGCGTTTGCGCTCGTACTCTCCGTCCTTCTCGCCGTGGGTACGTTCCTCTCGGCAGTGGCGCTTGGCAAAGAGGTCCACCACCGGTGTACGGGCGAGGACTGCCCGGTCTGCCGGCTCATGGCCGGCGCTGCCAGGGTGGTTGGCCGCAGCGCCACGCTAGCGCCTCATCCGCCACACATCTCCTCCGCGCGTCTTGTTCTCTCGCAGGCCACGCAACTTATAGGCGTTGTCCTTGTCGTACTATCCCCTGTTCTTCTGGGGGTTCGTCTCGACATCTGATGGGTTCGGACTGCCTCATACAGCAATTCGCAACCGGTATCAGACAAGAGACAGGAGACGTCTTCATGGACAACCGCATAATCTCGCGCCTTAACCCAACGATGGGTCGGCGCACCCTTCTCGGACTTCTCGCCATCTCGGCCGGGACGGCCCTTGTGGGCTGCTCGAACGCCGGCAAAGGCGCCTCGGCGCAGGAAGGCGACAAGGGCACCGACGCACTCTCTATCTGTGCGAGCTTCTATCCCATGTACGACTTCGCCGGCAAGCTTGCCGGCGATAGGGCAACTGTCACCTGCCTGGTGCCCGCGGGAACCGAACCGCACGATTGGGAACCATCGACCACGGACGTCCGCACCATCTCGACCTGCGACATGCTCGTCTACAACGGCGCGGGCATGGAGCACTGGATTGGGGACGTTTCGAACGGTATCTCTGGCGAGAAGCCCGTCCTCGTGTGCGCAAGCGACGGCCTTGAGCTTCGCGAGCTTCCGGAGGGGGAAGGCGACGAGGACGAGACGGGAACCGATCCTCACGTCTGGCTCTCGCCCGTAAATGCCAAGCACCAGCTTGGAGTCATACGCGACGCCATTGTTTCGCTCGATCCTGCCGGGCGCGAGGAGTACGACGCAAACTACGAGCGCTGGGCTGCCGAGTTCGAAAAGCTGGACTCCGAATTCTCCGACGGCCTCTCGAACCTATCGAACAGAACCCTCGTTGTCTCTCACGAGGCCTTTGGCTATCTCTGTGACGCATACGGGCTCACACAGAAATCCATCGCCGGCATCGACGCGGATGGCGAACCAAGCGCTCAGCAAATGACCGAGATAGCTACCTTTGTGCGCGAGAACAACGTGAAGACCATCTTCACCGAGGAGCTCGTGAGCCCAAAGGTTGCCGAGGCAATCGCCAGCGAGACGGGCGCGACGGTGGAGGAGCTCAACCCGCTCGAGGGACTCTCCGACGAGGAGCTTGCGAACGGCGAGGACTACTTCTCCGTCATGCGCAAGAACCTCGCGGCACTGAGGGAGGCACTGGCATGACGGACGCGGTACTCCAAGCGCCTGAGTCACGCTTGCCGCCGGTGGATTTTTTTGGCGTGCACTTCTCCTACGGTCGCGACGAGGTTCTCCGTGGGGTGGACCTGACGCTTGGACCAGGCGAGATCTGCTCGCTTGTGGGTGACAACGGAGCAGGGAAGTCGACCATAGCCCGTCTCGCCGTTGGGGAGCTGAGACCCACAGCGGGCACCGTCCGCCTCTTTGGCGAGAACCCCGCGCGCTTTGGCAGGTGGGACCTCGTGGGATACCTCCCCCAGCTTCCCCCGGAGGCCGCATCGCGCTTCCCTGCCACGGCAATCGAGCTTGTCAGCGCCTTCCAGGGTACGGGTGCGCGGCGGTGCCGACCGTCACGTGCGCAACGCCGTGAGCAGAGTCTGGATGCCCTGGCACAGGTGGGAATGACCGAACACGCCGCGCGGATGGTGCGGGAGCTCTCGGGCGGGCAGCTCCAGCGCGTTCGCCTTGCCTGCGCTCTGGCAAACGACCCGAGGCTTCTCGTCCTCGACGAGCCCACGACGGGGCTTGATCGAGAGAGCCGCGGGGAGCTCTGCGCGCTGGTGGCCGCTGCGCACTCGAGCCGCAGGCTGGCAGTGCTTCTCGTCACGCACGACCAGGGAGTCCTGGGGAGTCTTGGGGGAAGCGTCCTTGTTGTTGAGAACGGTCTGGTTTCGAGAAGGGAGGACTAGGCGATGCTCGAGTACGCGTTCATGCAGCGCGGGCTCCTTGCCGGGCTGCTTCTGGGGGCCGTGATTCCCCTCGTTGGCATGACCATTGTGCAGCGGAGGCTCTCGATGATTGGGGACGCGCTCTCGCACGCGTCGCTCGCAGGCGTGGCGGCAGGCCTCGTGGGCGGGGTGAGCCCCATCGCCGGGGCAATTGTGGCGTGCCTGGTAGGCACCCTCTGCATAGAGGGCGCGCGGCGCGGCCTGAGAGACCAGGCCGAGCTCGCCGTGGCAATTATCCTGGCCGCTGGCGTGGGCACCGCAGGTGTGCTCTCGGGCTTTGTCCCCAATGCCTCGAGCCTCAACAGCTACCTCTTTGGCAGCATTCTCACCATGTCGAACGACGAGGTGGCCACCATAGTCGCGGTGTGCGCCGTAACGCTTTTTACCTGCGGCTTCCTTCGCCGAAGCCTCTTTCTCATGGCCTTTGACGAGCGGCAGGCACGCACCGCAGGGGTTGCCGTGGAGACGGTCAACCTTGCTTTCATGGTGGTGGTCGCCTTGGTGGTGGCCGTGGCATCCCGCACCGTGGGTTCGCTCATCGTCTCGTCGATGATGGTAGTCCCGGTTGCCTGTGGACTCGAGATGGCGCGCAGCTGGCGTCAGGCGTGTATCCTCTCGAGCCTTGCGGGAGTGGCAGCAACGGCGCTTGGCCTTGTCGCCTCGTACTACCTTGGGCTAAGGCCGGGCGGCACGATAGTCCTGATAGCTATTGCGCTCCTTGTGCTGGCGTTTGTCGGCAGGCGACTGGTTGGAAGGGCGTAAGGCTGCGGCCCCCACTCACAGGTACTCGAGGAAGCGACGCGCGGCCCGCGGCAGGGCACCGTCGCGATAGACCACGCGGATGTCTCGGTACGCGGCCGGCTCGAGCGGCTTGGCCACTATGGCGTAGGGGTTCCTCCTTAAGATGAGCGCCGGCAGGATCGAGAGGCCAAGGCCGTTCTCGACCATCGACATGATGGCGTAGTCATCCCAGGTGGAGAAGCGCGCATTTGGCGAGAGGCCCGCGCGCTGGAAGATGGGGGTTATCTCGTCGTCTTGCCCGCGTTCGAGCACGATGAAGGGCCCCTCGCAGAGAGCCGAGACGGACACAGCCCCCTCCCCGGCAAGCCTGTGGCCCACCGGGAGCACTGCCATGAGCTTGTCTCGCTCGATCACGCGCTCGGCAAGACCCGATGCGCGCGGCGCGCGCGGCAAGAAGCCAAAGTCCACGCGGCCGGATGCAACCCACCCGTCTATCTCAGTGTAGTCGCCCATGAGCAGCTCGTACTCGATGGCGGGGTAATCCTTCTGGAAGCGTCCGATCACCTTTGGAAGGATGTGCGTGGCCACAGATGAGAACGTTCCTATGCGAATGCTGCCTGCCGCAAGGCCGTTGAGGTCGTCTATCTGCGACTCGAGGCGACGATAGTCATCGCAGACACCCTCCACGAACGGCAGCACCGCGCGGCCCTCGCTGGTAAGCGTGACGCCCGCGCGGCTACGCTCAAGGAGCGTCATGCCCCAGTCGCGCTCGAGATCGGCGATCATGCGGCTTACGCCGGATTGTGTATACGAAAGCGAGCGGGCGGCACGCGTGAAGCTTCCCGTGCGCACGGTCTCTACAAACGCCTGGTACTTCTGGATGCTCGCGTCCACAGACCCTCCTTCTTGCAACGGCGAGAAGGCCGGCTTTGTCGCGGCCGACCTCTGATTCTTTGCATGCTATTTTCTCATGCAGCATATGACAAACATTCGCTTTTTTCAGCATGCGCATTCTGCCAGAGTGATTGAGGAAATATAGGTGCCACGGGAGGTCATGAATGTCGCGCGCGTCAAGGAAGTACCTGCTCTCACTGCTCGTCTTTGGCTCGAACGGCATCATTGCTAGTCAGATTTCGCTTCCCAGCTGGCAGATAGTCCTACTCCGCACCCTTCTCGGCGGCGCGCTGCTTGCCCTCATCGTGCTGGGTGCCCGCAAGCGCCCTGCCTTCCTCGAC
>PPYE01311789.1_pt1 | contig 12899 bp, 20 predicted proteins | sample 1559881 | NCBI WGS metagenome assembly PPYE01 (sample SAMN08240022, study PRJNA423297) | Human gut metagenome, whole genome shotgun sequencing project.
AGTGGGGGTTACAACTCCCCGTTTCTTTCTAAATGTGATAGTTATGTGAAAATTTGGCGAAAAATAATTTCACAATATTTCACAAAAAAAAATATTTCAAATGATATTGACAAATCAAATGATGTATGATATAATATAGGTACAAAAACAAAAGAGGTGGTAAACATGAACAAGGCGAAGAACCTATTGAAAGAGGAATACTTGCAAGTCCAAAAGCGTTGGGAATATTGGTACGAACGATCGGTACTTGAAGATGATGAAGAGGTAGACACTTTGGTGATATTTTGGGACAATGTGCTGCAACAAATCAAACTTCTGATAAATAACTTATAACGAACGAAACCGCGCGCGGTCGGTCAATACCGCGCAAATAAAATTTAAGAGGTGTAAAATGGAATTAAAACAAGCAAATCAATTAAAAGATGGGGATTGCGTGGTTGTTACCGAAAGAAAAAAGTATAATGGTTTTTACAACAGTGAATTCGGTGTTGTATATTTTTGTATCCCTTATGGTGAAAAAATAATAGGATATATACAGGAGGATTAACCATGAAGAAATTTTACAAGGTGGAAGCATTCAGACCAGGAGAGGAAAACGCGTTGAAATATACATTTCACGTATATTCCGAGAACGAGCCAAGCGCAAAGAATATGGTGTATAGATATACCAAGTATAACGGGTATCGGGTACGGATTGCAAACGTGAAAGAGATTGAGATTTTAAAATTGCTCGGAATGGCAAGTGCCAAGACGAAAGAAGAAGAGGTACGGGAAATCATCGATTACGTTGCCAACGTATTAAGTGTAGGAGGCTGTAGGAGAGTGCGGGATGACAGATAGCATAAAAGCAGATGTTCTGTATTTCAAGACATTGCAGTATGAGGAAATTTTCAGGCTTTTTAACGATTTCGAAAACATGGAAGTGGTGCTTTTCGATAAAATGGAGGATTTCGTATTTTATTCAAAAATAAAAAACTGTTGGAGCATGATTTTGAATAAACATAGACTGAAAGAGCATAGGAAATATAAAATGATATATTTATACGGACTTATTTTGAGCGGGCTTGCAGATAAAGACGGTGATAAAGAACCGTTTAAATCTAAAATCGAGGAATATAACGCGGAGTTTGATGCGTTGTATAATAAATAATTTTTAAAGGAGTTTTGTAGCAATGAACAAAATTTATCTGATTGGAAGAGTGGTGCGCGACGTCGAATGCGTCCAGACGAAAACCGAGAAAAAGATGGTGAATAATAGTTTGGCAATCGATTGCGGAAAGGATGCCGAGGGAAATAAACAGACGATGTTTGTGGATATCACGCTCTTCGATAAGACGGCAGAAATCTTTAAACTTTACGTAGAAAAAGGCGATAAAGTAGCAGTGAACGGCGAGTTACGCATCCGAGATTTTACGCGCGATGACGGTGGCAAGGGCAGGTCGGTGAACGTGCTTGTACGTGATTTGGAACTCATCGAGCCTAAGAAAGGGAACGATAAAGCACCGAAAAAATTCGATGTGACGAATGAAAATTGCCCTTTTTAATATGAATATAGTAGTAGATTATGAAACGATGGCGGAGGGGCTTCACAAAGCCCTTTCGTCAACGAATTTGAAAGAGTTGCGCGATACTTTGATCATCCTTGCGGGATATATAGACGGAGCACATTATTCAGCGACACAGAAAGCATATAAGGAGCGTATGAAATGGCAATTTCAAGATATAACTATATCCATAGAAACAAATCCAACATCACGGTCGGAATAAAAGGTCAGGCAAAGAGCGTATTTGAAATAAAAGATATAGTGGCAAATGTTTCAAAGGTACAACAGCAATCGATAAAATTATCGATGGAATACAGCAAAAACGCGAAGTTTCCCGATTTTCTCGGCATGGACAAAGAATATACGAAGATACTTCGGGAAATACCGTATACATTGAGCGATGTCATAGAAAGGATAGGGCACTACGAGCCGCAACAGATATTGGAAGCGTTGAAGTACCTGAAAGGCATTGCGACCGACGAAGAGAGTTTCAAGCGTGAATTTTATAACGAGGTAAACAAATACTACGGCACGAATTTCGATACGAAACAGACCGAAATATTACTGAAAAAAGGTACGTTTATGTACGTTCCTTACGATTACTCGCATAAACCGTCCGACCCCGTACCTCTACAGGACTGGATAATTAAGAACACAGAACTTGATGAAAGCCAGATCAGAAAAATAAACGATTTGGAAGAACTGAAAAAGATAGCGCAAACATATATCCAGGCGAGGGAATTGGCATGAAATTATTTTATCCCGACATAGAAACTACAGAAAGAGGATTGGAAACGCACGTATTTACAACACAAACAGACGGGGAACGTGCAATAACTGTAAATATAGAGGACTTACTTGGTTTTAACGAATACGACCCTGAAAATTCGTTTATCATCCTCGTAACGTTTTCCATCTGCAAGCCGTCGCTGATATGGTGTTTGCTGAATAATCCCGAATTCCATCAGCAACGCGACCCGTCAGACAAAACCATGTCTTGGAACGTATACGGCGATTATATGGAAATATACCGCACGAAAAAAGAAAAAATAACGATATGCTCCTACGAAAAGAAGTTCTTACAAGACTATACGGATGCGGAAACGGCAAAGCGTCTGATGCTTACGGATACATATTTCAAGCCCACGTGCACGCAGACGGCAAAAGCGGAGTTCATGGAGTGCGTAACTGGTTGCAAGAACGAATTCATCAACCGATACAAATTCGACAAGATATTTCCGCAACCTGAGGAGGAAGAGTTCATTACGTGGAAGAAAACGAAAGAAAGCGTGAAAGCGTTCATGTATCTGAAAAAGGCGGGAAATTATAAGGACGTATACAGTTACGATATCCGCGCGTCGTTCCCGTCTGAATTATATAACTCGTTATTTCCACAGGGGAAAGGCACAAGAGGATTGATAGAGGTACCCGTAAAGCATTGGTATATTGCCAAGATACGCGTATACCGCTGTATTCCCATCGTATACGACTTTTTCGGATTGTTCGATAAATTCATCGAGAACCAAAGACAGCCGTTTAATACGTACCTTACAAAGGATATGCTTGAAAGCCTTGAAGAGTTCTACGATGTGGAATACGCGATACAGTTCAAGTACTCGTACAAGATGCAGAAAAGCATATTCGATAAGTTCATCGAGGACAATATCTACACGCCTGACAAGCCTATACGTAAGTATAACAAGGCGAAAAACAATACGCTGATAGGCTCATTCGGAGCGAACGACCAATATCCCGTGTACGAGTACATGATAGGCGGGGACAAGAAAAACAGAGTAAACGCGACGATAACATATGAAACGAAAGACAAGAAAGCGTTTTATCCGTTGTATCTGTACGTGAACGGCTCGGCCAAAGTCAAGATTTGCAGGTTATTGCAATCGAACTGGGAGCATATCATATACGCCAACACGGACGGTTTCGTATCCGATGCCACCATCGAAATGGATTTAAGATTTAATTCCAGGTACTCCGATGTGGTCGGGAAAGTGGAACTACGTCAATACTATCTTGAGTTTGCGGTAAAGGAAATATCCAATTACAGCGCGATATTTGCCAACGAGGGCGGCGAAATCATGCAAGACATAAGATTGTCAGGCAGACGCATCATGGAGCCGCCTACCCACCAACAATTCATCGACGGCGGGTTCGAAACGTTATTACTGCAACAATCGGATTACGGTTTTATAAAGCCAGTAGTGTTCGTGGAACAGAGTTTGAAATATTATCAGTTAGTAGAGGAGAGGGACAGAAAATGAAAAATAGAGATATATTATATGAAACGCTTAAAAGATATTTAGAAGATAATTTTGAACTTACAAAAGCACAAGGCGAGTTTTATGCGAAAGAAGTCATAGATATTTTTGATAAATGTCCAGACATTCCCGAAAAAGAAAACGGCCCGATAGATAAAGACACAATGATTTTTGAGTTTCAAGGCACGTTGAAAGAACTTGTAAAAGCATTGAACGCTTTCCGCGACGAATATCGCACGGCACACGGCATGAATTATGAGGACGGCGGCGGTATGTTCGGAGGATTATTTGGGAGGAAGAAATGAAAAAGAGAATAAAAAAGGATATAGATTTAAGATGCGCGAGTTCAATCGATGAAATGATACAAATGTGTGAAGAGTGCAAATTCCATGCTTGTGAGGGATGTGAGCATACATGGACTATCGTTCAGGAAGTAAAACGATTAAGAGACCATGAGAGAGGAGAGATACAGAACCAAGAAAAATTCGCAAAAGACCACGGCTTTACTCCTGACTGTACGCCTTACTATATTGCAGAAAAGGCTCTCGAGCGTTTGTCCGATACGATAGGGCAAGTTGAAAATTATAAAAAGTTATGGAAAGACGCGCTGGCTACGTGTAAAAAAAGAAACGTAACCGAGAAAAAGAGATTAAATTTGTATCGCGTCGTTGTAAATAAAAATCCGACTTATGACGAAGTAGAGGAATATATCTGCGCTGCTAAAAGCGAAGAAAACGCTCGTTTGATGGCAGAATATTGCCAAGGGGATGTAAACAAACCAAAAGAAGATTTTCAGGTACAACATATAGGATTGTCGGATAACGATTTGCTTGAAGAAATCATATGCGAAATTGTAAATTGGTTTTGATGAATATTAGTTTTACTATTGACAAATTCATACAAAAATAGTATGATATAAGCAGGGAGAGGGGGCGACAAAGTAGTACTGTTTGGGTTTTATCGCAATTTTAATCGGCGCGAGCCGTCCCATAGTGTCCGAAAGACCAGGCTACCCGCCCCCCTATCTATCCATGGGAAACAGCATTTACGAGAGCCAGGCACGGAAAGTGTTTGACTATAACCAATTCAGAATAAAAATATTGACGGGCGTGCGCGGAGCGGGTAAAACCTACCCCGTGCATGAGCATCTTCTGAATAAATATTTTAAAAAAGGCGAGTACTTCGTACTCGTGCGCGAAACGCAGGAAGAAGTGGATAATATGCTCGCGGGCGCGTTCTGGGACAGTTACCTGTTGGATGATAAAAAGTACAAGGGGCACCAGTACACGACCATGGGCAATAAAGTGATAATCGACGGTATCATTGTAGGATATGCGGTCGCTCTTTCCACGTACGGGAAGTTCCGCGGCGCGGTATCGCCCGTAGGACAGCGAGCCGTAAAGTCAAGGCGGGAACAGGAACTTGAGGAGCAAATCGAGGAAATGGAAGAGTTCGTCAAGAATAACATCGAGAAGACAACTACCGCGTTCTTCGATGAGTTTATCCCGCTTACCCCGAAGATGTCGGACGATAAAAGATACCATGGATTTCTACACTTTTTGGAAACAGTTTTTCGATTTCGTCGCAATTGTATGGTTATACTATGCGGCAACATTACAAAGCCGTACGATATATTTCTTGAAAATTTCAATTTCAAACAGCCGCTTGATATTTCCTACGGAATCAAAAAATCTTATACGATTTATATGCCGAATTATCCGATAAAGCCGCTTGCGGTATGGTGTCATATCAAGCCGAACCCGAAGTGGCTCGCCGCACGAGAGGAGAGCATCGTAGGCATGATTACCCGAGGGAAAGAAGAGGATATGTTCTCGACGGGTAATGCGTACGTGAATACCGATGTAAGATATATTACGGGTAAACCCGACAAACGTAAGGCGATGTATAATCTCTCGGACGGAGAACGCCGCGTCACGTTCTGGAAGTCTTTGGAGCGGAACAAGTATTATATCACGGAACCGACGCGGAATAATTACACGACTTACGTATTCGATATCAAGTTATGTCGCCCCGATAACAGGTTGATACTGAAAAGCCTTGAAACGGCTATTGTGGAGATATTTGAAAGCGGGCTTATCGAGTTCGAGAATGCAAAGGTCTTCGATACCTTTGTAAATATATTACCGACAAAAAGGAGTAAGAAATGAGTGAATGGTTAGATTTCGGGTTCAGAATAGCGACCTATGCCGCTTGCCTTGCAACGTGGATATTGCTATTGATAGCGCAACTACGGAAAGCGTTCAAAGAAGCGCGCAGCAAAAACACCGAAAAGGTGATGAATATAAATAAAGAAAAGCAGAAAAAAGAAGAAAAGGAGTTGGAACCTATGGCAGTATTTCTATGCGATAAGTGCGGTACACAGGTAAAAGTATCTGATGCGAAACAGTACAATGATTTCGATGTATGCGCGGCGTGCTATGATAAACTCAACCGCAAAGACGGTGAATTGAAACAGTTGGACGCGCAGATTGCGGAGTATGAACGTGTGCTCGCGGAACTGAAACAGCGTAAAGACCAAGTGGAGCATGAATAATGACGGACGAAGAATTTAACGAACTGCTTACTCGGCTTGCGGATAAGGGGTTCAAGCCTGCCGCCACTTCAGAGCCTGAGCCCCCCGCAACAGATGATGAGAAAGACGCGAAAATAAAAGCGTTGGAAGATGAAATACTACTGCTCAGACAGCAGAACGCACTGCTCGGCGCACAGGCGAAAGTAACGCCCGAGGACGAGCAGAAAAAGAAAGACGAGGAAGATGCAAAACAAGTTGCCGAATATTTTAAAAACAGGAGAGTATAAACAATGTCGCATTTGATGAGTAATGAAAAGGTATTGAAAGCCGCGGGAGTGACCGATGAGGAAATCACCGCCATCAATACCGCAGACGCGAACGTAATCGTAAACACGTTGGAGCCTATCTTCAACAAACTGATGTCGTACGTACAGATCCAGCGCGTGGAGGTTGCAAGACTTGATAACCCTTTGCGCGGGCTTGAAAAAGGATATGCCGCAATGAACGGCGGGAGCCTGAACGGTATGTTCCAGGAAGTCCTTGTACAGGCGCGAGATAAAGGTGCGGATAATCTGTACGGCGGGAAGAAATATGCGCCTAAGACCATTACGAACCCTTACGTAACATTCGATTACGGCAAAGACCCGCTTTCGTTTATCTATAAAATCAACGCGAAAATGGAGCGTATGATTGACTACGATGCGGCTGATATGTTGATGGCGCTCAAAAACAATTCGCTCGATGATTTTATCATTGGCAAACTTGCGGTGCTCCAGTCCGAGAATAACGCGGCTGAGTATGCCATGGAAAACAACGTTCTGAACTGCGAAGAGTATCAGTACGATACCTACGCCAACGTACAGAAATTCAGCGATGCGGCGTCCCTCAATGCGTTCATGCATAAAGTGTTTGCAATGCAGAGATACCCCGAATCGAACATGCAGTACAAGAAAGTTAAGTTCAACACCACGAGAGGTACGGGCGATTTCGTGCTTATCATCGATACGCAGTTCGCGTTTGACTTCGCGCAGAAGTTCACCTACAAGCAGTATCTGAAACCGTTCCTGTTCCGTTACGAGGACAGCGATAAATACGGTATGCAGGAAGAGCGTTCCCGTATCATCGAGGTAGACGCGCTCAATCCTACGACGCTTGCCGCGAATACCAACCTCGACCCCATGAACATGACGAAAGCGACTATTACGGGCGGTAAACTCATCGGGCGTATCGTAGACTTCAACGCCGTGAAGTTCGGGCTCGGGTTCAAGTCCGCTATCTCTAAACCGTTGAACGCGCGTACCTCGTACTACAACGAGATTCAGGATTACTGTTTCGATATGTGCCCCGCGTACGTAAACGTTCCGCTGGTCATTGCAGACGACTTCAAGTCCGACCGTATCATCAGCGTTTCCAACGTAGCCGCAGGCGCGTAATAAATTAAAAAGGAGTAGTCAAATATGTTTGTAGACATCAAACTTTATATGACTACGATTGACGAAGAAAATCTGTTTGTGGGGAGTTCACAAGAAAACCGTGAACTCTCCCTCAACAGTTTAAGAGTTCAAACGGAAATCATAAAAGCACCGTTCAATCCTACAGACCCGTTCAGATTGGAAGGGAACTATCTCGAATACCAACGGAAGTATAACTATGCGCGGTTTAAGTATTACGTGAATAACGACGATACCGAGCCGAGCGTGACGAGGTATTATTTCATACGGGATTTCGAGTACGTAAACGATATGGTATGCCGTATGGTTTGCGACGAGGATTTAGTATCCAATATATTCTGGCAGTTGAAATTCGCAAGGTTCTATCCGTCTATGTGTACGTATAACAGCAATAAACTGACGGCGAAAAAGAGAACGTATAAAGAAATCGAAACAACAGAATTATTTAATACTGTATCGGAAAACAACCTTTTATTGAAAAATTCTAAATATGCTTTGGGATTTGTGATATTCTCATGTTTAGTAGATAAATTTCAAACATATTGGGACCCTGAATTTGATACTTATACAGAAAATGGATTGATGTACCCGTTTTATAATGTGATACTACCGTTTATCTATGATACACAGACCGAAAGTATCATACAGGGAAGAGAACAGCCGCAATTTTATTTTCAAAATTCAAACGGAACTGAAACTGAAATTTTTAATATCTCGCATTTTCAAGAGTTCGCATCAAACCTTTTAGCAGGGTTCAAGATAATTTCGTCGATGATTACTACAAGTACAAAAGGTCTTGCGGGATTTTCAATAAACAGTACTTCAGACCCGACAAAAATTGTTATAAATCAAGTAAACGATGGATACGAATTTAAACTACAACCGTTGACAACGGGCGGTGATAACCCACAGCCGACAAGCGTGAAAGCACTCACTGTAAAAAAAGGGAATACCACGCAAGTTTTGCTGAACTCTCTTTCGATAGACGAATACAGTGTGCCCGCCTATAAAAAAGCGAATATTCTTGCGGGAAGTTCAACCATCGAACTCGATTTAAGGCGTATAAACCAAGCGACACCGATTTACTTTGAACAGTCTTTGCTCCCGCCATACGTATACACGGTATCGTGGGTAGACGAAGCGAACCAATATACGGCGAATAACTTTAACCAAGGTCAAACTGATACTGCGTTCATGGATTATAAAGAACAGTACGCAGAATGGTACCGCTCTAACTATAATGCGCAGATAACAGGATTAAAAGTAAAACAACAGACGGAACAGGGAAATCTTGGAATACGTACGGCAACAGGCTTAGCATCTACTATATTAGGAATAGGGACTACATTAGTAGGCGGAAATATTTCAGCAAGTATAAATAAAAACATGGCAGCACCGCAACTTGCGGGATTAAACGCGATAAAACAAGCGGGAAATTTTGCGCTCGATACCATGGGAAATTATATGACGCTGAACAACAACCAAGCGAAAGAAAGGAAACTACAGGAACTCCAAATACAAGATATACGGAATACGCCTGATAACGTATCGTTTAATTCTTCATTGGGAGTATATATCAGAACGAAACAATACGTAAGGCTTATGAGATATGAAAACGTATTTTTAGATCAAATAAAAGCATACCACAAGGCTTACGGTTTCGAAAGCATGATTGATATTTCCGACAGTTTCCAACAGCATACTATTTTCGATTACTACCGCGCGGACGATACCGTATTGAACACCGATGAGGTTTTCCTCGATGAGATGGAACGCAGTCAGGTAGAAGATACGTTTTCGAAAGGTGTGCGCGTGTGGTATGACTATAACAACATGAAAAACTTTACTATAGAAAATCCAGAAAAGGCGGTGTAAAATGGGAAAATTAAACGACAGGCTTATGCAACTCGAGGCCGCCAATAATAAATCGCAAAAGGATAACCAAATCCTGCGCGAGCAAATATTTAAACTGACCGCACAGGCGGCGCGCGCAAAGGTCGAGAAAAGCGATAGGGCGAAACTCCGCAATCATGTGAAACGGCTATACATGAACTCTTTCCAGGAAACGGCTATATCAATTTTCGATTGGCAGAACTTACCTGAGCCAAAGGAAATCGTAGGCGGTACAAGGTTCGACAGTAAACGTATCGAAAGCATGATTGCACGGTGCGGACGCGTGGCGATATTCCCGTATTATTACTCGTTCCCAAATCTTGACGGACATATGGTACGGAAAAAAACATACCTCGCGTTACCGTTTACGGGCTCTTACGGGCTCGACTGCTACGGTGAGTTCGGCGTGGTGCGTCCTTACGCGGCGTTTGGCGGGTCGCAGTATTTCAAAGACATGATAGTCAACAAAGACTGCGTTATCGTTTCCGATTTCTTCTTCCCTACGCTTACGGCGGGTAACACATCGTTCACAGTATTTCAGGCGATAGAACTGTACGCCGCGATGGTAGCCGACTGCGAAGTAGCGAAAAAGGTCAACCGAAACTGGATAAAACTCCCGATGCTGTTCGGTATCGACACGAGCGACGAGGACACTATCAAGACCGCCAACGCATTGTCTTTGGAAATCAAACAGTTACTGCTTGCGACCGAGGATAACGAGGACGCTTTCGTCTCCCGTGTCGTGCCGTATCTCAAGACGCTGAGCACCAACGCGCAGTATTTCGGGAAAGAATTATCCGAGGAAATCAAGAACTACAAAAACGAAATGTTCGAGTTCCTCGGCATAGCGCATAACCAAAACGAAAAGAAAGAACGGCAGATAACTTCCGAAATCGAAGTCACGGCAGACCAATACAACATGAATATAACCAAACGCCTGAAAAACCGTACCGATGCGTTGGAACAGGCGAAAAGGCTTTGGCCTGAAGATTGGGGCGGCGTGAACATAAAGGTAAACCTGAACGGGTTCAACGAAAAGGAGGAGCATAAAGATGGCGAATTTGACGCTGACGCTGAAAGAGATTGATTTGATTATCGGCGGAATTACTTCTCCCCGTGAACCGCATCAGGGTGTATTCGATATGTGCTCGGGCGATATCAACGTGGAGTACCTCGGGGAAAACTGGGGTACTTCCGATATCGAAACGCTCATCATGAACGAGTATGCGTTCCGTGAAATGGCATTCGAAACCATTGAAGAGTTTCAGCAGTATTTTACGAACATATGGAACCGTGGGTTCTATATCATGAAACAAAACGTAGAGAACGCGCAGAAAATGACATTCCAAGACCAATCCGAAGATTATACCGAAAACACGAGCGCAACATCTACTTCAACGACGAACGCGAGCGGGGACAGTAAGTTTACAAACGTACCGAACCAGTATAAAAAGGATACCGACGCAGGGCTTACCTCGAGAAATATGAATACTTCCGAGGGAACGGGTCAAAGTTCAGGGTCAGGGGAACGTACGTTTAACTCGACCAAAACAGGGAACCCGTTCGAAAAATGGCTCGCGTACTCGGAGCGGAACCGTAACATTATTTATAAATTCGTGGATAGTTTCAATCCCATATTCATAAATACCGTTACGATACAAAATTTCTATAGGAGATATCTCGATGGCTACAATAAATGACAAGACCTATTCAGCATCGGAACATGAGCCTAAAACCGTCGCGGAACTGCTGTACCGCATGGAATTGATGCTGAAACAGGCGTTATTGCTCGGAGGGTTAAACTATAAAGGAATATACGATAGCGAAACAGTATACAGCAAAAACGACGCTGTTGTATATTCCGAAGACGGGCAAGGCTATGTACACGTAGGGGAAACCGATACTACAGGCGTTCCGCCTACAGATACAAGCGTATGGGAAATCTATGTAAGCGGCGTGCCCGGTGTTCCCGGGAAAGACGGACGCGGCGTTCAATCAGTACAAATTGTGGAGGTATAATAAATGGCTACAAGAACTTATGAAATAAAAGGTAAATACACGGACGGCACTGATTATACCGCGGGTACGTTTACAGTTTCAGACGGTACGAACGGAACCAACGGTACGAACGGGAAAAGTGCGATAACATATTTATTAACTATTGAAACAGAACAACCCTTCCAAGGTGCACAAAAAACGTTGCTTTTAGAAAATTTTTCATCGCAAGAATTAGAATTTAACGATACATTTTTTTCGGTATGCAAATACGATACGGATAAATCTTATATAGGAATATGGTCTGTTCAATCCGTTGTAGAAAGTAACGTGACTTGTGTTCTTATTTCATTTATTATTACAACGGGTGCTACAGGTTCGCCAGGGACAAACGGTACCGATGGTAAAAACGGTAATGACGGTGTAGGGTTCTATTACACTACGGACGCATCGACAGGAACGAGCGGGATATCTACATTGCTTTCAAATATTATGCCGAGCGGAATAAAGGTAGATGATTTTCTCGTGAATGCAAACGGAAAAGTATGCCAAGTTACTGAAATAAGCGGTACAAATGTTTCCGCGCAATACCGTACATCTATTAAAGGCGCAACGGGTGCAACAGGTTCGCCAGGTGCTACGGGAAAAGGCATCGCGTCAGTACAAGTAGTTGAGGTGTAATCATGGCAAAATTTGAATTAAAGGGGAAATACACCGATGGTTCCGACTGGACAGCAGGTACTTTCGATGTGCCTACAAGTCTAAAGTACCAACATAATATTTGTATGAAAACAGACGGAGCATATGCTATTTCATTTCAAGTAGTATCTGACATCGCACGTAAATATGTCACAATTTCGCAACTTAAAGATTTGTTTTCTGAATTAATCGACTACCCCGCATCGGGTCTTGTTTTAGTCGGGACCGAATATAAGAATGTGTGGTCAATTAAAAAGGTAACAAATATTATGTATATTCAGCCGTGGGAAGGTGCATCAAGCGCCGCATATACTTTGGCTGATACAGCAATGATAACACAAGATACTGTTGTAAAACTTTAATTTTTAAACGGGGTTTATTATTAGCCCCGTTTATTTTTATTCATAAAATGTATATTTATGCACTTTCGACATAATTCGCGCGTATTCGACATTTTTCGTATTGCCCCAAGGGCAGGATTTATACCGTTGCAACCCCCACTGTTACATCC
>PPYE01662401.1_pt1 | contig 12894 bp, 14 predicted proteins | sample 1559881 | NCBI WGS metagenome assembly PPYE01 (sample SAMN08240022, study PRJNA423297) | Human gut metagenome, whole genome shotgun sequencing project.
CGCAGCCCTGGTCGGCGTCCACCGCCTCGAAACGGTGGCGGTTTTTCGGTTCCTTTTTGACGCCAAAAAGGAACAACTCTCCCGCAAGCTCCCGCTTGCCAAAAAGCGACAACACCCCGGCAGACACCCGCCTGCCAAAACAAAAAAGAATCCGCCCCCGGGCAGCCGCCATCTTGCGGCACACCCCCGGGGGCGGAATTTTTGGTTTTCAGCGCGGAAAAACGGGACCTCAGTTGCCCATGTATTCGCTCAGACGCAGCACGTTTTCCTGGCTGCCGGACACGATCATGGTATCCTCGGCGCGGAAAACATAGTCCGGGTGGACGGTCTCGATGACCTCCGGCCCGTTGACGATGGCAATGATGTTCATGCCGAACCGGGCACGCAGGTTCACCTGGGCCACCGTCTGGCCCACGAACTTCTCCGGCACCAGGAACTTGGTGATGTTCACCTTCTCGCTGAGCTGGATGAAGTCCAGCATGCGGGAAACTTCCAGCCGCTTGGCCAGCCGCACCGCCATGTCCCGCTCGGGGTAGACCACCTCGGCGCCCAGACGGCGCAGGATCTCCCCGTGCTCGATGCTGGTGGCCTTGGAGATGACCTTGGGAATGCCCAGGTCTACCAGGTTCAGGGTGGTCAGAATGGACGATTCCATATGCTCGCCGATGCACACCACCGCCACATCACAGTTCTGGATGCCGGTCTCTTCCAGGGACTTCTTGTCCAGATTCTTGACCACGATGGCGTTGTCGGTGAATTCCCGCAGTTCCCGGACCTTCTCCTCGTCGTGGTCCAGGACCAGCAGGTCCGCCCCCGCTTTGGCCAGCTCCTTGGCCAGGGCGGTTCCGAACCGGCCCAGACCCACAATGCCGTAGGACTGCTTTTCTGTTTTGGATTTGCCAAACATAGCTTTTTCTCCTTCTGTTTAACCGATCGAGATGTTGCCCTCGATGTAGCGGGTGCGTTCGCCCCGGGTGAAATGCCACAGGGTGGCGATGGTCAACGGGCCCAGACGGCCGATATACATGATGAGGATGCTCAGCAGCTTGCTGGGGATGCTGAGCCCGCCGGTGATGCCGGTGGAAAGGCCCACGGTGCCGAAGGCGCTGACCACCTCGAACAGGATGTCCCGCAGTTCCAGCTGGGGCTCAAAGACGGTCATCAGGTAGGTGCCGGTGACCACCACGCCCAGCGCCAGCAGGGTGATGACCGCCGCCTTGCGGAAGCTGTCCCGGGGGATGGCGTAGTGGAAAGCCTTCTCGCTGCGGTTGGTGGCGGCGGACTTGATGCCCTGCATCAAGGTGAAGAAGGTGGTGGTCTTGATACCGCCGCCGGTGGACCCCGGCGAGGCGCCCACGAACATCAGCACGATCAGCACCAGCAGGCCCGCCGTGGAAAACTGCCCCAGCGGGTAGGTGGAAAAGCCGGCGGTACGGGCGGACACGCTGTGGAAGAACGCCCCCAGCCAGGTGATGTCCTCGGTGGCTTTGAGCAGCAGCGTGCCGACGATGAGCAGGAAGGCGGTGGTGGTCAGCACCACCTTGGTGTGCATCGAAAACTTTTTCCAGCGGAACCGCACGGACCACATCTCCCGGATGACCAGGAAACCGATGCCGCCGAAGATGATCAGCGCGCAGGTCACCAGGTTGAGCAGCACGTCCTGCTGGTAGGGGATCAGGTTCTTGCCGCCGCCCAGGATGTCAAAGCCCGAGTTGTTGAAGGCGGCCACCGAATGGAAGATGCTGATGCCGATAGCCTCGGGCATCGGGCGGGTGCGGGCGAAGGAGATCAGGCTCAGCAGCGCGCCCAGCCCTTCAAACAGCAGGGTGGTCGCAAAGATGCTGCGCACGAACTGCACGACCCCCCGGCCGGAGTCCAGGTTCATGGCCTCCCGCACCAGGTTGCGCCCGCGCAGGTTGACCCGCCGGCCCATCAGCAGGATGATGCCGGCGCCCACGGCGGTGACACCCAGGCCGCCGATCTGGATCAGCGCACCCAGGATGAACTGCCCCACCGGGGTGAAGGTGTCGCCGGCATCCACCGCGATCAGGCCGGTGACGCAGACAGCACTGGTGGAGGTATACAGTGCGTCGATGTACTGTAAGTCCACCCCGGGGCGCACGCTGCAGGGCAGCATGAGCAGCAGCGACCCCAGCAGGATGGCCAGGGCAAAGCCCAGGGCGATGATCCGCGGCGGGGTCAGATGTTTGATGATCTTGGTCATGTGTTTACAGTCTCCCTTGGCGGGCGGGGGTCATTCGCCGTACATGCGGTACCCGACGCCCAGTTCATTGGCAATGTAGGGGTTTTCGCCGGGGCGGGCCCCCAGCTTTTTGCGGATGTTGGCCATGTTCACCTGCAGCTTTTTCACGCTGCCGGCGTCCGCCGTGCCCCACACACCCTGGATGATGGCGGAATAGGTCATCACCTTTCCGGCGTGCTGGGCCAGCAGGGCCACAATGTTGTATTCGGTCTGTGTCAGGCGCACCGCCGCCCCGTCCAGGCTCACGTCCCGGGCGTCGTAGTCGATGCGCAGCCCCCGCACCTGGAAGCACTCCCCGGGGGCGGCAGGGCCGGGACGGCGGTCCCGCAGGGCCGCCCGCACCCGGGCCAGCAGTTCCCCGGTGCCGAAGGGCTTGGTGATGTAGTCGTTGGCGCCCAGGTCCAGGGCCTGGACCTTGTCCCGCTCGTCGCTGCGGGCGCTGAGCACCAGGATGGGCGCCGCGCCCCCCGCCGCCCGCACGGTGCGGATGAAGTCGGTGCCGTCGGCGTCGGGCAGGCCCAGGTCCAGCAGCACCAGGTCCGGACAGTGGGAGGAGAACATCATCTTCCCCTGGGCGCAGGTGGCGGCGGTGAGCACCTGGTAGCCGTTGCTTTCCAGAATGGCGCCCATGAAACTGCGGATGTTGGCCTCATCGTCAATGATGAGGACCTTGTATTTGTTGTTGCTCACGGGTCAGGCCTCCTTCTCGGCGGGATCGGCGTCAGGGTCCAGGTCCAGGGCAAAGCGGAAGACCGCGCCGCCCTGGGGGCGGTTGCCCCCGGTGATGGTGCCCCCGTGGGCCCGGATGATGGTGGCGCACACCGAAAGCCCGATGCCCATATTCTTGTGGCCGTCGGCCCCGTCCATCCGCCCGTCGAACAGGCTGTCCAGCCGGTCCCGGGGAATGCCGCAGCCGTTGTCCGCCACCTCAAACACCGCCTTGCCGTCCTTGCAATAGACCCGCAGTCCCAGCTCGGTCATGCCCGCGGCGTGCTGCACCGCGTTTTCCAGCAGATTGATGATGACCTGCTCGATGAGCACCGCGTCCATGGGGATGCTGAGGAAATCCTCCGGGATGTCCACCTGCACCGGCTGGCCCGGGTACCGCTTGCGGAACTTGATGAGCACGCTGTCGATGAGTTCCTCCAGCACGGTGGGGGTCTTGACGATGCGCACCTTGCCCCCGTCGATGCGGGTGACCGAGAGCAGGTTTTCCACCATCCGGATGAGCCAGTCCGCCTCCTCCCGCACCTCCCCCAGCAGCTTGATCTGCTGGGCCTTGGGCAGGCGGTCATAGTTTTCGATGATGGCGGAACAGGAACCGTAGATGGTGGTCAGGGGGGTGCGCAGGTCGTGGGAGATGGCCCGGAGCAGGTTGGCCCGCATGGATTCCCGGGCGGTCTCGCTGCGCACCTGGTCCTGGCGCTTGCGCTGGGTGGTCAGGGTGCTGGTGATGATGGTCACCGCCAGCATGATGGCGGTGGAGAGGATGTTTTCCGGCACGGTGAAGTTGAAGACAAAATACGGGGCGGTAAACACATAGTTCACCGCCAGCACGCTGATGAGGGAGGCGGCGATGCCGTAGGTATAACCGTCGGTGACCAGGGCGATCAGGTCCACCGCCAGCACGAAGATGGCCGGCACCAGGGTCTGGGACGGGGTGGTCTGCTGGAGCAGCCAGCATCCGGCCAGGGCCCCCGCCAGGATCAGCAGGGTGACGGCCGCGTCCCGCACCACGGCGCGGGGATTGAACATAGGTGCCTTCCTCCCTTTCTGCGGCCCGCAGGCCGCCGATGCTATTATAGCATACCCCGGGCAAAGATGCGGCTAAAACCGCCCCCCGCGGATTCCTTACAGACTACCACGTTTTGCCGGTTCTGGCAAGAGCCAAATAAAAAAGCCGTTTCCGGCGCTGGGGCGCCAAAAACGGCCTTCTCTTCTCCGGCAGGAGCGGGTCTCAGTTGTCGGCGCATTCCGCGCACAGTCCGGTCACGATGAAGTTGAAACTTTCCGCCTTGATGCCCGGGCAGGACGCCACCAGCTCACTGAGTTTGTCGGTGGATACCGGCAGGTTGCTCACCCGCCTGCACTTGCGGCAGTACAGGTGCTGGTGCTCGGTCAGTTCCCAGTCAAAGCGATCCGCTTCCCCCGGGACCCCGATGCGCCGCAGCTTGCCGGTCTCCACCAGCAGGTTCAGGTTGCGGTACACCGTGCCCAGGCTCAGATGCGGACAGTTTTTCCGCGTGAGCTGGTAGATCTGGGCGGCGGTCATGTGCTCCCTGGTCTTCTGGATCGTCTCGATGATCAGTTGTCTTTGCCACGAATAATTCATTTTTTTCTCACCAACCTGTAAACTGGCGAATACGACGTATTCGCATATACACTATAATACTATACTTCTCAGCGTGCAACCGTCAAGATGTGCCAAAAGAATTTTCCGCCTGCAGCCGCGCTTTTCCTTCCCCGGGCTTTTTTTCGGGCGCGGGCTGTGGTATACTGTTGGGGACAGCAAACGCAAGGAGGTCTTTTGTCCATGCCGGGTTTTGTGATCCTGATCCTGGTGTTCGTGGTGCTGGCCGTGGCCATCGTTTTCATCTCCAACCAGGAAGGCGGCTGGCACGGGGGCTGCGGCGGCAACTGCGCCGCCTGCCGCCATCGCTGTGAGGACGCCGCCGACCCCAAGAATCCCCAACACAAAGAAAACTGACCCAAAGGCTCCCGGCTTGCGGCCGGGGGCCTTTTGTGTAAGCGGCGCCGGGGTGTCAGGCGGCGGCTTCCCCGATGATGTCGGCAATGGCGGCGGCGTCGGTGCCGGTAAGGCGCCAGGTATAGGTGATCTCGCTCACCGGCATGGCGGCGTCTTCGGCGGTGTCCTGTCCGGCGGCGGGCTGCCGCACCCGGGAATAGGTGGTGCAGGACACAGCCAGACCGTCCTCCACCTCAATGGTGTAGCGCAGTTCCTCATACTGCGCCCGGGCGGCACTTTCCCGGGCCTGCCGGCGCTCCCGGGCGTCGCTAGCCAGACCCCGGTCGATGAGGGCCTGTTCCTCCGCCTCCATGGCCGCCAGCTGCTCTTCGATCATGGCGGGGAAGGCCCCTTCCCCGATTTCCACCGTGTACACCCCGTCGGATCGGGTCACGGTCACGTCCTTCTCCTCCTCCGGCCAGCTGACCAGGGGCATCCAGGTCAGGTTGGCCGCCGCCGCGATGCCGGTGTCGTCCCGGGACCAGCTTTCGCCGTCAAACCAGTAGTACACCCCGTCGATGAGGGCGGAGCCGTTCTCAAACAGCGGTTCCCCGTTCACATCGTAGGTGGTCATCTTCTGCATGGCGTCGTCCCCGGTGCGCCACATGCGCTGGGTCATGCTCAGGCCGTCGGCGGGGGTATTTTCCCCTTCCACCGTCATTTTTGTGTCGGCCACCACGGCGTAGTCGGGCAGGGCGGCGGTGGCGGACAGCGCCGCCAGCACCTCGGCCGCGGCGGCGCTGTCATGCCGGGAACAGCCGCCCAGAAGCAGGCACACCGTAAGCAGCAGGGCCGCGGCGGGAATGCGGGTGTGTTTCATGGGGTGCACCTCCTCATTTTGCACGAAACTGCGAGTATATCCGGTTTCAGTATACCGCGGCCCGGCCTGCCGCCGCAATATGCAGGCTGGCCAAAAAACACCGCCGCCTTTTGGCGGGGCGGACAGCCCCCGCCCGGGGTGCGGAATTCTGTTGGATAAAAGGAGCGTGGATGTCCCTTGCAAACCGTCCGAAACGCCTTCAAAAGCAGCCTGCCGGTGCTGGCGGGATACCTGGTGCTGGGCGCCGGGTTCGGCATGATGATGAAAGCCGCCGGCTACAGCCCCTTCTGGGCCCTGGCCATGAGTGTGTTCGTTTACGCCGGGTCGATGCAGTACGCGGCGGTGGGGCTGCTCAGCGGCGGGGCCAGTCTGGTCACCCTGGCCCTGACCACCCTGATGGTCAACGCCCGACACCTGTTTTACGGCATCTCCATGCTGGAACCCTACCGCAAGGCCGGAGCGGCCAAGCCCTACCTGATCTTCGCCCTCACCGACGAGACCTATTCCCTGGTGTGCGACGGCCGACGCAGCGTGCGGGAATGCCTGCTCCTGTCCCTGTTTGACCAGCTGTACTGGGTGGCGGGCAGCGTGGCCGGGGCCCTGCTGGGGGAGGTGGTCCCCTTTTCCACCCAGGGGGTGGACTTTGCCCTGACCGCCCTCTTCCTCACCGTTTTCACCGACCAGTGGCTGCACAGCAAGACCCATTTCCCCGCTTTGTGCGGGGCGGGGGTGTCGGCGGTGTGTCTGGCGGTCTTCGGCCCCGACCGGTTCCTGCTCCCGGCCATGGCGGGCATCACCGCCCTGCTGCTGGCGGGGAGCCTGGGGCAGAAACAGGACACCCGGAAGGAGGTGACCCCGGATGAATGACCCGTTGTATCTGGCAGCGGCGGTGGCCGTCATGGCCCTGGTCACCGCCGCCCTGCGGTTTGCCCCCTTCCTTTTGCTGGGCGGGCGGCGCACCCCCAGGCTGGCGGTGTACCTGGGCCGGGTATTTCCCTGCGCCACCGTGGGCATGCTGGTGGTGTACGGGCTCAAGGACCTCTCCTTTGCCGGGGCGGGGGGCTTTGTGCCCCAGCTGCTGGCGGGGGCCCTGGTGGTGGCCAGCTATCTGTGGAAGCGCAATTCCCTGCTGAGCATCGTGGGCGGCACCGCCTTTTATATGGTACTGGTGCAGACGGTGTTCTGAGCCGCAGCCGCCTTGCGAAACGGGGGCAAAGCGGGTATACTAGATTTAACTATTTCCCAACGGGAGGAAAACGTATGACGGCCGATCGTTTTCGTTTTGACGGGCAGACGCCCTGCACCCTTTCCGACCTGCCCACCGGCGCGGGAGACGCCCGGGAGGACAAACCCAAATACCTGAGCCGCACCGCCGCCAATCTGGAGGAGATGGGCCGGCTGCAGGACGGCTTTTACGCCGACGGGCGGGAGGGCCTGGTCATCATTCTGCAGGCCCTGGACGCCGCCGGCAAGGACAGCACCGTGAAGCATGTGATGGGCGGGCTGAACCCCCAGGGGGTGACGGTGCACAGCTTCAAGCAGCCTTCGGCGGAGGAGCTGGCCCACGATTTCCTGTGGCGGGCCAACCGGGCGCTGCCGCCCCGGGGCGGCATTGCCATCTTCAACCGCAGCTACTACGAGGATGTGCTGGTGGTGCAGGTCCACGATCTGCAGAAGACCTACCGCATGCCGCCCCGCATCACCGAGGCGGGCCAGCGGGAATTTTTCCGCCGCCGGTACCGCCAGATCCGGGACTATGAGCGGTATCTGTACGAGAACGGATACCGGGTGCTGAAGATCTTCCTCAACGTATCCAAGGAGAAGCAGAAGGAGCGGTTCCTGGAACGCATCGAGACCCCGGCCAAGAACTGGAAGTTCTCCGAATCCGACCTGAAGGAGCGGGCGCTGTTTGACGAGTACGCCCAGGTCATCGGGAAGGTCATCACCGCCACCGCCACCCCGGACTGTCCCTGGTATGTGATCCCCGCCGACCAGAAATGGTATACCCGGTATCTGGTCAGCGAGCTGGTGGCCGACGCCCTGCGCCAGAGCTGCCACGAATATCCCACCCTGCCCGACGAGACCCGGGCCCGGCTGCGGGAATGCCGCCGCCAGCTGGAAGAAGAAGACTGAATGAAGGAGGCGAAGCATGGCGCCGATCCGTGTTTTGCAGGTGATGCCGGCCATGGACGCCGGCGGCATGGAGACCTTTGTGATGAACGTCTACCGTGCCATCGACCGCGACCTGGTGCAGTTTGATTTTCTGTACCATTACGACAAGCCCTGTCTGTACGACTATGAGATCCAGGCCCTGGGCGGGCAGATCACCAAGCTGACCGTCCGGCAGGACAACAACCTGCCCCGGTATCTGCACCAGCTGGACGCCTTTTTTGCCGCCCATCCGGAATACCGCATCATCCACGGCCATTACAGCGGCTTCGGCATGTTCTACAACGCCGCCGCCCGCCGCCGCGGGGTGCCGGTGCGGGTGGGCCACAGCCACAACACCGCCTACGAGCCCAACCTGGTGGGCCGGCTGGACAAGCTCATGAGTTCCCGGTTCAACAAGGACCTGACCGACCGCTTTGCCTGCAGCCGCAAGGCCGGGGAGATGCTGTTCGGGTCCAGCCCCTTCACCGTGCTGCCCAACGGGGTGGACACCGACCGGTTTGCCCACCCCGCCCCCGACGCCCGACAAAAGCTGCGGGAGCACCTGGGGGTGCGGGAGGACGAGCTGCTGCTGGGGCATGTGGGCCGGTTTTCCGCCCAGAAGAACCATGCGGGGCTGCTGCGCATCTTTGCGGCGCTGCTGCCCAAGCAGCCCAACGCCCGCCTGCTGCTGCTGGGCGGCGGCGCCCTGGAAGGGGAGATCAAGGAGCTGGCCAAAGCCCTGGGGGTGGCGGACAGGGTGATCTTTGCGGGGGTGCGCACCAATGTGCAGGCCTTCTACGCCGCCATGGACGCCTTTTTGCTGCCCAGCCTGTTCGAGGGGCTGCCGGTGGTGCTGGTGGAAGCCCAGGCCGCGGGCCTGCCCTGCTTTGTGTCCGACACGGTGGACCGGGGGGCGGCCTTTGCCTCCAACGTGACCTTCCTGCCCCTGAAGTCCCCGGACATCTGGGCCCACGCCATCCATTACAGTGACCTGACCCGCAACCCCCACGCCCAGCAGCAGGCCATGGACGCCGGGTTCGACATACATACCAGTGCCCGCATTTTGCAGGAATTCTATCTGCGCCGCTATCAGGAGGTGCAGGGATGAGCGCCGGGGCGGCCCTGGCCGCCGTGGTGGTGCCGGTGTACAACGCCGCCGCCTATCTGCCCGCCTGTATTGCCGCCATCGCCGCCCAGACCATGCCGGATTTCCGGTGCTACCTGGTGGACGACGGCTCCACCGACGGTTCCGGCGCCCTGTGTGAGCAGGCTGCCGCCGGGGACGACCGGTTTTTTGTGCTGCACCAGGCCCAGTGCGGGGTGTCGGCGGCCCGCACCGCCGGGGTCCGCGCCGCCCGGGCCGACGGGGTCAGCTGGGTGGCTTTCTGCGACGCCGACGACCTCTACCACCCGGAATTCCTGCGCACCCTCATCGGGGCGGCCCGGTCCAGCGGCCTGCCCGCCGCCTGCTGCCGGTACGACAGCTTCACCGACGCCCCGCCCGCCGACGCCCCCGTGCCGGAGGAGGCCCAGCGGATGATGGCCCCCGACCACCTGGACGCCCTGCTCCACGACCATCGGGTGGATTTCAGCCTGTGCAACAAGGTGTATGCCGCCCGCATCCTGGACCCCTCCGACTTTGACAACGGCTTTGCCTTCAACGAGGACCTGATGGCCAACTGGCAGGTGTTCAACAAGATCGAGGGCTGTGCCTTTGTGGATTTCGACGGCTACCATTACCGGCAGCACGCCGCTTCGGCCAGTCACCGGCCGCTGGCCCCCGCCAGCATCGACGAACAGCGTCGGGCGGCCATCTACATCCGCCAGCACGCCGCCCCCGAAATGCAGGAATCGGCGGATGCCTTCTACTATGAAAAGCTGGTCTATCTGGCCAGCATGATCCTGCGCCGGGAGGACGCCGACCGCTACCGCATCCAGCTGGGAGAGCTGTGCGTGGGCATCCGGGCAGGGCTGGAGGACAAGCGGCTGGGCCGCAACCCCCGGCTGCCTTTGTCCATCCGGGTCTCGGCCTTTGCCACCGTCCACTGCACCGTGCTGTGGGCCGCGGTCTGCCGCCGCCTGCTGAAAGACCGACGCTGAAAGGGGCCCGCCATGCGCATCCTGTTTGTGTTTGACAGTGTGGAAGCCCCCGCGGCCGCCAACCCCCGTCTGGGCCGGCGGCTGGCGGAGGCTTTGTCCGCTTTGGGCCATGAAGTGGAGCTCCTGGAACTGTGGGACGGCACCCACGCCCCGCCCGCCGTGACGGGGTGTGTGACCCACGACCTGCCCTTTGCCGACGAGGCCGCCATGAACCGGGCCCTGGAAAACGGCGCCGCCGGGGGCACCCCCGTGCCCCTGCGGCTGCTGCGTCTGGCCGCCCACCCGGCGGCAGTGGGGGCGGCGGTGCGCCAGTTTGCCCTGCACGCCCCCCGGCGGGTGACCGCCGCCCGCAAGGCCATGGAGGCGCTGCACCGGCAGCGGCCCTATGACGCCGTCTGCGCCGTGGCCGCCCCCTACCGGGCCGCCTTTGCCCTGGAAGGGGCCGCCCTGCCCGGGGCCCGGAAGCTTTTGTGGCAGATGGACCCCTACGCCGCCAACGAGAGCTACCATGCCCCCGGCGGCTACGACCGGGAGCGGGCGCTGCTGCAGGCCCTGGACCACACCTACATCACCGCCCAGGCCGCCCCGGAGTATGCCCCGGGCGGGCCGCTGGAACCCTGCGCGGGCAGGGTGTCGGAGCTGGGCTTTCCCAGCCTGGTGCCCCTGCCCCGGGAGGCCCCGGACCCCACTTTATGTGCCTTCTGCGGCACCCTTTACCCCGGGCTGCGCACCCCGGACGCCCTGCTGCAGCTGTTCCCCCGGCTGGACGACCGCCTGACCCTGGTCATGGCCGGGGGCGGGTGGGAGGCCTTCGCCCCCCAGCGGGCCCAAGCCCAGGCCGCCCTGGGGGACCGGCTGAAGATCCTGGGTCCCGTGCCCCACCAGCAGGCCGCCGCCCTGGAACGGCGGGCGGGGGTGCTCATCAGCATCGGCAACACGGCGTCCAACCAGCTGCCCAGCAAACTCTTTGAGGTGTTTGCGGCGGGCAAGCCGGTGCTGCATCTGGCGGCGGGGCCCCGGGACGCGGCCCTGCCTTATCTGGCCCGGTGGCCCCTGGCCTTTGTGTGGCGGGAGGCGGCCGACACCCCCGCCCTGGGCCGCTGGCTGGCGGAAAACGCCGGCCGCACCCTGCCTTTTGAAACGGCGGAAGCCTGTTTTCCCGAATACACCCCCGCCTGTGTGGCACGGCAGTTTTTGCAGCACGCCGCACCGGCCGCGAAAGGAGAGTCCCTATGAAGGTACTGTGGCTGGTGAGCATCACCATCCCGGCGGCGGCCGAAGCCTGCGGCCTGCGGGCCGGGGAGGTCAGCGGCGGCTGGCTGACCGGGCAGCTGCATGCCCTGACCAACCGGCCGGACGCCCCCTTCCTCACCGTCTGCAGCGTGGACAGCCGCGCCAAGACCGCCCTGACCGGGGGCAAGGGCGGGGTGCGGTACCGCATCCTGCCCGACGGGGAGCGGGATACCTTTGCCATGCTGCTGCGGGCGGAAAAGCCCGACCTGGTCCACATCTGGGGCACCGAGTACCCCGCCGCCGCGGCCATGCACCAGGCGGCCCTGGGGCTGGGCATCCCGGCCCTGGTGGGCATCCAGGGGGTCATGCGGGACTGCGCGGCCCATCTGTGCGACGGCGTGCCCGCCCGGTATCTCCATTCCGGGCCGGTGCAGAAGCTCATCGACCGGGCGGTGCCGGGGGCGCTGCTGGACAAGATGCAGGCCCGGTTCGACGGGCTGGCCCGGGCGGAGGCCGACCTTTTGCGGCAGGCCCGGTATGTGACCGGCCGCACCGGGTTTGACCGGGCTGCCATGGCCGACCTGGCCCCGGATGCCCGGTACTTTGCCTGCAACGAGACCCTGCGCCCCGCCTTTTACACCGAGCCCCTGTGGCAGCCCCGGACCTTCGGCACCGCGCCGGTGCTGCTTCTGACCCAGGGCAACTACCCCCTGAAAAACCTGCACACCCTGCTGCTGGCCCTGCCCGCGCTGCTCAGGCGCTGGCCCGGGCTGGTGCTGCGGGTGGCGGGATGGGGGCCCCTGGACAAGGGGGCACTGCTGCGCCCGGTCATCGAGGCCATGTTCCCCTACCAGACCTGGTGCGCACGGCTCATCAAGGAAAACGGCCTGCAGCACCATGTACAGTACACCGGCCCCCTGCAGGAGGCGGAAATGCGGCAGGCCTATCTGGATGCCGATGTCTTTGTGCTGCCCTCCTACTGTGAGAACAGCCCCAACAGCCTGGGCGAAGCCATGCTCCTGGGGCTGCCCTGCGCCGCCGCCCGGGTCGGGGGCATCCCCAGCATGATGGGCGAGGAGGAAGGGATGCTGTACGGCCCGCCGGGGGACGCCCAGAACCTTTCCAACGCCCTGGCCGCCCTGCTTTCGGACCCCGGCCGGACCGCCGCCCTGGGGCAGGCCGCCCGCCGCCGCGCCCTGGCCACCCATGACCCCGCCGCCAACGCCGGGACCCTGCTGGCCATCTACCGGACCATCACCGGGGAGGAAAGCCTATGAGCCTGCCGCCCATCACCGTCATCATCCCCTGCTACCGCTGCGCGGCCACCCTGCGCCGTGCGGTGGACAGCGTGCTGGACGGCGCGCCGCAAAACCTGCAGCTGCTGCTGGTGGATGACGGCAGCCCCGATGCCACCCCCGCCCTGTGCGACGCCCTGGCCGGGGAGGACCGGCGCATCACCGCCCTGCACCGGGAAAACGGCGGGGCTTCCGCCGCCCGGAACACCGGGCTGGAGGCCGCTGCCGGGGAATGGATCCTGTTTGTGGACGCGGACGACCAGCTGCTGCCCGGGCTGTGGCAGGT
>PPYE01275892.1_pt1 | contig 12892 bp, 8 predicted proteins | sample 1559881 | NCBI WGS metagenome assembly PPYE01 (sample SAMN08240022, study PRJNA423297) | Human gut metagenome, whole genome shotgun sequencing project.
TCTTTACGCTGCATATATCGTTACCTCGCTATAATCACTTTTATTTGATTATACATCATGACAATATAAAAAACAACAAAATATGAATTTATTTTGCATAACACATCAAAAAGAGGGTGTTCCAATCGGAACACCCTCTGATTTTATATCAGGAATAAACTTGTATTAAGTTACCTGTCAATACATCCTGTGTGTGGATTACTTGTTTGCGATAGCAGCCTGAGCAGCAGCAAGACGAGCAATCGGAACACGGAACGGTGAACATGATACATAGTCAAGACCGATCTTGTGGCAGAACTCAACAGAAGAAGGATCGCCGCCGTGCTCACCGCAGATACCAACATGGAGCTTGTTGTTTACAGGCTTACCGAGTTTGATAGCTGTTTCCATGAGCTTGCCAACGCCTGTCTGGTCAAGCTTAGCGAACGGATCGTTCTCGAAGATCTTAGCATCATAGTAAGCGTTGAGGAACTTACCTGCGTCATCTCTTGAGAAGCCGTATGTCATCTGTGTAAGGTCGTTAGTACCGAAGCAGAAGAAGTCAGCTTCCGTAGCAATCTCATCAGCTGTAAGAGCAGCTCTTGGGATTTCGATCATTGTACCAACTTCGTACTTGAGGTCGATGCCTGCAGCAGCGATTTCAGCGTCAGCTGTTTCAACAACAACCTTCTTAACGAACTTGAGTTCCTTAACATCGCATACGAGCGGAATCATGATTTCAGGCTCAACTGTCCAGTCTGCGTGTGCCTTCTGAACATTGATAGCAGCACGGATAACTGCCTTTGTCTGCATCTTTGCAATTTCAGGATATGTTACTGCAAGACGGCAACCACGGTGACCCATCATTGGGTTGAATTCGTGGAGTGAAGCGATGATTGTCTTAATGTCTTCAACGCTCTTACCCTGAGCAGCTGCGAGCTTTTCGATGTCAGCTTCCTCTGTAGGAACGAACTCGTGAAGCGGCGGATCAAGGAATCTGATTGTTACAGGATTGCCTTCGAGTGCCTCATAAAGAGCCTCAAAGTCGCCCTGCTGATAAGGAAGAATCTTGTCAAGAGCAGCTTCTCTTTCTTCAACTGTATCTGAGCAGATCATCTCTCTGAATGCAGCGATTCTGTCCTCTTCAAAGAACATATGCTCTGTACGGCAAAGACCGATACCTTCAGCACCGAGCTCACGAGCCTTCTTAGCGTCAGCAGGTGTATCAGCGTTTGTTCTAACCTTAAGAGTTCTGTACTTGTCAGCCCAAGCCATGATTCTGCCGAACTCACCTGCGATTGTAGCGTCAACTGTTGGAATAACGCCGTCGTAGATGTTACCTGTAGAACCGTCGATTGAAATGTAGTCACCCTCGTGGAATTCCTTGCCTGCGAGTGTGAACTTCTTGTTAGCCTCGTCCATTGCGATGTCGCCGCAACCAGATACACAGCATGTACCCATACCACGAGCAACAACGGCAGCGTGTGATGTCATACCGCCGCGAACTGTGAGGATACCCTGTGAAGCCTTCATACCTGTGATGTCCTCAGGTGAAGTTTCAAGACGAACGAGAACAACCTTTTCGCCCTTAGCGTTCCAGTTTTCAGCATCTTCGGCTGTGAATACGATCTTACCGCAAGCAGCACCAGGAGAAGCGCCGAGGCCCTTACCGATTGGTGTAGCAGCCTTAAGAGCAGCAGCATCGAACTGTGGGTGAAGAAGTGTGTCAAGGTTACGAGGATCGATCATTGCAACAGCTTCTTCTTCTGTTCTCATGCCCTCGTCAACGAGGTCACAAGCAATTTTAAGAGCAGCCTGAGCTGTTCTCTTACCATTTCTTGTCTGGAGCATATAGAGCTTCTTGTTTTCAACAGTGAACTCCATGTCCTGCATATCTCTGTAGTGGTTTTCGAGTGTCTGACAAACATTCTGGAACTGCTCGAAAGCTTCCGGGAACTCTTCAGCCATCTTAGCGATTGGCATAGGAGTACGAACACCTGCAACTACATCTTCGCCCTGTGCGTTGATGAGGAACTCACCCATGAGCTTCTTCTCACCTGTAGCAGGATCTCTTGTAAATGCAACACCTGTACCGCAATCGTCACCCATGTTACCGAATGCCATTGACTGTACGTTAACGGCAGTACCCCATGAATAAGGAATATCGTTGTCACGACGGTAAACGTTTGCACGAGGGTTGTCCCATGAACGGAATACAGCCTTAACTGCGCCCATGAGCTGTTCCTTAGGATCGTCAGGGAAGTCCTGACCGATTTTCTCTTTGTATTCAGCCTTAAACTGGCCTGCAAGCTCCTTAAGATCGTCAGCTGTAAGCTCTACGTCATAAGTAACGCCTCTCTCAGCCTTCATCTTGTCGATGAGCTCTTCAAAATATTTCTTACCTACTTCCATAACTACATCGGAATACATCTGAATGAATCTTCTGTAGCAGTCCCAAGCCCAACGAGGGTTGTTTGACTTCTTAGCGATAACTTCAACAACATCTTCGTTAAGACCGAGGTTAAGGATTGTATCCATCATACCCGGCATTGAAGCACGAGCACCTGAACGAACTGAAACGAGGAGGGGGTTCTCCTTGTCGCCGAACTTCTTGCCTGTGATCTCTTCCATCTTCTCGATGTACTCGTTAATCTGACCCTGAATTTCAGCGTTGATTTCTCTGCCGTCCTCATAATACTGAGTACAAGCTTCTGTTGTAATTGTGAAGCCCTGTGGTACAGGAAGTCCAAGACCTGTCATTTCTGCAAGGTTGGCACCCTTACCGCCGAGGAGCTCACGCATGTTAGCATTACCTTCTGTAAAAAGGTAAACCCATTTGTTTGCCATAACTGGTAATCCTCCTAAAAATAAATTAAGATATACGGCTGTGGCAGACTTACCCCCTTGGTAAAACCTGCCTGCTTGTATAAGCCTATCGAATATTATAACAAACTTTGGTCAAAATAGCTATATTTTTTTCAAACTTTTTTCTTATAAAAAACGAGTTTTATTTTCGACAATATTGTATAAATCGTTTAAAATGCCTTTTTTTGCCCGATTTTTGTAATTTTCTCTTGAAATTTGTGATTTTTGTGAGATAATATTATGGTATGAACGAGTGCCTTGTGACAGGACTGTCTGCATCTTTGTTGTTTTGTCACAGATAAAAGGAGAAAAAATGAAGAATTGTGCCGTTATCCTCGCAGGCGGCGAGGGCAAAAGAATGAAATCCGACAAACCGAAAACATTGTCGGAGGTGCTCGGCAGACCGATGCTCTGCTGGGTTATGTCAGCTTTAAGGAAAGCCGGTATTGACGACATCTGTGTTGTCAAGGGCTTTAAAAAAGAGTGTGTCGAAGAGTATCTTTCAACCCTCGATTTTTCCGTTGAAAGCGTGTTTCAGGCTGAAAGACTCGGAACAGGTCACGCTGTGATGATGGCAAAGGATTTCCTTAAAAAGCACAGCGGCAATGTTGTTATTCTCAACGGCGACGCTCCGTTTATGGACAGCAAGACTATTGAGGATTCTTTAAAGGCTCACATTGAAAACGGTTGTGCCGCAACGGTTATTTCCGCAAAGGTTGACGATCCGACAGGTTACGGCAGAATTGTCCGTGACGAAAACGGAAATCTGCGTGCAATTGTTGAGCAGAAAGACGCCGATGAGGAAACTCTCAAAATAAATGAGGTAAACTCGGGCGGATTCTGGTTTGACTGTCAGCTTCTTCTTTCGGTTCTCGACAGAATCAAGTCGGATAACAGCGCAAAGGAATATTATCTTCCTGACGCAATCAAGCTTTTGCTTGAGGACGGAAGAAAGGTCGGAGCATTCACGGCTCAGTGCAGTGATACGGTTCTGGGTGCAAATGATCCGGCTCAGCTTGAACAGCTTAACGAAATTGCAAGGGCAAAGGGTTACAGCTGTTAATTGCTCGGTTAATCATTGGTAAACATATACTACACACATTAAAATTCAAAGGAGTTATTGCAATGAATTTTCACGGTAAGGACATTAAAATTTTCACCGGCAGTTCAAATGTTGATGTAGCTCAGGGAATTGCAGGCTGTCTCGGTCTGCCGCTTGGTAAGAGTGACTGTACACAGTTCTCAGACGGCGAAATCTCTGTTTCTCTTCACGAATCTGTTCGTGGCAGCGACTGCTTTATTGTTCAGTCAACCTGTGCTCCCGTCAACGACAATCTTATGGAAATGCTCATAATGATTGATGCCATGAAGCGTGCATCTGCTGCAAGAATCACAGTTGTTATGCCATACTTCGGCTATGCAAGACAGGACAGAAAAGCTAAGGCAAGAGATCCGATCTCGGCTAAGCTTTGTGCAGACATCATCACCTGTGCAGGTGCTGACCGTGTGCTTACAATGGATCTTCACGCAAATCAGATTCAGGGCTTCTTCAACATTCCTGTTGACCACCTTCAGGGTGCATCACTTCTCGCAAACCATATGAGAGAGAAAATCGGCGGCAACAATGATGATTATATCGTTGTATCTCCCGACCTCGGTTCTGTAACTCGTTCAAGAAACTTCGCTTCAAAAATCGGCACAGGTCTTGCTATTATCGACAAGAGAAGACCAAAGGCTAATGTTTGTGAGGTTATGAACATCATCGGTGACGCTAAGGGTAAGAAAGTTATCCTCGTTGACGATATGATTGACACAGCAGGTACTCTCTGCAATGCCGCTAACGCTATTGTTGAAAAGGGCGGTGCAACAGAGGTTTACGCTTGCGCTACTCACGCAGTTCTTTCAGGTCCTGCAATCGAGAGAATTCAGAACAGTGCCATCAAGGAAGTTGTTCTTCTTGACACAATTCCTGTTCCGAAGGAAAAGATGATTGACAAGTTCACAATTCTTCCTGTTGCTCCTACATTTGCAGAGGCTATCGCTAGAATCTACAACGACAAGCCGTTCACAGCCGCTTTCGGTTGATAAGCGAACAATTTAATTATGTAATTAAACAGGCGGGTTTTAACTAACCCGCCATTTCGCTGTTTTACTGCAAATTTTTCAGGAATAAAACGGTACAATATGTGAGGGTGATTTAATTTTGTTTGGTATAGTTTACGGCTCCGATTCAGATAACAAAATAATGAACCGCTTTGTCGATGAGTACGAATTGTGGTGCAATGAGGGCAAAAATCCGGATATTGCGTCAATCGACCTTGACTTTGCGCTTGACCTACAGAAGAAAAGACTTGACGAAAAGGGTGTAAAGATTCAGACCGCTTTTACCGATAAGGAAACGGTGAAGAATGAAGTCCCCATAAATGCTTGTACTGCCTACGATATGGGCGAATGTAAGAGTAACATTGCGTCAAAGACATATGAGGTTACGGAGAAATACTTTAAAGACGGAAAGAAAAAGAAAAAAATCAAGGACAGATTTTTCTTTTACACAATGATTACAAGGCTTGAAAACCAAAATTCCGAGGTTGCGTGTTCGTGTCCAAACTGCGGTGCGGTAAGCAGTGTAAGAGAGCTTCTCAACGGTTGTAAAAACTGCAAAACTCGCTTTATTATGGACGATTTGTTCCCGAAGGTTACAAACTTCTACTTTGTAAAAACCTATTCGCTTGCGAACAAGTCAACGAAAAAAGTGCTTGCTCCGTACCTTCTCGGCGGAATTGTCGCCGTTGCGGCATTTACGGTATGGGTGGTTGTAAAGGACGGAACTTTTGATCCCGCAACCGCAAATATGGTCTATGAAATCGGCGTAAGAGCAATCCCCGTACTGCTCGGCGGACTTTTGGCGGGGTACCTTGCATGGGCATTAAAAACGCTTTTTGGACTTTTTGTCGGTGCGGCAAAGAGCATTCCGATGATAGGTCCGCACCTCAATTGTCAGAAAAGACTTCCGTGGCTTATGAAAGAGGTTAATCCCAACTTCTCATATGAATACTTTATCGGCAAGGTGCTTGCTTTGCTCAAGATTATGATTTTCAGCGATGATTACACAAACCTCGCAGTCTATGAGGGCAATCCGATGAAAAATCCTTTCGGAGATATTGTTGACATCAAGTACAGAGGAGTGTCAAAGCTTAATTCGTTCAATGTCACAAACGGATGTTGCTATGTTGATATGACCGTTTACGCAACGACCGTGAAAAACAAAAATTCTTCATTTAGGGTTAAAAACGAAAAGTTCAGACTTACCGTTTGCAGAAGTGTGAACGCCATGGATGACGGAGTTTTCACAATGAAAAAAGTAACCTGTAAAAGCTGCGGCGCAAGCTTTGATGCAACAAGAGAACGCAACTGCCCGTATTGCGGAAATCCTTATCATCTCGGCAACGATGACTGGGTTGTTGTAAGCTTCGGAAAAGGTTAATTTAAATTTCAGAATACATATTAATATAAAGAGGAAAACTGATATGTTCGGAAAAAACAAATCAACGGGTTCAATCGAGTACATTGTAGTGGGACTCGGCAACCCCGACAGAAAATACGAAAACACTCGTCACAACGCAGGCTGGCTTGCAATTGACCGCATTGCCGACAAGCTCGGTTGTGATGTGAACAAGATAAAATACAAAAGCTTTATCGGCACTTGCACTGTAAACGGCGCAAAAGTTATGCTGATGAAACCCACAACATATATGAACAACAGCGGTCAGGCAGTTGTTGAGGCGATGAACTTCTACAAAATCCCACCCGAAAATGTCATTGTAATTTTTGACGATATCTCGCTTGGTGTCGGAAAAATGCGTATCCGTTCAAAGGGCAGTGACGGCGGTCAAAGGGGAATGCGCAGTATCATCTATCTCAGCGGAAGCGATAAATTCCCCCGCATCAAGGTTGGCATAGGCGCAAAGCCAAATCCCGACTGGGACCTTGCCGACTGGGTGCTTTCAAAGTTCACTCCCGATGAAATGAAAAAGCTTGATGAAATTTTTGACAATGCCGAAAAAGCAATCGAGCTGATTATTGACGGCAAAACCGACCGTGCTATGAATTTGTTCAACTGAAAAGGGACAAAGAAATGAATAATCTCAACTTTCTTGTTGATGTCCTCAAAGAGTCACCCGTTTTCAAAACGCTTGAAAAGAATGTCAAGCCGGGCAGAACGGTCTGTGCTTCGGGACTTTCAACAATTAACAAATCAAATATCATCTATGCGCTGTGTCGCCTCAAGGGTGTCACGGCATTTTGTCTTGCCTCCGATGAAAAAGAGGCGCAAACTTTGTGCAACGACCTTTCGTGCATGGGACTTCGTGCCTATGTTTATCCCGTGCGTGACTTCAACTTTCTCGACTTTCAGAGCCGTTCGCACGAGTACGAGCACGCAAGACTTAAAGTTTTGCTCAAGCTTATCAATCATGAATGCGATGTTGCAATTGCGTGTGTTGATGCTGCGGCACAGCTTACCGTTCCGAAAAATGTGCTTGAACAGTCGGTTATTGAATTTGAAGAGGGCAGGGAGCTTTCGCTTGAAAAGGCGACAAAGGCACTTACTCTGCTCGGCTACGAACGCTTTGATGCGGTAGAGGGCAGCGGTCAGTTTTCGCTGAGAGGCGGTATTCTCGACTTCTTTATGCCCGACAGCGACTATCCCGTGAGATGTGAATTTTGGGGCGATGAAATTACCGACCTCAGCTATTTTGACATTGAAACACAGAGAAGATTTAAAAAGGCTGACAAAATTACGCTTTCGCCATCAACCGAAATCGTAATTGAGGACAGAGCCGCCCTTGCAGATAAAATTGAACACAAGGCAAAGCTTCTCCGTTCCAAGAACAGCGCCAAAGCCAAGGAAAAACTTTTTTCAGAGGCAGAGCTTATCCGCAGCGGTGCAATGATTGCCAATGCGGACAAATTTATCAATCAGATTTACGATAAACCCGAGTCGCTTTTTGATTATCTCGACAGAAATACCCTCGTTTTTGCGTCCGAATTTACTGCAATTCAGGAACGGGGAAAGTCAATGGACTTTATCAGCAATGAAACCCTTATGCAAGGCTTTGAGGACGGAACTCTTTGCAGAGGTTTTGACCGCTTTGCGCTCACATTCAACGAATGTACCGAGTTTTTGCAAAGTCACGGAACAATCGTGCTTGAAAACTTTGTTCACGGAAGTATGCCTATCAAACTGTCGGAAATCATCAGCTTTTCAACAAAACAGCTCTCGGCATGGGGCGGTTCGTATAAACAGCTAAAAGAAGATGTTGACGGACTTTTTACCCCCGAAAGCAAGGGCGTCATATTTGCAGGAACAGAAAGAGCCGCCAAAAATCTTTGTGACACCTTTAACGCAGACGGCATAAACGCTGTTTACAGCGAGGGTGCGGATAAGATTTCAAAGGGCGAATTGCTTGTTATGCAGGGTGCATTGAGTGCGGGCTTTGAGTATCCGTCACAAAAGTTTTTTGCAATAACCTACAGTCAGGTTTCGTACCGTCCCGAAAAGTCCAAAAAGAAGAAGAAAAGGACGGGACAGGAAATTTACAGCCTTTCAGAGCTTGCCCCCGGTGATTATGTTGTACACAATGTTCACGGTATCGGTGTGTTCGGCGGTATAAGAAAAATTGATACTCACGGAGTTATAAAGGACTATATCAAGATTGACTACGCAAAGGGCGATGTGCTTTATGTGCCTGTCACACAGCTTGATATGGTTGCAAAATATATAGGTCCGAAAGAGGATTCAAGGGTTAAGCTAAACCGACTCGGTTCGGGCGACTGGCAAAAGGCAAAGGCAAGGGTTAAAACCTCTGTCAAGGACATTGCCAAGGAGCTTATTGAGCTTTACTCACAGCGTATGAAAGCCAAGGGCTATGCCTTCTCGGCAGATAACGAGTGGCAGAGAGATTTTGAACTCAGCTTTGAATATGACGAAACTCCCGACCAGCTGCGTTGTTGTGAGGAAATCAAGCATGACATGATGCGTTCGTCGCCGATGGACAGACTTCTCTGCGGTGATGTCGGATTCGGCAAAACAGAGGTTGCACTCCGTGCCGCCTTTAAGTGTATTGCAGATTCAAAGCAATGTGCATTGCTCTGCCCCACAACAATTCTCGCATGGCAGCATTATCAGACGGTAATCAAGCGTTTTGAGGGCTATCCCGTTCGTGTGGAACTGCTTTCAAGATTCCGTACCGCAAAACAGCAGAAAGAAATTCTCCAAAAGCTAAAGCGAGGAGAAATTGATATGATTGTCGGAACTCACAGACTTGTGCAGAAGGATGTTGAATTCCGTGACCTCGGACTTGCAATCATAGATGAGGAACAGCGTTTCGGTGTTGCCCAAAAGGAGAGGTTCAAGGAACTGTGCAAAAATGTCGATGTGCTTACGCTCTCGGCTACTCCTATTCCGAGAACCCTCAATATGGCGATGAGCGGTCTGCGTGATATGAGCGTTATCGAAGAAGCACCGACAAACCGTCAGCCTGTTCAGACCTATGTGCTTGAACACGATGATGCGGTTATCAACGAGGCAATCCGCCGTGAGCTCCGCCGTGGCGGTCAGGTGTTCTATCTTCACAACAATGTTGAAACAATTTCTTCATGTGCCGCAAAAATTCAGGAGGCTGTTCCCGAGGCAAAAATCGCAATCGGTCACGGCAAAATGAAAGAGGGCGAACTCAGCGAAGTTTGGCGACAGATGCTTGAACAGGAGATTGATGTGCTTGTCTGCACGACAATTATCGAAACGGGTGTCGATTTGCCGAATGCCAACACCCTTATTATAGAAAATGCCGACTGTATGGGACTTTCACAGTTGCATCAGCTCAGAGGCCGTGTGGGCAGAAGTTCACGAAGGGCATATGCCTACTTTACCTTCAGACGGAACAAGGTTCTCACGGAGATTCAGCAGAAAAGGCTTGCCGCAATCAGGGAATTTACAGAATTCGGCAGCGGCTTCCGCATTGCAATGCGTGACCTTGAACTGCGAGGTGCGGGCAATATTATGGGCGCACAGCAGCACGGGCATATGGAATCGGTCGGTTACGATATGTACCTCAAGCTTCTTGATGAGGCAGTAAGCGAGGAAAAGGGCGAGCAGAATGTCACAAAAGACCTCGACTGTCTTATTGATATTTCGGTTGACGCTCATATTCCCGAAAGCTATGTTGAAAGTCTTACACTTCGTCTTGATGTTTACCGCAGAATTGCCGATATCCGCAGTAACGAGGACGCAGACGATGTTATTGACGAGTTGCAGGACAGATTCGGCAAGATTCCGAACTCGGTTCTCGGACTTATCGACATTGCCCTTGTGCGTAACAAGGCTTACTCAATGGGCATTTACGAAATCAGACAGAACGGCACAACGCTCATGCTCTTTGTAAACGAACTCAAATCCCCTCAGGTTGCCGACTTGCTCATTGCTTTGGGCGGAAAGGCAAAGCTTGTTGCCGGAGCAAAACCGTGCGTTGCGGTTGAGTGTAAAAACGGTTCCGCTCCGCTTGAAATCCTCACCAAAATTTTCGGTGTGCAGTAATTTAACGGTATAAAGCCGTAATTTGTTAAGAAAAAACCTCCCGAAACTACAAAAATGCTGTTTTTCGGTGGAAATTCTCAACAAAATTTTATAAAAATGTAGACAATGACGATTTTTTTGTGTATAATCGTAAGGTACATTATCCTGTGAAAGTGTGTTTGCAGGACACTTTGCATTTAATTTTTCAGAAGGACGGTAAAAAACTATGAAGCCTAATATCAAGGTTGGTTCATTTTTACTTGCAATTGTTATGATGTTCTCAGTTTTTGCAATTGCAGGTTGTACACCCACAACTCTTAACAAAGAATGGTCGTATAAGACAAGCGACAACGAGCTTGCCATCGGCGTTTATATCTACTCACTCAATGCAGCTTACAGTCAGGCTGAGTCATATGCTAAAAAGCTTGACGATTATGATTCGACATCTGACAAGTGGCTTGATGAAAAAATCAAGGACGATGACGGCAACGAGCAGGTTGCAAGAGAGTGGATTAAAGATCAGGCTAAGAAAATGTGCCTCAGCTACCTCGTAGTTGACGAACAGCTTAAAAAGGAAAATGTAAACATCGGTCAGGCAACTATTGACTCCGCAACAAGTCAGGCTGAATCATACTGGAATGTCGGTCCGTATGCGTCACAGGGTTATGTAATGCCGATGAAGAAGCAGTATGAAAAGTACGGCGTTTCACTCGACAGCTTTGCATACTGCACAACTCTCTACAACACAAAGTATGAGGCTCTCTTCAAAGCAGTTTACGGCAAGGGCGGTTCAAAGGAAGTTTCCGACGCCGACCTTACAAAGTATTTCAAGGAAAACTATACGGACTACTCATATCTTCCCGTGAACCTTTATACATCAACAAAAGATGAGGCAGGTTCATCAAAGAATGTTGCAATGAGCGACAAGGAAATCAAGAAGGTTGAGGATCAGCTTAACGGCTACAAGAATGACCTTAACAAGGGCGGTTCTTTTGATGATGTTATTGCATCATACAAGAAGTCAAGCGGTTCAGGAACAGATTCTTCTGTTTCAAAAGTAGAAGTTCTCGACAAGAGCTCAATCGGTGACGAGCTTAAAGAGGCTATCGGCAAGCTTAAAACAGGCAAGGCTGAAACTCTCAAGGTCGGCAGCGGCGACAGCGCAATCTACTATCTCGTTTATAAGAAAGATGTCAGCAAGGATGTTGACAGCTATATCGGCAACGAATCAAACAGAGCCGGTGTACTTGCGTCAATGAAGTCAGACGAATTTTCAAAGTACATTGACAGTCTTGCAGAGAAACTCAAGTATGAAGAAAACACTTCGGTTATTGACAAGTATAAGCCCGAACTCTTCTTCGTTGCGGTTGAGCCTACAACAGCGGCGTCAACAACATCGGCATCCGATAAAAGCTCAAAATAATTGATATCGGACATACAACAGACGCATTTTCAGATTATTCTGAAGAAAGGGGCTTTTATGAAAAAACATTCAAAGCTTTGCGCAATTTTTCTGACGGCACTTTTGAGCATTTCTGCTGTGAGCTTTTCCGTATCGGCAGTCGGTGAGGAGGTTGATCCCGGCGGAGATTCAAGCGTTATTGTTGATCCCGTAGAGCCGGAGCCTGAGCCCGAACCGGAACCATCACCGGAACCATCACCGGAGCCTGAGCCGGAGCCGCAGCCGCAGCCCGATCCTGTGTATCCGGATTCTTCGGACAGTTCATCATATGTAGATCCCGGCTATTCGTCAAGTGATTCGTCATATGACAACAACTATAACTATGACAGTAGCTATGACTACAACAATAACAGTTATGACAATAATTACAGTAGCAGTCAGACTTACTACTACTCTGAGCCGTCATATGTAGGCGGCGGTCAGTCCTATGTTGCTCCGTCAAATACTGCTCCGTCAGCGTCGCTCATCAAGTCTGACGATAACATTGACGAAAAAACACTTTCAAGCAACGACTGGTCGGATATCGCAAAAAATCTTAAAAATACCGACACATCGAGTTCTGACGGTGATGACTTTAACTTCATCAAGAACAATAACAGCAAGGGTGACAACGGTCATTGGATGTTCTATGTTTCACTCGTTTTACTCTCACTCGGTGTTGCAGGCATTGTGTACTTTGTAATTTCAACTGTTCTCAACAGAAAGAAGAGAGTCACAGTCGGCGGCAGAAGTAACGCTCCAAAGAGCAAATCTGCACAGCCACAGCGTTACAGCAGTAACGATGATTATGCCGATGATTACTCATCTTCAGGCAGAAAGTCCGAAAGACGCAGTAAGTACGATACTGCCGAAATTCAGCTTCCAAAGAACAGCCAAAAGGGCGGAAGAAGATACAAGTAATTAAATAACTTTATAAAACAAAAGCAGTTCCAAAATGACCCGACCCCCAAAAGTTAGACCTAAAAAATCTAACTTTGGAGGTCGGTATTTTTATGTCAAAATACAGTTATGAA
>PPYE01454458.1_pt1 | contig 12892 bp, 10 predicted proteins | sample 1559881 | NCBI WGS metagenome assembly PPYE01 (sample SAMN08240022, study PRJNA423297) | Human gut metagenome, whole genome shotgun sequencing project.
CGACCGGGGAGTTTCGTCGGCAACAACCACCTTTTCCTCTTCTGCTTCATCCGTTTCTTCTTCAATCAACGGCAATAAAAGCGGGTTGTCTTCTTTGGGTAACTTCAGGCTGATACCTTCCTCCGTTTCGCTTTGACGAATGAAACCATCTATCAAATCCTGCCCACGCAATTTCGGTACTTCCGTCGGGGTAGTTGATGAGGAATCTGTTTCGTTCGTTTCTTCATCATCCCGTATCAGGTAAGCGGTATAATCCATTGCATAATCCAATTCCGTTGTCTGTGAATGTTCTTCCGGAACAGTGGCAAGGAAAGCGTCTATTAACGAAAGAGTACGGTCTATACTCGGCTCCTTTTCCAACTCCTTTCCCACAGCATGTGCGGAAGTATGAGGATGGAGAGCATAGCGGTCACCTTCAATCAGATAAAACAATACACGGCGGTCTGATACATACAATACCGCTTTACGCAATTCTGCACCGAAGTTGATATCGTGCAGCACATAGAGATTCTTGAGATAGAGCAAGCGCAGGGACTGAAAATAAGGATAACGGGCTACCAGCGTACGAAGTTCGTACAAGGTATCCCGATTCAACGCCTCGGGATGCTGTATCCATTGTTGCAAATGTACAGGCGTCATTCCTTTTATTACCAGTTAGCTACGGTTGCGTTAAAGATTTGTTCTGTTATGTCTTTCACCATCAGGCTTATCAATTCATCTTGCACTTCGGTCAGCAGCTTAGAAGAATCATAAGTTTGGAAAGCAGAGAATTGCTGATCCGTGAAATCATCCTTATGATCCGTATTATTCACAAAAGTAACTTTCACAGTCAAAGTAACTTTTACCTTTGAAGAATATCCACTGGCATCCACCGCTTCGTTATATTGATTATAACCGGTAATCTCACCATCAATTTCAAGATCGGCGTTACTATTGACCAGTGACAAGCGTGTCTGACGCATGAACAAGTCTTTCAGGCTCTGGTTAAATTCAGTAGCCAACGGGGCATATACATACTCTGCACGATTTTGAAAATCCGCTATCGAAATAGTTTTTACTTTAGAGTAGTCAATCGAACTGATCGGGGCAAGTCCTATCTTAATGCTACACGAATTTACTACCAGTAAGATGCTCAACAACAAAGCTGTCGAGGCTATTTTTTTAATCCAATCCATATTCTTTAATCTTTCTGTATAAGGTACGCTCGGAAATATTCAGATCCTTTGCCGCACTCTTGCGTTTACCATGATGCTTTTCCAAGGCTTTCCGTATCATTTCTTTCTCCACCTCATCCAGCGAGAGAGACTCTTCTACATACTCTTCCGTGTCCTGTATATCTTCATCAATGTTGTGGGACGGCTTTATGGAAGGATGAATAATGGTAGGCACGCTCGGAGAAACAGGAGTCACTACGGCAGGTGGTTGGGCATAATAAGCAGCAGGCACAGCCGAAGCGGCAGTGTTTCCACGTTCGGTCATAATCTCATGTACCAGCTTTTTCAGCTCCGTCACGTCCTGACGCATATCGAAAAGAACCTGATATAAGATTTCCCGTTCACTCTCAAAGCTCTTGTTTTCTTTGACGCCGAATAAAGCAGGCAGCCTCTGTATCGTATTCTGTTCCGGCAAATATCCTTTCAATATAGAAGCATTGATTTCACGGTTGGTTTCAATGATGGAAACCTGTTCCGTTATATTCTTCAATTGCCGCACGTTGCCGGGCCACGAGTAGGAAATCAATAGCTGCTTGGCATCTTCCGTCAACTGAATGGCAGGCATACGATATTTCTCGGCGAAATCCGAAGCAAACTTACGGAATAATAGAAATGCATCCTCTCCACGTTCACGCAAAGGGGGTATCTGGATAGGCACAGTGTTCAGGCGGTAATACAAGTCTTCACGGAAACGTCCTTCGGAAATAGCCTGTGTCAAGTTTACATTGGTAGCTGCCACAATGCGTACATTGGTCTTCTGCACTTTAGATGAACCGACTTTTATGAATTCTCCGCTTTCCAGCACACGGAGCAGGCGTGCTTGCGTAGGCAAAGGCAACTCTCCCACTTCATCCAGGAAAATCGTTCCACCATCCGCCTCACCAAAATATCCTTTCCGTTCACCGATGGCACCGGTGAAAGCCCCTTTCTCATGACCGAACAATTCCGAGTCAATAGTTCCTTCGGGAATGGCACCACAGTTCACCGCAATATACTGACCATGCTTACGCCGACTGTACTGGTGAATGATCTGGGGAAAACTTTCCTTACCCACACCACTTTCTCCGGTTATCAGTACAGACAGATCGGTAGGCGCCACCTGTATAGCAACGTCTATCGCACGCATCAATGTTTCATTGTTGCCAATGATGCCGAATCGTAACTTTACTTGTTGTATTTCCGCTTTCGTCATTCTACAAATCTTCTTCCACACTATCGAGTTTCAGCTTATCGCTGTCATCACGCTTTTCGTAATATTGTTTTCGCAAAGGGTTGGCATGTGCTGCTTTATCACGCAGGCGATTACGGAACACATCGATAGCCACATAAATAGCCTGACGGAAAGAGTCTTCACTCGCCAAACCTTTTCCTGCAATATCGTATGCAGTGCCATGAGCCGGTGAAGTACGTATCACAGGCAATCCGGCAGTATAATTCACACCTTCGTCCATCGCCAGTGCTTTGAACGGTGCCAGTCCCTGATCGTGGTACATGGCAAGCACACCGTCAAAATGAGTGAAATTGCCTGAACCCATAAAGCCGTCAGCCGGATACGGTCCATAGCACAAGATGCCTCTGGCAGACATCTCTTTCAATGCCGGAATGATAATTTCTTCTTCTTCTTTTCCCAGCAGACCTTCATCTCCCGCATGCGGATTCAGAGAAAGTACGGCAATGCGCGGTGCATCGATAGCAAAGTCCTGTTTCAACGACTGGTTGAAGATAGCCAGTTTCTCCTCTATCAATTCCTTCGTTATAGTCGAAGCAATCTGACTGACAGGGATATGCCCGGTAACCAATGCCACCCGGAAATCATCTTTCATCAGAATCATCAATGACTTGGCACCATTGCCCAGTCTCTCTTCTATATATTCCGTATGACCGGGAAATGCAAAAGTTTCCGACTGAATGGTATGCTTGTTGATGGGAGCTGTGACAATCACGTCAATCAATCCCTCTTTATATTCCTCGATAGCTCTTTCCAAAGCACCGAGTGCAGCCTTTCCGGCTTCAGGATCTGCCTTTGAGAATTCTACTTTCACTTCATCATCCGTGCAGTTCACTACACTCAAACGGTTGTAAGCCGCTTCCGCAGCAGAGCTCACGATACTGAAGTTCGTCGGCAAATCGAGTGACTTGCGATGATAAGCTGCCACCTTAGGGGAGCCATAAATAACAGGTGTACACAGTTCCAGCATAACGGGGTCGGAGAATGCTTTCAGAATAACTTCATAACCCACACCGTTTATGTCTCCTTGTGTAATGCCGACTTTTATTTTATTATCTTCCATTTTTCAATATATATATCATTTTAGATAAGAATGTGCCAGAAGTTCCAACGATAAATCTTCATCCGCAGATTACGCAGATAACGCAGATTGAGATTAAAACAAATCTGTGCAATCCGCGTAATCTGCGGATGAAAGTTATCTCTTTAATTCGTATACATTCTTACATATTATTTTCCTTGATCAGTAGCTTTACTCTGCTCTTTCGTCACGCCCAATGGAATCTCGGCTCCTGTCTGTTTATCACCCGGCACTCTCAAAGTGTAAAGAGAGGCTTCCATCTGGCGCATCAGATTACGTTTCAACTTATCAGGTGAATAGATAAAGGCTTCCACAACAATAATACGTTGGTTCACCGGATCCAAACGCATGTGCGAAACAAACGGACCACCCATAAAATCCCCCTTCATACGCCACAGGCCACGAGCTTCCAGCGCATACTCTCCTTGTACATTAAGAGGACGAACATCGGTCATTAAGGAGTCAGTTGCCATATACATGCCTTCTCTCGCTCCCGGAATGTTAGCCTTCATGACAGAGTCACGCATCTGCACAAAATATTCCTTGGTAAATGTATTTTTATCTCTGTACGGGAAAGAGTAAATAACAAAGTTCTGGTCGCCGGTAGCTGCATTCGTGCCAGCCCAGAAGAAGTTCTCTCCTTGCTTGGTAGAAGAAAGTTCAGCAGGTACCCAGACATCACAATCAAACATACTCTTTACCTTTGTCGTCACATAATCATTATGCTTCTTTTCCAGTTGTGTAATCTGTCGGTTCATCTCCGCACGGGTAAAGAAATCAATGATAGTCTGTTTGTTCTCCGTCACAAACTGCTCGAAAGAAGCTTCATCAGGAGCCTGTATAGTCAGGATAGTTTGCGGAGCAGCATACACATCCTTCGCATATTTAAACTTAGGCTGGGTATAAATATCCTGTACATCAGCGATAATAATGTTACGAATCAACTTTAACGTAGCATCATAGTTGGCAGGAGAAGTGTACATCATACGGAAAGAACGTTCGGACTGGGGAAGCCCCGGTACATCCGTATCAAGTACATCATAAAGCGCCCTACCGGCAGGACGTTCCCACATAGCGGGATCAACCACTACCAGGATTTCATACGCACGACCACTTGAAGTCGCACCAAACACGCCTTTCTTACCGCCACTACATGCGGAAAGGGCAATTGCTACAATAGTCAGACTTAAATAAAACAGCTGCTTTCTCATATACTTACCAGTTAATGTTTTTACAAAACTACGAAGAATACGTATATCATCCGAGCCAAAGTTAATAATTTATATTAATTCTTGTTTATTCTCTTCCTGTTTGGCAGTGGAAAGCATGCCGCAAGCAGCAAATATATCTTCACCGCGGGAAGCACGTATCGTAGTAAACAAACCGTGGGAAGTCAGGTAATCACGGAGTTTAGTCATTGTTTCCATATCCGCTCCCTCCAGGTCTACACCGGGAATGGCATGAAAGCGGATGAGGTTGATACGGCAGTCCAGTCCACGCAAGAGTTTCAACAATTCCTTAGCATAGAGCAACGAATCATTCACACCCTTAAAAACAATATATTCAAAAGATAGTCTACGCTGTTTACTAAAATCATAGTTTTTTAACAAGTCTACCATTTCAGTGATAGAGAAAGATTTCTCAGCAGGCATCAGTTCGCGACGTTGCAAGGCGACCGGAGAATGTAAGCTGACAGCCAGATGACATTCCGATTCTTCTATAAAGCGCTGAAATCCTTTGCGCAAACCAACGGTAGAGAGCGTGATCCGCTTGGGACTCCATCCATATCCATAAGAAGCAGTCATGATTTCCAGAGCTTTCAGCACCTCGTCCAGATTATCCAGAGGCTCGCCCATGCCCATCATCACCACGTTGGTCAATTTATCCCGCTCGGGAAGAGAATTTATCTGATTGATTATCTGATTGGCTGTCAGGTTGGCACTGAAGCCTTGCTTACCCGTCATACAGAATTTACAGTTCATCTTACATCCCACCTGAGAAGATACACAAAGTGTGGCACGATCTTCATCGGGAATATAAACCGCCTCTACAAAGTTCTTATCACCTGCCCGATACAAGTATTTCACCGTACCGTCTGTGGAACGCATAGCTTCCACAGGTGCCTCCGCTCCTACTTCGTAGACATCTTTCAGGAGATCCCGATGTTTCAGCGACAAGTTGGTCATATCGTCTATGGAGTTCACTTTCTTGTCATACAGCCATGAAGCAATCTGTTTGGCGGAAAACCCGGGCATTCCCAGTCTTTTCACCACCTCCTGCAATTCAGTGAGTGTCAGTCCTAAAAGAGTTTGTTTCGGCATAATTATCTATCAATCTTTCCAGTTTATCTTTGCAAAGGTAGGAATAAAGTTGCACAAAGGCAATTGCAGGCGCAGAAAATGAGACACAGGGATAAAGAAAAAGCCGCCTGATATTCTATCAGACGGCTTTTCATATCTCAATTATCGTTATTTCTTAGAAGAACAGATAACGGTTATCTTTCACATCAGCTTTCAGATACAAGTCGTTGAGGAACTGGCTTGCCATACGGGCATGCATATTCTGCAACGTAGTTTCTTCTGTTTCCTGATTGAAAGTTTCGTTCAGTTTATCTTTTGCATACGGTTGAAGAACAAATACACCGCCATTACCCTTTATCGGAGCACTCAGTTGGTTCAGTTCGGCAATCGATGCATAAGCGCCTACCAGCGGTTCGCTGGCACGTAGTACCGGAACATAAGCGGGAGCTGCAAAAGTTACGTGTTTCACTGAATCGCTTACTGCTTCAGGCATAGCTTTAAATTGATCGAATGAAGTAGCGCCGGCAGCCTTCATGTCAGCTATAATCTTCTCAGCCTTCTTGTCACGCAGCAATTCAAGTCTCAGTTGGTCTTTCACCAAAGCCAACGGACGGTAACCAGCCGGAACAATAGCAGAAACACCCACTACCAACATACGGTCACTTTCGCCACACTCATACAAACCGGATACTTCACCAGTCTTTGCAGAGAATGCCCATCTCAAAGCTTCCTTAGTACCTCTGATACCACCGATACCATGTTCAGAACTATACAAATCGTTTCTATCCAAAAGCTTATAACCAGCATCTTCAGCATTAGCTAGCATCTTCTCCAGTGTCGGGTTAGAAGCGATAAACTGGCTGAATTCATTGTATGCCTTGCTGTAAGTTTCTTTGCTGAACTCTACCGGACGTTTAATAACGGCTACTTTATATTTATCTTTAACAGCCTTCTTATCCATCACCTGTACAATGATATTTGCCTGTGCCAGGTTCAGGTTGGTCATTTCGTTCTTGCCAAGAGTAGTGATTGTATTCACATACTTCAGGTTGTCACCATCCAGCTGTGCACCTTCGTAGTTAGCAGAAGAAATCCAGGTAGCCTCACCGGTCTGACCATACTTCTTAGCGATTTCAGCAAAGTCTGCACCACCTTTGATGGCAGTATAGATACTGTCAGCCAAAGTTTTTGTCTTTGCAGCATCTTCAGCAACCACCTGTATCTGACGGTACTGAATAGAGTCTGCCATTGAAGCAGTAGCCAATTTCTTGAACGAGTTGATCGTATTGTCAGTCGCATTGTAGTAAGGACCATATACACCACCTACTGAAACAGAGTCCAGACGAGCAGCTACATCGGTAGGCAATGCCTTAGAAGTATAATACAGATCAATGTAAGGAACTTCAGAACCGGCAGCACGAACAAGTGTAGAATAATCACCCGGAGTACCTGCAAGTTGTTCAGTATATTCCATTACTTCCTGTTGGATAGCATCTCTGTCTTCAGGGCTTGCAGTTACTTGTACATCAATAAACTTGATGTTACGAGTTTCCACATATTGTTTGAATTGCTCTTTCTTCTTGTCATAAGCTGCTTTCAGATCTGCATCTGTGATGGTCACTGTAGAGTCTACGATTGAAGAATAAGGAATGGCAGCCAGCAACATATCAGACTGATCCGCTCTTGCATTGAAAGCATCCTGAGCTTCTACCGGATTAGAGAAAAGAGACTTTGAAACCAGAGCCTGATATTTCTCAGCCAGACGAGTCTGAACCAATTGTTTCTCAAGGAAAGACCAGAACTTGTACATAGACTGATAATATTCTGCATACTGTGCCGGCATCTGCGCTGTGTTCATCTTAGAGTAATCTACGAGGAACTTCTTCAACATATCTTTGTCGAAAGCACCAGTTTGCGGATTACGGAACGGGGTCTGCTGCAACATCGGGTGTACGCCTGCATCAATGATTGACTGGAGTTCTGCTTTAGAAACTGACAAACCAAGTTTTTTTGCTTCGTTTTCAATCAACTTATTGTTAACGTAGTTTCTCCAAACTTCATCTTTAATCTGATTGTTTTCTTCATCTGTGAGTGCACTTGTTCCTCTGGAAAATTTCACAACTTCAGTATATTCTTCTACCAAGCTCTGATAATCCTGAGCGGAAAGTGACTCTCCGTTAACCTCTCCTACATCATGTGACTGGTGTGGCTGCAATACCTTCCATGCGTCTCCCGCAATGAAAGCGAACAGCGCCAAACCAATAACAATCACCAATAAGGGTCCTTTAGACCGAATGTTTTGTAATGTTGCCATTTTAGTTAATATGATTTATTTGTTTATTATATTTTCTCCAAACTTCATTTTAGCGCACGAAGATACAAAAAATGCTAATACGCATCTATTTATTCTTTAAAAAATTACGCCATTCTGCTATTATTCCACCACTTTAAGACGTACCAGCTCTATTTTAGTGGCTGTAACCTTAATAATTTTGAACTGAAATTTATCAATCGTCACTACTTCATGCAATTTCGGGAAACTCTGATAACGGTTCAGGATCAATCCACCCACTGTCATATAATCATCTTCTTCCGGCAGATCCAGATCAAACGTCTCATTAACCTTTTCTATTTCCAAGCGACCCGAAAGCACATATTCGTGTTCACCAATCTGCTTGCACACATACGAAGTGTTATCATGTTCATCCTCGATATCACCGAATATTTCTTCTACCAGATCCTCCAGCGATACGATGCCGGACGTACCGCCAAACTCATCCACCACTACGGCAACCGTTTTCTTCTGCTGCATGAAGAGTTTCATCAGTTTATGCGCTGCCATGGTTTCGGGCACAATGGGCACTTCTTTTACATTATTCCGCCAATCGGCAGGATTGCGGAACATTTCGGACGAATGGATATACCCTACCACATTATCTATATTGCCGTCATACACTATAATCTTGGAGATACCGGACTCAACAAAAAGACTTTTCAAATCTTCCAGAGTGGCAGTCAGGTCAACGGCTACAATTTCCGTGCGGGGTACGATGCAATCGCGTATTTTAATACTGGAGAAGTCGAGCGCATTCTGAAATATCTTCACCTCGGCATCCAGTTCTTCTTCATCTTCGGCATTATCGATACTGGACTGGACAAAATAATCCAGATCTACTTTTCCAAAAGCCTTGTCCGAAGCTTCTTTATTGATCTTCATCCCGAACAGACGCAAGAAAAGGTAAGATAATCCGGAAGCCAGCTGAGACACCGGGTACAAAACGATATAACAAATCAGTAGCGGAAAAGCGCATACTTTTAATACAAGATTGGGGTTAATCTTGAATAAGGTTTTAGGAAGGAATTCACCTGTTACCAGGATAATAAGCGTAGAAATGACTGTCTGCAACAACACTTCCACAAAATCATTGGAGATCAAATCGCCCAGGAGATGGACTTTGATAACTTGCGCCATGAGGATACCATAAATAACCAGCGCAATATTATTACCTACCAGCATGGTAGATATGAAGTTATTGGAATTACGGAAGAAATAAGAAAGAATGCGTGACGTCAATCCCTCCTTACGTTCCATTTCAAAACGTAGTTTGTCTACGGAAACAAAAGCAATCTCCATACCCGAAAAGAAAGCGGAGAAAGCCATAGTTATCAATAAATAAATATAGGTATCCATAATTTACGGTTTGATACTATCTTTCGGCATACTGTCTGTTTGCACGCTGTCTGCAGGAGCTGTGGCATCATCATCTACATAAAAGATGCCCTCCGGTTTTCTTATTGTATAAACGGTCATTTGTTCGTTAGAGTCGAAACCACGACCAGTAATGATCCTGTCCGGTTGTTCAATACGGATAAACCGGTCAGAATAGATCGTATGTTTATTCTGATCCCAATACAACAGGTCTGTATCAAACTTCTCACCTTTAAGATTTTGAATATGCACATTACTCATCAGCTTCCACAACTTTTGCTTTTCATAATAATATGCCGTATCCGACTTTATACTTGCATCTACATTGAATACAGAATCAAACTTTTCCAGATAGACTCCTTTTTCAAAAGCCCAGTAAGGCGGATTCTTCCGGTCAAAGACCAGCCACTCCTCCGTATTGATTCGATAGCGGGTGACGCCGGAATCAGAGATTAAAGTCATCACTCCTTTCGTATCCATCACAGGCAATGAATCACGCTCGGTTATGGCAGCTCCCATATCCTTATGCCGTCCGGAACAGGCGGAAAATAAAAGAAGCATAACCACTGCCCCAAAGGCAATGGTTATGCTCAAACTTCTACAAAATAGAACGTTACTTCGTTGTGGTAACATATTTATATTTCTTATCGAACCGTTGTGCTTTCACCGATCCAACCGCCTACCGTAACGCGGTCACCGGCTTTGATACCCAACATAAAGAGGTCTTCAGCCTTCGGTGTATAACGTGCATACGTTGAAATCAATTCGTTTGCTTTATCCGCTACAGTGGGATCCACAGCTTTAGCGCGTTGCAGTTTGTCAATAACAACAAAATATGTACACTTATTCAAAGCCGCCTCATCATTCCAGTTCGGGCTGGAAGCATAAAGTTGTGCAAGCAAGATATAAGCATCACCATAGTTTTCTTTGAAACTGATAGCTTTTTGCAGATAACCTCTGGCCTGTGAAAGTTTCTTCACATTGAATAATGTGGCAGCAACAGCATAAGCAATCTGAGCTTTCTTTTCATTATCACTCTCCAAAGTCAGCGCTTCATCAAAGTATTTGATTGCTGTATCATAATCACCCTTCTTATATGCCATATATCCGCATCCGGTAGCTGCATCAGCAGTCGGGTCAATCTTATACATATAATAAGAAGCCTGGAAGTATGCTTCGCTTTCCGTACACTTCATCATCTTCAAGATAGAGATAGCTTTCTTCAGGTAAGTAGAGTCTGATTGGTTCGCTTCAATTTTAGGACCATAAATACCCTGCAAAGATTCACAATCAGCGGTACCACTATTGATGAACATTGCTACGAGGTTATCTTTCACTTGTTGCAAAGCAGCTTTCTTTTTCGCGTCATCTTCTGCGGCGATAGCAGCATCAGCGTATTCGGAATCAGTCAGATAATCCTGAATAAATTGTTCCTTATGATTAGGATCAGCTTTCAATTTATTCAAAGACATATCCAGAAAATAGTGGAGGATAGGACCTTTAGAGCCACCCTTTTCAGTTTCCAGAGATTCTTTCAACCAAGTATAGGCTTGATTTACATCTATATTAGGAGCATAAGCAATGTAGTTAATAGCTTTATTACCCAAAACGTCGCCCACAGAAGGAGTACCTTTCAGATGCATAAAATCCGGAGTATATTTAATTCTCAAATCAAAAACCTCCATCAGTTCATCAAAATACTTCTTGTAATCAGCAGAATTACGGTCCTTTATATCATTCAAGAAAGATGTTAATATTTTAATACCATCCGTGTATGTATAATACCGCAACGTAGGGCAATCCTTCAGAACTTCTTTCCACGGCAAGTAAGCATCTTTAAAGTTATTAGCTCTTACCGCTTCATGAGAAATACTACTGTTCTTGTTACAATCTTCCTGTGCCAGGACACTGGTTACTCCACCCGAAAGGAGCAAGACAGCTACAAGCGTTTTAATCTTCATTGTATTTAAATTTTAGTTGTTATATTGTCTATTCTTCACTATTCAACTTTACGCTTCCAGAACCAACGTTCATTGAATGTCACGCCAATGCAAAGACGCAATGTATTCTCGTTCAAGAATTTGCTTTCCGTGCCTTGCGTTCTCACATATTGTGCTGAAACACTCAATACGGAACGGCTACGTGGAAGAGGCAAACCGAAACCAGCAGTTACTCCGTATTCATTTGCAGCACGTACGCCATCTATCTTATAATAAGGTTTAGAATAATAAGCTCCCAAACGATATTTGATGTGTGAAAGATAACTTCTACCCATCATGTTAGGAATATATTCCGCACCTAAAGCAACTTTCACTTTATTACAGAACGCATCCGGGTCATTCATGAATGTCACACTGTTCCATTTCTGGAACATCACATCCGCACCCACTGTCAGACGATCATCGTACACATACGTCACACCTGCGCCCAGCGTCATAGGAATACCCATTGTCAGTATAGTGTCCTTCTGCGTTGTAGTATATCCAGTGTTCTGATTGCCCAGCTGGGTTTGTACATACGCATCATTTCCCAAATTATGTCCCGGTGAGAAAACGACTCCCAAAGTAGCCGCATGTTTCTTACCGAATTGCTGTGTGTACTGCGCTCCAAAGTCAAGTTTATAACTCGTAATTTCCATCCCGGTAAGCGTTGTCAACGGCATGATATTTGAGTTAGATGTAAATGACTGTTGTCGCGTATGTGTTATGTCTCCCCAAAGATACGAAATATTCGCACCAACGGAAAGATTTTTAATAATTTTAAAACCTGCGCCTATATAAAGCTGATGTAAGCCTCCTTCACCGGAATAAGTTGTACTGGCTGAGGAAGTCGGAGTTTCAGTGTTTTCCTGATAGTTACCCATTTTATATCCCACATTGGAATAAGGTAACAATCCTATACTCATGGCTCCTTTTTTTGACAGACGGAACTGCATCGTAATGTAGTCAAAACTTGAGTTCTTGGCATTCATCTTCACTACTCCATCGCTGAAGTTGGTGTTTTGCATAGAAATACCTCCGTCGAACATGAAAGTTAACGAGTCAACTGCCGTATAAGATGCCGGATTCGCGAAATTGGTCTGATATTTGTCACGTAAACCATAAGCAATGCCACCCATTGCCTTACTGTTACCTGACCCATGGTCTGCCAGTTGTCCGTATCCGTATCGTGTATAGGGAGAATTTGTATTATTTTGAGCGACCGTCGCTCCAGATAATATCGTGAGCAAAAGCACCAAAAGTGTTTGTCTAAATCTTGTCATTATTATAGTTTAAAATTCGATTTAATCCTTTCAACACTAAAAATCTGTCTGCAAAGATGATACTTTTTAAGTTTGTATCAAAAGAAAAATCATCCCCG
>PPYE01540873.1_pt1 | contig 12892 bp, 12 predicted proteins | sample 1559881 | NCBI WGS metagenome assembly PPYE01 (sample SAMN08240022, study PRJNA423297) | Human gut metagenome, whole genome shotgun sequencing project.
GCAGCAGTCTTTGAAGATTGCAAGGAGTATATTCGCTCTGCTAAAGAACTCTGTGATGAAGAAGGCTTGGATTGGTCTGTGTGTGTACTACTTTCTCGTTCCTCACTTAAACAATATGTCAATGTGGAGAGCAAGGTTGACTAAGGCTGTATTCCTGTTATTTGCAGGATATTTAGGCTTTCATTGCTATATGGCATCCTTATGGTTGCCATTAGTATTATGTGTATTACTTATGATGTTTATTATTTCACTTAAAAACAAGGATTTAGCATGAAAAAGATTGATGTGATTTTGAATGGTGCTGAAGAACAGTACACTTCATTAATTAACAAGTTGTCTAACATCTTAGAACCATATGCATTATATGCAGTGGGTAAAGCTCCAGTATACGTAGGACGCATAGTTGAAGAACTCGGTGTTAAGCAATGCAAAGAGTGTGGTGCTTTTATATTTAACATTGATGGTAATGACGTGGCTCATGTAGACCTGGAGAAGATGGAAGCATCAGTCTTCGGTGGTGTAAACTTCCACCTAACTACTGACGACGCTGAATCAGTGAAGGATGTGTTAGAAGCACTCAAACGCCATGAGGGTAGTGACATCGACGAGAATCCTATTAAGGACATCATCGAAGGTATGCCTAAAGAACTCAAATCGCTTCTCGGAGCTGCTGTTGCAGTATCTGTTCTCCGTAAGAGAAGAAACGATAATAACTAAAGAAGGTTTTTGAAGACAAATATCAAGGGGTTAGGTCGCTGTGAAGTGGGCTAACTCCGCCAACTTTTAACGCTTATAATGAAATGGATATACTGAAGCAATTAGAAGAAGGCAAACCATTTAGTGGCAAGAATGGTGCTTTTACTGGAAGGGTTGAACCACAATCAATAAGTGGTGATACTTTATCTGTTATATGTGATAAGGATGGTACAAGATGGCATGAGAATTGGGAACTACAATATACTATCTGGGGTTTTGAACGTGGTGATTATTATTTCCTATGAGTAAGTGTGATATATCTAAATGCCATGCGAGTTGTTGCTACAACGCTCCATTGCCTAAGAATTACATATTTGCACTTAAGAATAGGATTGTTAATCCTGTGATTAAGATACTCGTCCTTGATGATGACAACATGAAAGAGAAGATGTGTTATCCCATTACAGATGAGAATCCCGATAAGAATAAATGTCCGTTTCTAACTGAGAATTGCAGATGTAATATATATGATAGAAGACCACCAATATGTAAGAAGTTTGGTAGTGGTACTGAACCATTGTTAACTTGTACTTATTTGGTTCCAGAAGAGCAGAGAGAATCTGTGTTAGCTGGATATAAGTCTGCTGTTAATAGATTAACATCTCCAGCTGCATTAGAAATGGCAAAGAAGTACAAATAATTATGCCAAAGGATTATGCACTAAGGAAACTACATTCCAAAGAGGAGAAGGTTATCTTCTGTGGATGTGATGCTATAAGTGGCTTATTAATTCATTACCTACTTGATGAATTGTTTGGTAGAGGTGAGTATAAGATACTACACCACTATGATTTACGATTGCAACAAGATTGGGAGTGGAATATTGATGAGCCAATTCCTGACAAAGATATTATTAAGGAATGGTTCTTTAAAGAGCCTGAGAGAATAATTACTACTTGTTGGGATTATGAGAGAACACTCAAAGCCGTAGAAGACGCACAGATTACTAATGTGCGAGTCTATGAGTTTTGTAAGTATAAACACATAACTGATTTACCATTCTAATGTTACTCAATTTTAATGCTGAACCTCTTATGGATGATTCTGTAGAGGCAAAGCAAATACTTCGAGAGAGGCTTTCTTTAAGGAGTAGACCTATGATTATACCTACTACAATAGTTAAAACTTATGTAAGGGATAATATACGGTATTGGGAAGAGAGAACGCCAAGTGGTATAATAGTTAGCATTAGTAGTAGGGAAATTAAATAAACTCATAGTGCAGGAGTATAACTGCACTAACTGGGCTTGTATGGTTTTGACAGGCGATTACAAGTTATGAGGACGTGTAGAGTTCGTACCAACTCTTATAAAAATGATGCACAATTTTAAGTGGCAACACTGAAGTAAGAATGGCAGCTTAAGCTGTGGCTTATTAATATTAACGTATTAATGTAGTCGGGTTAATGGAGAAGACCTAGAAACAGAAGAGGTGTGGGAAGAAGCATTATAAAGCAGCCCACTTAACTTGAAAGCCAAAGGTTAGTAAAGCTGAGATTCTCCACAAAATGTGTATGGTAGGGACGCAAGGGTTTTACCTAAAAGTGCTACTCGTTCTTCAACGTAAATGAAGTGGTGGAGAGGATGACTTCGGTCAGCCCTAGTTTGGTAGTTTGTAAATTAGTAGTGACCATAGTGATGTGGTTTTGTAATAGGTTTGGACTGTGTAAGCAGTTGGGTTCCTAACTAATAAAACTATCTATATGCCAGAACTCACTGGCTGATGTAATATAAATGAGACACACGTTATCCTTATAATAAGGGTTGTTTGGACGGCGGTTCGACTCCGCCCAAGTCCACATAGCGGGATGCCGAAGAACTACATTGTACTTCATATTGGTTTAGGCAATAGGTCTTGAAATACAGAATGAGATAGTGCCACCTGCACTTCTCCCGCTTATTTATGTTTAACTAATCGACAATTTGAAATGGAACAGAAGAAACGTAACTACAGTAAGATGACGGCTGAAGAGCTATCAACTGCTGTAAATCTAGTGAAGTCTGAGAACTCTGGAATATTCAGTGTTAAAGACATTAGAAATGCATTTAAACAACTTGGAGTACCTATGTATAGTGAATTTGCTACAACATTGGTGCAACAAGGTATGCTCGTGCAGGCTGGATTGACATATCAAGATGGGTATAGTTGGTCTACTACAGAGCCTATTCATATGAATAAGGTAACTGAACTTATGAAGATTACTCGTAAGAAGGTTGCTACACAAGCTCGTAAATATAGCCAAAAGAAGAAAGCTATACAACAAGGCACATGGGTTGAACCAATTAAACAACCTAAAGAGACTACGGAGATTGAAGAGGTACTTGAAGAAGTTCCAGTTCATGAACGCAAAGAACTAGTACCAGTTGATAAAGCAATCAATAAGGCTATTAAGCTACTAACAGAGAATGGTTATAGAGTTTCTAAACCTATCTTAATCTATGAGGAGGTAACTGTAAAATGAGAATGAACTGTCCAGGAGATAATCCGTTCGCATCCAATATGATGCAGTATTTATATGGTTTGAATGAGAGTTTTGTACCTGAAATAGATGGAGCAACATTAGATATTATAACTAATTTGCTTATCTCTACTAAGAACATTAGATATGGTGCTAAACCTTCAATAGAGGGTCAGTATCGTATTCGTCAAATCATTAAAGCTTGTGTTGGTATGGGGAAACCTATCCCTGTATTAGTCCCTTGGGGTTCCATTAAAGCAGATTTCAGTGCAAGACTGGATATAGCTGAAGTGATTGCCTTATCTACATTAGCAGACCTAAACCGAAGAATAAAGAAGTACTACAGTCCTGGTTTAGATATTAACATCAGAATTGAGGACTGGAGTGGCGTGGATTTATTCCAGCTAGAACCCACATTTAGTAAGGATAATAGTTGGTCTTATTGTGATGATTTAGAATCTCTAATTCACATGATGGGAGAAATGAATCCAAAACGTGAATCTAAGATGGCAAATGTAGGTCAGTTTTATCAGAGAGCAAAGGCTAACACAGCTAGCGTACTTGCTTATCTGATTGAATCCAAGGATTTAATTAAAACTGACCCATCCAAGTGTTTAGCATTACAGAGCTATAAGAACTTAAAGGCTAACGGCTGGAGAGGTATTATTAGTGATGCACAGCGTGAACACTATCTGAGATGCTATCGAGGATTATACGATGGTTGGGACGATGAAACAATGCTGAAGCGATTAGCATTATACTTTGGTGGCTCATTGGCAAGATTCCAGTTAGAAATGACAGGAGCAAACCATGAATGGGGAAATAACTATATACAGATAGTATTCGTTCCACCTGTAAAAGGTAGTCCAGAAGGATATAACGATAATTATCTGTATTATAGAACAATCCCTATGAACCAATGTAGAACACACCATGCACCTTGGAGGTCTAAAGGCTACTTCCTTATTGAGGATAGTGGTGATATGGTGGCTAAGCTAACTACATTCAATTCCCGACCAGAAGGATTAGAATCTGGGTATTTATCCTTAGAAGAGGGTGATAGACAAATCCTAATCCAAGCAGACTATCTAGTTTAGTAGTCTAAACACGAAACTGACCTGATGATATCGGCGCCCTTGTATATTACAGGACAGCATGACTTAAACGTGTATAAATAAAAGTTGAAACCTAGTCCAATCGAATAACGTTTGTTCGCTTACAGGTAAGGCTGTAACAGTTGAGGTTAAATTCCTCATTGGATTTTATAAGGAGAGAATCCTTATATCTCTTGTAGTTATTTAAAATGTGTAACAATATTTTGATTAATGGTCAAGCAATACAAGAGTAGGTTGTCAGTTTGATTGCAAACTTTAAGGCACCTCGTGAATATGCTGAGGTATCTAAGGATATGTATAAGTTGTGGGGTATTAATCCGAAGAAATGCTTACAGCTTGCAGTATATATCAGACTGATTACTCGTGAGACTCAGATTGTTCTTCCAAATGAAACTATCACCTTAGATGTACAGAGAGGACAAGGCTTAAAGAATGAAGGTATTATGCGTATGCTATGGATAGCAATGCATCACAAACCTACATTCATGGCTAACATGCCTTACTTCATCGCTGCTGGTAGCTGGAAGGATGTGTTTGAAATGATGAGCCTTGACTTACAATATCATGGCTGGGAAGGAAGAAAGTTGGATTGGAATTTCATGCGTAAGGTTATCTTAGCTGGGTTAGCTAATGGTCATACAAGTGAATTGGTAAAGAAATACCTACCAACTATTCGTTCTGTAAAAGAATGTAAAACTGTTGAATCACAAGCTCGTACAATCATCGGTCAGTATCTGGCTTCTTGCATTTATGGTAAGAAAGCTGATAAGAAGACTGATAAAGAAACTGCGGACAGCCGTGCTGCACAACGTAGATACAGGAAACTCAAACAGAGTGGAACTGCTCATACTTGGCAGCAATTAATAAGTCAGAAGAAGTTGCTCGAACTGGACTTCAATACCATTCATGGACGCGCTTTAAGCCTATTAGTAGGCTCTAAGTTCTTGAAAAATCAGGGATTGGTAGAGAAGTATTCCAAGTGGATAAGTGGTCGCAAAGTGGCTAAATACACTGGATTCGTGTTTGAGTTGTTCCAACCACTTGGTGATAGCTATCGTGTTAATAGGCTCGAAGAGTATAGAGAACAGACTATCAATGCGCAGTTTAATACTTTGGTTGAGACTGGAAGGCAGAATCTTAACCAAGATAGTAGACTATTGGTAGTTAGAGACATTTCTGGTTCTATGACCTCAAAGGGAGTTGGAACTAATATGTCTGCATATGCTATCGGTAAAGCAATGGCATTGTATTTCTCTGCACTACTGGATGGTCCATTTAAAGATGCTTACGCTACATTTAGTAATACTTGTAAGCTCTGTAAATGGCAAGGTAAAACTCCTATCGATAAATGGGCAAACGATACAGATAGTAACTTTGGTAATACCAACTTATTGTCTGTAGCAGATATGTTCGTCAAGCTAAGAAGCACGATGAAGATTTCTGAGAACGAGTTTCCTACAGGAGCATTACTAGTTAGTGATGGTGAGTTCGACGCAGCTCGTAGTTGGAGTGGTACTGGCGCATCTGTTACCAACTTTGAAGCATTCAGAAAGAAGTTACTTGCTGGAGGCTTTAGTAAAGAGTATGTAGATAACTTCAAGTTAATCTTGTGGGATTTGCCTAACTCTTACTATGGTGGTAACAATCGTCCTAAGTTTGAGGACTTTGCAGATGCTCCTAACAACTTCTATATCAGTGGCTATGACCCTGCTGCTGTAGCATTTATCTTGGGAACTAAGCCATTTAAGGCTACACCTAAGAATGCAACTGAATTGTTCAATGCAGCTATGGACCAAGAGTTGTTAAATCGACTTATTATTGCTGAACGAAAGGTGTTCAACAAATCTAACAAGAATACAAACCCTAAAAAGAATAAGAAATAGGTATGATTAAGCTTAACACACTACTTGCTAAGGTTGACCATGGTACATCAATGTTCAATAGAATGATTGGTGATTACTCAGTCTTCTTTAAGAATAAGCAAGGTATGTTTGAGGGTATTAAGAAGACCTTCAAACCGAGAGATGGCTATGCAGAAGATGCTCGTTATATGGGCACTACTAAAGTAGCCACTACCGTAGAAGAGAAGCTCACATGGTTTGAGCAGAATGCAGTTCCTCATTTGAAAGAAGTATTCGCTGTTGAAGCAACTAACTCTGCTGGTGCACCGAGAGTTGAATTGATAGTAGATGGTGTTTCATTTGGTAAACTGACTGCACTTGACCTTATGAGACTTAAAACCATTCTGACTAGTAAGCAGTTAGAAGAAATGTATGCCAACATTCCAGTACGCTCTGATTCAGAGGTTTGGCTTGAAGGAACTGATGCAGAATATAGCGGACGTGACATCTATGAAACAGAAATGTTGAAGGGTGTAACACGTACTACAGAATCTGAGGAAGTTATCCTTAAAGACCCGAATCTTGACCCAGCTAAGCTTCCTGCCAATTATAATGCTAAGGTTACTGTTAAGAAGAAGACAGTAGAGACTGGTGATTATACATTGCAGAAGTTTACAGGTGCTTGGACACAGAGACAACGTGCTGAGTTATTACAAAGAAGAAGTAAGATTCTTGCTGCAGTAATTGAGGCATTGAAGGTTGTTAACGATAACGAAGCACAGAGTCCGAATCTCAGTGTTGAGAAACTCGTTACATTCTTACATCATGGTAAGTAAAAAATAAAATATTGACTAAAGCTTTAGCTTCAGCCTCAGCGTTACTAAATCCTAGATATTTAGCATAAGCATTGAGTCAAGAGCTTCAGCTTTAGCCTTACTGTGAGAGACCAGTAGCTGTGAAAATGATAATTGATAATAATTATTATTAAATCTGACCATTCACGGGTTCGAATCCCGTGCGCGCCTCTAACATAATCCTTTGTTTAAAGGTGGGATATAAGCATAAGAACCAACATATTAGATGAGCATTATTGCAAGTAAGCAGCAATCAATATGACTCTTATGTGTATGATTCCCACCTTATTTTAACATGGCGCGCTGGTGAAGTGGATTAACACGTCAGACTAATAAAACAGCTTCAGCGTAAAACTACTGAACGTTATCTCACAACTAGGGGCTATCATCGAGGGTTTTCGAGTTAGTCCTTAGGGGGTTAGCTTAATGGTTAAAGCACAAGAACGGTTAATTCTTGGGAGTGGAGGTTCGATTCCTCCACCCTCTGCTCTGTTTGTGTCATATTTTAAAAAGTTTAAATTAGCACTACCTGTCTGTGAAGATGGGTAGTTAAAACAAGGGAATACGCGAACGGTAGAGCGGCAATCGAGATGATTGTGATACACATTCTAGGTTAGTATTATTGTGGGTTCGAATCCCACTTCCCTTACAATTCTTTGTAATAAATTACATTTGTCAGCAGTTATTGGTCTGTGAAGATAGATAACTATAAGTAGAGCATTAAGATTTAAAGAATAGAATGGGATATTGTAATATATTTGATTGTTACAAAATTTAACATTATTCACTTTGTAGAGTCTAAAGATTGCACTATCTTTGTACTCAGAAACGTTGAGAGAACGTGATTGTGTTTGTGTTTTATTTATCCCATTGTTGAGGGGAGTGCGCCACAGTTGGAGAGGTGGGACAGACTGTAAATCTGTTGCCTTCGGGCTGAGTAGGTTCGAATCCTACCACTCCCACAACAATATCTGCTAAAGTCAAGTGCTTTGGTAAAGAGTATGCTCGTCTGTGAAGATGGGCATATTTAGTCTGTAGGTGTAGCACAATGGTTCAGTGCTCCAGCCTTCCAAGCTGGAGATGAGGGTTCGATTCCCTTCACCTACTCAAATTTGCAGGTATAGCACAACGGTTAGTGCATCGGCTTGCCATGCCGAGGATGTGAGTTCGATTCTCATTACCTGCTCTCGTTCAGCCTCCCTACATCAGGCGTTGATAGTATGTAGCTGTTGTAAGTTTACAGTCAGAAACTTCGTTTGACCTCGTTACAGAGTCCTAAGACTGGTGAATGTTAATTGTCCAGTATGTCTTTGAGATTACTCTTTCGACATTACAGTAAAGAGGACAGAGCCTAGTAATAGGTGAATAAGAGAATGGATGTTATATTGTGCATGAACGATGTGAATATATAAAGTAAGTTCTCTTTTATAATGGTGCATTGGTCTAATGGTTAGGATACTAGACTGTCTATCTTGGGGTACGAGTTCGATTCTCGTATGCACCGCATTCTTCCCCAATACTCTCTGAGGGTCAATATGGGAGCGTGTTGTTGAGGTCACAACGTAAGGAAGACCTTAGTATCACACTAACTTGAGTGTGTGAGGAGCATTCGCTAATAGGCTCTTACTTAATGTTATTAGTAGAGGTTAGATGAGGCTAGCAATCATCTAATGACAGGAACTTAGGATATTATGGTACGCAGAAACCAATGAAGTGAGGATTGAAGTTATCCCATTATTGATTAAGTTCCTTTATTAACATCGCGGATTAGAGAAGTGGTCTATCTCACCAGTCTCATAAGCTGGAACACTCATAAGGTGTCGTAAGTTCGAATCTTACATCCGCAACTAATTATTGTGTGGGGTGGTAGCAGTTGGTAGCTCACTAGGCTCATAACCTAGAGGTCGGCGGTTCGAGTCCGTCCCCCGCGCCTATTACACCAGGCTATGCTAAGTGGAATTACACTTAGGACTGTTGTAGTTACGATAGAGTATGAGGGGTGAAACTCATAACTCACTATAAGGAAACAAACAGCAAATCTATTCAAGCATCAAACTTTTAATTTGACAACGCTAAGTAATGTTTCCTGTAAAATTGGGTGATGGCGCAACTGGTTAGCGCATCTCTCTGATAAGGAGAAGGTTCTGGGTTCAAGTCCCAGTCACCCAACTGCCAAGAATTGATAATAAGAAGCCTAACAGCAAACTTAAATTCAAACATTTGCACCATTTATTTGCGAACATGATGAACAAATGGCTTCTGTAAATAGTCCCTTAGCTCAGTTGGTGAGAGTATCTGGCTTACATCCAGAGGGTCGTAGGTTCGAACCCTACAGGGACTACGCAAGGCGTTTCTAGAGCGCATCGTAGACACTCCTATCCCTGACAGCATATTGGAGTTCACATCGTAGGGTGACGTTGGTACTACAGCAAGGGTAGTTGTTTAACTGTAGTAATTGGGGAGTTAGCTCAGCTGGTGGTAGCTTCGGACTGTTAATCCGATGGTCGTGGGTTCGAGTCCCACACTCCCCTCAATTATTAATAAATAAGATAACAAACATGGAAGAGATTAAGAAGAAAATTGATTCAATTAGCTTAATTGCAAGAATTTCATTAATGGGTTCTGTTATATCACTGTTAGTATCTGCAAAGTTACTAATTATGACAGACAATGCTACAAATTCCATAAGGGATGATATTAAAACAGTTAACTTTAATGTTAGAGGTCTGGATGAAGGACTAAGAATGAACAGGAGTACTGAAATGAATATTGAGAAGCTACTTGATGACTATAAGAAGTTAAAATCAGAAAATGAAATCTTACGGAATAAAATTAACTCTTATAAGAAGTAGATGCGTCGGTGGCATGAAAGGGAAGCAACGGTCTCCAAAACCGTGATATGGGGGTTCGAATCCCTCACGGCGTGCAAGCGATTAGTTAATAAGAAGACTTACAGCAAATATTTATGATTATAGCAGTATATTTTGGATTGCAAACATCAATAATAGTCTTCTGTAAATTGGGTAATAGGACAATGGGCTAGTCTACTACATTTGGGATGTAGAGGTTGCGAGTTCGAATCTCGCTTACCCAACAATTTATTATAAGAATACTTACAGCAAACCTAAATTAAAATTCAAGCAATTCGTAATTTTGTCTTAACGTAGGTTCGATTCCTACCCTTCCCACCATGTGTGTCGTTATTAATATGGGAAGGTTGAAATGTTGGTGTAGTCCGAGAGGATGAAGAAAGGTATTCTGACAATGGGGAGGTAGCATAATTGGCTAATGCGCTAGATTTGCAATCTGGAGGATTGGGTTCGAGTCCCACCTGCTCCACGAATCTTTAAGGTTCACGTTTCAACAACCCTAGTTTAAATTAGACCCAGATAGAGAAACATAAATGCACGTAAAGTAGTATTTATGTAGGGTTGCCCGAGGGGCTGGTCTGCAAAACCAGTTAGAACGGTTCGACTCCGTTACCCTACTCTATTTTGAGTTTAACAACAAGAAACCTTACAGCAAGACCTATTCGCTTTGTAAGCCGTAGGTTATGGGTTCGAGTCCCATAGTAGGACATTGTCCTATTTAGCTCAATTGGATAGAGCAACGTATTTAAAATGGTTTCTGATGCCTACACTCCTAAGCAATTAGGGTGTAGGTTTATCACTCCGTAGCTCAATTGGTTAGAGCTTCGCACTTTTAATGCGAAGGTTCTGGATTCGAGTTCCAGCGGAGTGACAAAGGTGCCCCATGACACCTCCTTTCATTTATTGTAAGAGGACGTACAGCAAATGTACTTATAACTACAAAATGATTCAACAGTGTCTCCGAAGTATTCCCGCAAGGGTGCAGGCAAGACTAGAGTGGTACGCTTGAAGTAATGTACTAAGCTATGAGTTAGCCCTGACCATGCTGGGTAAGTATGGTGTCTCACATTCTGAATTGGGAGAGTGGCAGACATTAAAGTTAAACCCATGTCCTCTGTTAAACCCATCCTAGAATTTCTGTTTCTGGAGGTAGGATGGGTTTATTTTACTAACAAGATTGACATATTTATTCAGTAACACTTATTAATTATGAAGGCAATTAGACTGATTAAGAAAGCTGTTAAGTGGTATTTTGATAGGACTGCTAATTCCTACATTTACCCTACTGGAACTCTCCCTATTATAAAGGAGTAAGTTCCTATGCTGCTGAAGTGAATATGTTAAACAACTTATGGAGGTTTGCCAGAACGGTAATGGAACGGACTTGAAATCCGATGTAACGTACCCATTCGTTGAGTAGGTTCGACTCCTACAGCCTCCTCACTATTAAATAAATAGAAGAATTATGACAGGAAGATTTAGAGCTGCTCACAAGATTAGTAAGCACAAGATGTCCATATTATGGGACAGAGCAGTGTCGTTCTTTTATAAGGAACACGCTGTAGTTAAAGCTGTTGAAGATGGCTTTACTGATGATAATTACCAAACTCTAACAAAGAGATTCCAACACTTAGAATCTATTATAGAGAATGGTCGTATAGCTAAAATGCCTCGTAAAATGAAGAAGGTATTTATGAGAGAACTATCAGCAAGGTATAACCTCTGCTTGATTGTGTTACAACATTGGGATGACTTTAAAAACATTAAAAGACATGATTGACTTAGTTATATCAGACATAGTATTTGATTGGACTTTCCTCAAACCTTTAATTGAAAGAGACGATGGAAAGAAGGAATCAAATGAAGTGGATGAATCCACGCAACAAGTATTGGCGCAGGCAGAAGTTAGTCCAGAAGTATATTACTAGACTAAAGAAGTTTCCTGCTAGTAGATTTGGATTATGGTGTGATAACTATAACCAGCACTGGACATTACCTTATAAATCTACAGCTACACCATGTAGTTGTTGGTTATGTAGGGGTGAACGATACAATAGACGAGAGTTTAAAAAGGAAACTAAACTTGAAATAGAAATGTTTTAAGTTATTTAATTTATAAGAAGTCTTACAGCAACTAAAACAGCAATTCGATTATGGTTCGACTAGTTTGGGTTCGAATCCCAACAACCTCCCAAAGTAATCAATATGGAGGTTGTAGTGTAAAGGTTAGCACAGTATATGCAAACAAATGACTTCTGATGATGCCCCGTTAGCTCAGTGAATAGAGCAACGTCCTTCTAAGGCGTGGGTCGATGGTTTGAATCCATCACGGGGTACAAAAGACCGAGGTTGATGGTAGGGGAAGTTCCTTTATGTGGATGAGGGTACAGCTTACTGGTGGTGCACCACTGGTCATAAATGGAAGTGGCTGTATGTGTAGGTCTTATATGGTGTTTATAGTTCAGCGGTTAGAATAACTGATTGTGGTTCAGTAGATGTGGTTTCGACTACCACTAAACACCCTTATGGCAGTAGGTTTTAAATAAAATCTTCCTGTTTGTTTACTATTGCCTTAACGTGGTTTAGAAGGGTTACACGATATAATAATCCTTCCTCTGGGGCGGTAGCTCAATGGTAGAGCGCAGGTCTGAAGAGCCTGGCGTTGGAGGTTCGATTCCTCCTCGCCCCACGTCGATTAGTAGACGAGAACTAACAGCAATGTTAAATTTGAAATCCAAGCAGCGGGTCTGAGGTTCGATTCCTCACGTCAGTTCAGTCTGATGTAGCTCAGTCGGCAGAGCAGCAGCCTCAAATCAAAATGGTTCTCAGCTGTTTTACAGAATTACAGGGTAAAGAAATTCTGTATGGAGAGTTGGGTGAGTGGCTTAAACCACCGTCCTGCTAAGACGGAGAACCTCAAAAGGGTTCCGCAAGTTCGAATCTTGCACTCTCCGCAAGTATATTTGGAATTTTTGTATAATAATGATTAATTATGATT
>PPYE01560369.1_pt1 | contig 12892 bp, 10 predicted proteins | sample 1559881 | NCBI WGS metagenome assembly PPYE01 (sample SAMN08240022, study PRJNA423297) | Human gut metagenome, whole genome shotgun sequencing project.
CCTGAGAAAGGACGGCCGCTGGGAGGGGCGATGCGTGGTGGGCTATGACCAGCGGGGGTACCCCAGGACGAAAAACTGCCTGGCTAAAACGAAGGGGGAGTGCCTGCGGAAATTAAAAGTTCTGCGGGAGCAGTGCCGTCCTCCGGAACAGCCCAAGGAGATCGAATCCGGCATGACCTTCGGGGCGTGGCTGGATCACTGGTATCAGACCTGCTCCATGCCTGCTCTCCGGCCCAGCACCCAGCAGGAGTATGAGCTGCGGATTTACCGGCATATCATCCCGGCCCTGGGAGAGATCCCTTTGAACAAGCTGACGGAGGCAAACCTCCAGCAGTTTTACCACCAGCTCAAGCATGGCGGGCGGCTGAACAGGACGGATCTCTACGGCCCGGGACTGTCCGACCGCTCTGTACGGGGATGCCACATCACCTGCCGGGCGGCGCTGGCCCAGGCGGTGGAGGAGGGGCTGATCCCCATGAACCCCGCCGAGGGCTGTAAGTTGCCGGGAGAGGGGAGACGGGAGATGCAGGTGTTGACCCGGGAGGAGATGCAGCGATTGCTCATCCAGGCCAAGGAGGACGGCTGCTATGAGCTACTTCTTCTGGAGTTGTCCGCGGGCCTGCGGCGGGGCGAGCTGCTGGCCCTCCAGTGGGACGACCTGGACCTGGGGACCGGTGAGCTGCGCATCAGCAGACAGGTTTCCCGGGTGCGGGGGAAGCTGACAGTGTCCCAACCCAAGACGGACGCCGCCGTCCGCACCATCGTTCTCTCGCCCGCTGTGACGGAGCAGATGGGGCACTACTGGGAGCGGGTGGATTCCCGCTGGATTTTTCCATCCCCCAAAAAGGAGGACGCACCCCGGGACCCGGCAGCAGTCCGGAAGCTGCTGAGCCGGGTCCTGAAGCGGGCCCAGTGTCCCAAAGTCCGGTTCCACGATCTCCGGCACACCTTCGTGACCACGGCGCTGGAGTACGGTATGGACGTGAAGACCCTCTCGGCAGTGGTGGGGCACCGTTCCTCCAGCACCACCCTGAATGTCTACACCCATGTGACGAAAGCCATGGAGCGGCAGGCAGCGGCCAAAATCGACCAGGGGATCGGGAAGCAGGCGGCACCGCCTGAGGAAGTCCAGGAGGCAAAGCGTCCAACTATGACCACCTTCCGGGCGGACCCTGGAAAGCGGCGTAAGCCCGGTACCGGCTGCATCCATCAGATCGGCGACCATCTCTGGGAAGGGAGGTATTCCCCAAGAGGGCCGGACGGCAAACAGCGCTCCCGGAACGTCTACGGCCACACCCCGGAAGAGTGCGAGGAAAAGCTGAAGGCACTGATTGAAACCATGAAAGCGGAGATCCAGGCGGAGCGGAGACGGCTCCGGGAGGCAGGGAACCGACCATGAAAGCGAAAAAAGAAACTCCCGCGGATGCGGGAGTTTTCCTGTCTGTGGTATTTCTGTGGTCAATCAAAAACGGTAAAAAATCGGGGCACTAGAAAGACACAAAAAAGTTGTGAAAAGCAAAGAAAAGAACCTGATTTCATAAGAAATCAGGTTCTTTTTGGTGGAGACTACTGGACTCGAACCAGTGACCTCCTGCGTGTGAAGATCCGTCTAGACGTCAAAGCCCTGCTATTAGGCGCTTTCCGGTACTTTTTGCTCCACTTTTTCAGAAAAAGCAAGAGGTCATTGTCCGCTGTGTCCACCCACTGATATCCGCATATTGGTCAGCGTATTGGTCAAATCCCCGGCTCCGCTTATTGAGCGGAGCCGGGGACTCTTTCCGCAAGAGGTGGTCTTGTTTCCGTGATGGTAGCTTGCAATCGAGAAAATGTCAAGTGCTGTTTTCAGTTCGGGCAATTCCCTGTATACCGCCCCTACTGCACCGCATGATGGGGAAATATATCAACCAAACGAATAATAACAAATAAAAAGGATCAGCTACTCTTGCTAAATTTTTTCTAAATATATTTCCTTGTGACATTTTGCTTAGGGGCTTTGCATTCTTTTTTACCATTCGGGCCGCAACATACTTGCCTTAAAAAATCTATGATGGAATTGCACCCCCAGTACAGAAATATTATTATCCACCGTAAATTTCCCGCCACGGGTGCTGTCCTTCAACTATCCAATAGAGTTGATTTTATTCGTTTATTCGACTACAATGAAAATTAAAAAAGTGGAAACTGCTATCCTGGAGGGGCCTTATGAAATATCTTTCGATCAAAGAAATATCAGAGCGGTGGGGGGTCTCTACTCGTCGGATTCAAATCCTCTGTAAAGAGGGGCGCATTCCCGGCATTATTCTGATTGGCCGCACCTGGGGCATCCCGGAAGATGCAGAAAAACCGGCAGACGCCAGGATCAAAAGCGGGAAATACCGGAAGACATTATGATAAATAGCAGATTGGAGAAAACATTTTATGAGCAATCCAATTTTTGAGGCTATGAATACTGCCTCCCTAATGAAAGACATTTCTGAGCGAGAGCGTATTATCGAAACATACAGGAAAACCGGGCAATTAGACCGAGATGAGGCGATCTTAAAGATTCAAGAACTTCGTCGTACAGATCTCGAAGTTGCAACGGTCACATCGGCTCGTCTGATCGTTTCATCAACCCCTTTCTCCCAGTGCAGCAATGCTCAAATCATTGAGGAACTAAATATGCAAAGGGAAATTTTAGAGCAAAAACTGCTGGAGAAGCACAAGGAGGATATAAACCATGCCGACACTTGAATGGATCGGAAAAGATAGAGTCATCAACCACCACCAGGAGGTACCCTTCCGGGTGTTGGAGCGGCGATATAGTTATGATGAGGCCGGACAGCACGAGGAGGATAATGGCAGCGAAAATATGATCATCCGGGGTGACAACCTAGAGGCACTGAAAGCTCTTCTGCCCCAGTATGAAGGCCGGGTAAAGTGCATTTATATTGATCCTCCCTATAACACTGGTGAAGAAGGCTGGATATATAATGACAATGTAAACGATCCAAGAATTAAAAAGTGGTTGGGAGAGGTTGTAGGAAAAGAGGGCGAAGATTTAACTCGCCACGATAAGTGGCTATGTATGATGTACCCACGCTTAAAATTGTTATATAAATTGCTGTCAGATGATGGATTGATTGCAATTTCGATCAATGACCATGAGTTATATAACCTCGGCATCATTATGAACGAAGTCTTTGGTGCATCGCATAGATTGGCATGTGCCCCGTGGAGGTCTGAACCAAGCGGAGGCAAGGATAAAACAGTTTTACGCACGGGCCATGAATATATCCTATTCTATGTGAAGAATGATACATCCAATCTCTGTAAAGAAGAAAAAACTACAGGGACATTAGATTTGAAAGATTCTTTTGGAAAGTACAGAAAAGGTCGTGAATTAAGGAAATGGGGTGCTGGTTCTTTAAAAGAAGACAGACCCAACTTGTGGTTTCCAATCATAGCACCTAATGGAGAAAAAGTTTATCCCATTAAAAATGACGGGCAAGAAGGACGCTGGCGTTTGGGGAAAGATAATGAATATATGTCTCAAATTCTCAAGAATCCAGAATATGCACATTGGGAGATGTGTTCTTATGATGAAGGCATCATAGTCGATGGAAAAACAGAACGGTTAGTTCCATTCGAAAAAATTAGAGATGCAAAGAAATCATTTGGCTGGAACAGTTGGCTTGATGGTTATGGCACAAATGCAGATGGCACAGCAGTTATTAAAGAAATTTTTGGGACAAAAATATTTGAGACACCAAAGCCAGTACCACTGATCGAGTGGATTATTTCATTACACAACGATGAAAATGCCATAATTTTAGATTCCTTTGCTGGTTCCGGCACTACCGCCCATGCCGTACTCAATATGAACAAAGCCGACGGCGGCCACCGAAAATTCATTCTGGTGGAAATGATGGACTACGCTGACAGCATCACCGCCGAGCGGGTAAAGCGAGTCATTCAGGGCTACGGCGGGGGCAAAAAAGCGGTGGAAGGAACCGGCGGCAGTTTCAGTTTCTATGATCTGGGCGAACCGCTGCTGATTGGCGAGGATCTCAATGAATCCGTCGGAACGGAAAAGATCCGAGAGTACATCTGGTTCATGGAAACCAAATTGCCCTATGCACCAGTTGGTGGAGAGCAGCCCTATTACCTGGGCAGCAGCAACGATACCGGGTACTATCTCTACTATGAGCCCGGCCAAGTGACGGTGCTGGACTATCAGTTTCTGTCCACGCTCACCGAGAAGAATGGCAACACAGTTATCTACGCCCACCGCTGCTCTATCGGAGCGGACAAGCTGGCTCAGTTGGGGATCGTGTTCAAGAAAATTCCCCGTGACATCAGCAAACTGTAAGGAGAATTGAATTATGGCTTTCACATACTATCTCCCTGATGAAAATGGCCAAAAAGTTGAATATGGAACTGATAGCAACGCAGTTATCATTATTGGTGCAAACGGTGCAGGAAAAAGCAAACTGGGCGCGTGGATTGAGCAGCAGAGTATGGAGGATGTACATCGAATTGGAGCTCAAAGAAATTTGAATTTCAAAGAAAATGTACCGCTAAAGAGTTATTCTCAGGCTGAGGATTTTGTGTTATACGGTTCTGATGATAAATCTACCCAAAAGACCAAAAGCCAGAGATGGAATTGGGGAAAGTCCTATACTACCAAGTTGATGGACGATTTTGATAATGTTCTGGCAGCGCTAATTGCATTGAAAAACAATGATAATGAAAAGTATGTAAACGAGTGCAAAGCAGCGCCTACTCGTGCAGAAAGGCCAGATCCTCCGTTTACTGCAATTGATAAGTTAATTCAAATTTGGGATGAAATTTTTCCTCAACGAAAATTGCAGGTCAGTGATGCCAAGTTTTTGGCTTCGATGCGTGATGGAACCGGGACTCCATATAATTCAAATCAAATGAGCGATGGTGAGCGTGCAGTTCTTTACTTAGCCGCACAGGTACTTTGCGTTCCATCAAATAAAATGCTTGTTATTGATGAGCCTGAGGTACACTTGCACCGCTCAATTATGAACCGTTTATGGGTTTCCCTTGAAAAGTATAGGCCTGATTGTTTCTTTATCTACATTACTCATGACACACAATTTGCTGCTGCCCACGGGAGAGCTGATAAAATCTGGATTAAAGAGTACGATGGGGAAAAGTGGAAATTTGAAAATATCCAAGATAATGAACTTCCGGAGGAACTTCTCTTTGATATTTTAGGCAGCAGAAAAAATGTATTGTTCGTTGAAGGGGAAAAGAGCAGCTATGATACGCAATTATATACTGTTCTATACCCTGATTATTATGTAATTGCTTGTGGCAGTTGTACTCAAGTAATTGCTCGTACAAAGGCTTTCCGCAATAACCCCACATTGCACCATTGCGAAGTTTATGGGCTTATTGATCGTGACTACCGCTCTGATTATGAAATTAACAAGTATAAAGAAGACGCCATATATACGCTTGATGTTGCGGAAGTAGAAAATCTATTTTTGGTGGAAGAACTGATACGGCTACTCGCTGCGCATTTGGGGCGAAACCCAGATGAAATTTTTACGAGTATAAAGGATTATGTTGTTAGAGACAGATTTACAAATCAAATTGATAAACAGATTTGTCAAAGTGTAGTCGCACACTTGAAGTACCAACTATCCTCCATCGAATTGTCTAAAAAAAGCGATGATGAGGCCAAAACCAGTTTAAACGCTGCATTACATGCAATTGACTACGAAAAAACAAAATCCGAGCAGGAAATAAAATTTAGAGAGCCTTTAGATAGGACAGATTATGCCGATATTTTGCGTGTATTTAATGAGAAAGGGCTAATCAACTCCATTGGACATTTCTTTGGATTAAATGATAAGGCATATTGCAGTATAATTTTGGCTTTGCTTAATGGAAATATGTGTAACGAAATAGTAAAGGCAATTGAAAAATATTTGCCCACTGAAATTCCGAGATAAGGAGGCGGCGTATTATGGAGATGAAAGCCTACCAAAAGAAGGCCATCAAAGACCTCAACCGCTATCTGCAGCTTTTAAACGAGACACGAGATTATGCCGCCGCATTCCGCCTCTTCTGGCAGGAGCAGAGCGCCCCCTCCTTGGGCCATTATCAGGACATCATGCCCGGTGTACCCAATCTGTGTTTTAAGGTGCCTACCGGCGGGGGGAAGACCTTTCTGGCCTGTAACGCCATCCGGCCTGTTTTTGACGCCCTGCCCTTTACCAAGACGAAAGTCGTGGTATGGCTGGTACCGTCTGATGCTATCCTCTCCCAGACGGTAAAGGCGCTAAAAGATCCAACCCACAGTTACCGCCAAAAGATCAATGTGGATTTTGGTAACCGGGTAGAGGTTTACACCAAACAGGAGCTGCTGAATGGTCAGAATTTCAATCCCACAGCTGTAACGGAGCAGCTTTCTATTATGGTGCTGTCCTATGACTCGTTCCGGGGCCGGGGTAAAGAGGTGCTGAAAGCCTATCAGGAGAACAGCAACCTGGAGCCGTTTTCCAAGGCGTTGGGAAAGCCGGAATTCCCCATCGAGCAGGCAGATGAAACCGCCCTGTTCCAAGTCATCAACCAGCTTTCGCCTTTGGTGATCGTGGACGAAAGTCACCACGCCCGCTCCGAGTTGAGTCTGGAGATGCTGAAAAACTTTAATCCCTGCTTTGTCCTGGATCTGACCGCTACACCCAAGAAAGAAAGTAATATTATCTCTTATGTAGACGCTGTGCAGTTGAAAAAGGAGAACATGGTCAAGCTGCCAGTGATTGTCTATAATCGAGATAGTCAGGGCGAGGTGCTAACTGATGCCATCGATTTAAGAAACCGGCTGGAGGAATTGGCTGAGTCCAGACCGGAGCAGGAAAAACAGTATATTCGCCCCATCGTCCTGTTTCAAGCTCAACCCAAGGGCAAGGAGGAGAGCACCACCTTTGAGAAGTTGCGGGCCAAACTGGTGGAGATCGGCATTCCCCCTGAGCAGATTGCCATTCGCACCGCCGATGTCAATGAACTAAAAAACCGGGATCTGCTCTCGCCTGACTGTCCCATCCGGTACATCATTACGGTCAACGCACTGAAAGAAGGTTGGGACTGCCCCTTTGCCTATATCCTTGCCTCGCTTGCCAATAAGACCAGTCAGGTGGATGTGGAACAGATTTTGGGGCGAATTTTGCGGCTTCCCCATACCATCCAGCATAGTCGCCACGCCTTAAATATGTCCTATGTGCTGACATCATCCAATGATTTTGACCAAACGGTCAAGCAGATTATAAAGGGATTAAACAGCGCAGGCTTCAGCGATAAAGACTACCGTCTCTCTGCCCCTGTTTCGCCTAAGGAACCGGACCCTGTGCCAGAACAGTTAGGACTCCCAAGCCCCACTCCAGAGAGAGGCAACGACACAGAGGAATTTTTGGACTTCGATCCACAAACTGTTGGACAAGAGTTGGAGCGCCGTCAGGCTGCGGCTTCTCCCGTAGAGAATGTAGAGAATGCGACTAAGGGTAACGCTATGCTGGAACAAGCGGAGCAGGCCGGACAGGAATATGATGCTGCGGTGAGCCAATCTTCGGAAGATCCCTATATGCAAAATTTTGCATGGGAGGTGCGGGAACAAGTGACCACATTCAGGGTAAAACCAGAATTCCAGCAGGACATCGATATGCTAATGATCCCACAGTTTTTTCAGGTTGTCCCAGCTTCTCTCTTTAGCGACGGGGTATTTGAGCTGTTAGAAAAAGACCAGCTTGCGGAAAATTTTACTCTGAAAGGGAAAGCCTATGATATTGACTTTTCATCTGCCGATGATGAGATAGCAGAGGTCGATGTCCGCGAAAAAGAAGGCGGGTTACCCAGAGCATTCAAAATGGAAGAAGCAGATCAGCGATACTTCAAGGAACACTTCAATTCTCTGCCCCCGGAGAGCCGAATTATCAAGTGCAAGGACCTGATGTTCCATCAGCTTAACAAATTGAACATGGTGGATGCCACTGATTTGAGAAGTTATCTTGACCGCATTGTAAGTGACATGGACAAGGATCAATTGGCAAGCATGGAAAAAGCACCTCTGGGGTATGCATTGAAAATCAAAGAGAAGATTGACACCCTCCTGGCACAGCACTACAAAGAAACCTTTGCGCACTGGCTTGAAACTGAGCGGATTGTCTGCCGGCCATCCTTCCGACTACCAATGTACATTCATCCAACAAGCAGCACAGATATCTACGGCGGTTCGTTGTATCAGACAGAAGAAGGCAATATGGACAAGCTGGAATCGGCCTTGGTCAGGGAGTTTACTGCCCTGCATAATGTCAAGTGGTGGCACAGAAATATTTCCCGGCGCGGATTTCGCATCAATGGTTTTATCAACCACTACCCTGATTTTATCGTGATGACGCACAGTGGCAGGATTATTTTGGTGGAGCCAAAAGGTGAGCATTTGAAAAATGATGAAAGCCGGGAGAAGATTGAGTTGGGACGGGCTTGGAAGAATGCTGCCGGGAGTCAGTACCGCTATTATATGGTATTTCGGGATGAAGATCACCTTTTGCCTGGTGCGGTGAGTATGAGTCAGTTTCTAAATCTGGTGAAAGAATTATAAGAAGGAATTGTTGGATTAATTTTTAGAGAGCCCCAGATCAGGCTAGGGAGAACGGCCTGATCTGGGGCTCTCATCTCAGTTTCATGCTGTTTGCTTTTAGTGAAAATTTATTCTGAAACAGTTATTACAAATAAAAACCCGAAAAATTTTGACTTCTAATTTCAATCTTGCTGTTGCAGAAATGCTTTGAGTTTTTAGATTTCACAACACTTTATCTAGTCATCCAAACTACATGGAATAGGCGAGAAAGCAAAAGGTTTACAGAAGGTTCACAGATGACCCGGGGGTCAGCGGTTGACACAGCTTCTGTCCAATTTTATAATACAAATACTGGAAATCAAAAGCCCGGTAGCCCTTCACGCGGGCCAGTACAGTACTACAAGTGAATAATGGCATGTTAAGGGGAAGGGCGCCATCCGTGATCGTAAAAGCAAGGACGATCTGGGTGGCTTTTTGTTTTCTAGGGAGAAATGAAGGGGGAATGTCGATGAGTGGTTGAACACCAGTTGCTGGCCAAAAGAGTTTTTAAGAAAGGTGGAGATATGCATCCACACACAGCACAGAAACAAATTGGGTTTCCTAATCAAAAAGGAAAGCCGCCGAAACTGCTGCAACAGTCCGGCGGCACGCCGCGTTCCGAAAAACGCAGAGTCCATCTGCAAACAGTCTAACAGAGAGATTTCCGGAACGCAAGATTTTGTTCTCTGAATTTCAAAAAGAACACGGAGGTACTCTATGCCGATTCTCGGTGAACGATTCTATCAAATGAGCAATGCCATCTTTTACTATGACCTGAAACCGATCCCGCTGGCGGTGTATAGTTACCTGGTTTGCTGCGCTGGACAGAAAGATCTGTGCTGGCCCAGCATCAAGACAATCGCACTGCACTGCAACTGTTCAGAAAACGCTGCACGGGAGGCAGTCAAGCAGTTAACGGATCGCGGATTCATCCGCAAGGTCAAGACTTCACGGTGTGCAAGGAATGGTAAGTGGCTCCAGAGCAACAACCACTACTACATCTTGCCGCTGCCTACGCTTCCCACTGCGGGGCATCGTGCAGGCAGGAGCTCCACCGCAGGAGATGGTGGGGAAGTGTATCAACAAGACGAAGGATAACAAGAATAAGCCCGTGTGCCCCTGTGAGACCCTGTGTGGGGTGGTTCGGGACCCGGCAGGGTCCCAGCCCCTCCCGGGGATTTCAGACAGATTTGGGCCGCTTTTGAGGCTCTGCGGAGGACGAAAGAAAAAGCTGGATAAAGACCTGGGGTCACCGCCCCGACTTCTGCAAGCTACAACTGCCCGCAGTGCGGGCAGTTTCAAAGGGCCCCGGAGTTAGCAGAAATGGGGTCAAAAATGGCAGAGAAAAGAAATTCTGCGGTCGTTATCCCGCAGCGCTTACGCCCGCAAGGAAAAACCAGGGGTCAACCCGAAGAAAGGAGGCCTTTATGAGCCAAAAAGAGAAATTTGCCCTCTACCTGACGCCGGAGATGAAGGCGCGGCTGGAGCGGCGTTATATGGAAGACGGCAGCCGCAGTCTCACCGGATTTATCGAGAACGCCATCAACTTCTATCTGGACTATCTCAGCGCCAACAACGCCGGCATGTTCCTGCCGGCCTCGGTGCAGTCCTATCTGGATGGACGGCTGGATCAGTTGGAGAACCGGATGTCGTCGCTGCTCTACAAACAAGCGGTGACACTGGATACAGGCATGAGTGTTCTCGTAGACTGCGTTCATCTGGACGAAGCGTATCTCCGAAAGAAACGCGCGGAGAGTGCCGCTCGCGTGAAGAAGCTCAACGGACATTTGCAGCTGGAGCAGATGGCAAAGCGTACGCAGGAGCAGCGGGACGGTGATGATGGATGGCAAGACTGATCGTCAAGAGTCCGTATATCAAGTGTGGCGGTGGTCAGGGTGCAGACGGTTACATGAGGTACATTGCGACGCGGGAGCGGGTGGAGATCATCCCGGATGACCGTCCACCCACCCGCAAGCAGGAGCAGCTCATCACAAAGCTGACGAAAGACTTCCCAGATGTGAAAGAACTGCTGGAGTACGAGGATTACGTGCAGAAGCCTACAAAGGCCAACGCCTCGTCGCTCATCGCGCTGGCGCTAGAGGAGCACTGGAAGGAGGTGCAGCAGACGGATGGCTACATGAAGTACATCGCAACACGTCCTCGCGCCGAGCGCCTGGGTGACCATGGCTTGTTCAGTGACGCGGAACATGTGGATCTGGGTGAAGCCATGTCAGAGCTGGAGCACTACACCGGAAATGTCTGGATGCACATCCTCTCCCTGCATCGGGAGGACGCGGAGCGTCTTGGTTACAACAACGCACAGGCGTGGCGTGCACTGATCCGCGCTCACCGCAACGACATCGCGGCGGCCATGCACATCCCACCCCAGGACTTCCGGTGGTACGCGGCGTTCCATGATGAAGGTCATCATCCACATGTCCACATGATGGCCTGGTCGGTGAAACCGGGACAGGCACACTTGGATCGGGATGGCATCCGCCAGATGAAGTCTCAACTCACCAACGATATCTTCCAACAGGAACTGCTCCATGTCTACGAACAGAAGTCTGTCTCCCGGGATGAACTGGTGAAAGAGACTCGGAAAGTTATGCTGGAACTGTCCCGTCAGATGCGGGAGACGGTCTGTGAGCACACCCAGGCGGAGCAGATGATCTGGAAGCTGTCCCAGCAGCTGGGGGAGGTCAAGGGCAAGAAGTCCTACGGCTATCTTCCACGGCCCATGAAGCGGCAAGTGGATGAGATCGTGGACCAGCTGGAGTGCATTCCCGTTGTCAGCGAATGCTATCAGAAATGGTGGAAGCTCCAGTGTCAGGTGAATGCGTTCTACTCGGGAAAGAAGCAGCAACGGCCGCCACTGTCAAAGCAGAAAGAGTTCAGGGCCATCAGGAACGCGGTCATCCGGGAGGCGGAGAATATCCGTCTTGGAAAGATCACCTTCGAGGATGAGAAGATGGAAGAGCGGGGTGAGTGGGTAGAAAACTGGGAGGTCTCCTACGAGTGCCTGCGGCTGCGTGCCAGGATTGAAGACAATAAGCTGCCGCTGGATCAGCGGGATGAGGCAGTGGAGGATTTGGAGCGGCTGGCGGAGTACGGCGACGTCCACGCCCAGTACTTCCTGGGACTTCTCTATCGGGACGGCGGCTTGCTGCTGCCGGACCCGGAGCAATCCGTCCACTGGCTGGAACTGGCGGCAAAGCGAAATCTACCCGAAGCCCAGTACGCACTTGGCAAGCTATATCTCTCTGATGATCCGGAGGTGCATGATACTTCCGATGGCATCCAGTGGTTGGAGAGAGCCAATCGAAACGGGAACACTGACGCTGCCTATCGCCTGGGCAAGGAATACCTGATGGGCAAGTCCGTGCAAAAGGAGGCAGTCAAAGCGGCGGAGTATCTCCGCTATGCATCTGACCGGAACCATCCATGGGCCAGCTACCTGCTTGGAAAGCTGTACCTCACTGGCAACGGTGTTCCCAAAGACGAAGAAGCGGCCTGGAACTGCTTCCGGATGGCGAATGCGTATGGTCATCCCTATGCTCAGTATGTTCTGGAACGGCAGGAGCAGTGGCAGTGTCCGGAACTGCTGCTGACAGTGTCCCGCCTGCTCTACCACATGAGCAACATCTTCCGGGACAACGCACCCACCGTTCCCGCACAGCCGCGGCTGCACATTGACCGCAAGGAGCTGCGCATCGCTTTGGGCCACCAGCCCGATGACCATGAGGAGGAACAAACGCAAACCCAGACCTGGGGTGGCATGACTATGAAGGGGTGGTGATCGTCTACAATCTTTGCGAGGTCCATTGATTGCAGAATACTCCCTCCACCAGATGGGGTGGAAGTGTATCAACAAGACGAAACATAACAAATAAAAACCTCTCCCACGGCAGGAGAGGGGAAAGGATATCCGGTGAAAAAAGAAACATTCAAATCTTACGAAGATCTGCCGTTGATGCTCTCGGTTCCTGAGGTGGCAACGGCGCTGGGAATCTCCCGTGCCGGAGCTTATGAATTGGCCCGGTCCGAGGGTTTTCCCGCACTGAGGATTGGTACCCGCATCGTGATTCCCAAAGATGAACTCCGGGAATGGATCAAGCGGAATATGGGCAAGCAGGAGATCCAGTAAAAAACGGCGGCACCCGATTTTCCGGGTGCCGCTTTGAATTTGCTAACAAATTGATAACTCTGCCCGGTTGGGATGGCTATTGAGGTCAGGGCATGGTATTGTGTGTCGCTGAT
>PPYE01233693.1_pt1 | contig 12891 bp, 13 predicted proteins | sample 1559881 | NCBI WGS metagenome assembly PPYE01 (sample SAMN08240022, study PRJNA423297) | Human gut metagenome, whole genome shotgun sequencing project.
GGTCCAGCATCATACAGGCTCCGGTGGAAGCTTCCAGATAGTTTCTGTGAAGGCTGGGAGAACACTGCTTCAGGCGTTTAAGCAAAGCGAACTCCCATTTTTCTGTAGCGGTATGGTTTATGTACGTATCAGTATGTTTTATATCTTGTTCCTTGTGATTCATGTATTTATTGCTCCTTCTGCTGTTCATAAAATTGAGTTATATGATGGCCGCTGTACGTTCCTGATCTTTTCTTATAATCTCTGACTGTTTTTTTCTTATAATCTCTGTCTGTAGTCTCTTGCCATAGCCTCTTTGCCGCAGTCTCTTACCATCGTCTCTTGCCATAATCTCTTACCATAATTCCGTACTATATTCTCCTGCTGAAATCCCTTCTATAAATATCCGCCATATATGCCCATGCCGTATTTTCCCTGTCATCCATTAGGCCTTCTCCTTCCACCCTGTTCCTGTCTGTATGACGAATGGCTGCTCTCCTCCTTCTGCCACATCTGGTTCTCCTTAAGAGACAAATCTTCCAGTGCGTTTAAAAACATCTGGTCTCTCTGTTTCCGGTCTCTATAATTCCCTACGCCCAACATGTAGAAAGAAGTTTCGCTTTTCAAGCGCTCCGCATTGGAACGGTAGCGAATCATATTTTCATGCCATCCGAAAATGCCGGATAAACCTCCAACAATCCCCGACAAACCGGATAATGCCGTGATACACAACTGCCGCATCCCGTCGGAAAGCATGTTGCCCGGAATGGAATTCAGAAGAAGTATGAGAGTCGGCATAACAATTCCCATACAGGCAGACATATAATAGAAACACTGGCACCGGTTCGCCATGACCATGTACCACTCCAGCCTGTTAATCAGCCGTTCCCTGATATACGGGTCTTTGACATGCTCCTCAATACTTTTTAAAAATGTTCTGTCATTTTCCATGTTGTAACTGTCCAATTCTAATAATCTCATTTCACTCTAAGGACCTCCTTCAGATTATACTCATGCTGCCATGATACACCTAGTCCATGCTGTACCGGTTATAGACGGCGCGGTTGGACGGGAGGGCGGCATGATTGAATGGCTTGGTTCGGCAGGAGTGTTGGGCATCTTGGTTTGACAGCACCGTGGGGCAGCTTAGTTCGCTAGCAACGTGGGCCAGCTTAGTTCGACGGCACCGTGCGCCAGCACTGCCAAGCGGCGCCGGCGCACGAAAAAGGACGTCAAGCCACAGACCATTCCATGGCTTAACGTCCTTTCACCCAATCAGTCTCTGAAACCCCAGTCAGACCGGATTACATTCCTGCAAACTGATTCTTTACCTTCATGATTTTCTGCTGTTCCGCCTGCTCCATCTGATACCATCCCTTAGCGGACATCTGCTTATAGATGTCATCCTGCATACACAGGCTGTCATTCAGTGCCTGGTTAAAGGTCTGATGCACATTAGCTGTGGAAGACTCGATGGTTCCGTGGACATACAGGTCACATACCCCCTTCTCGGTCAGGAGAAGGTTCTCCATAATACACTTGTCATCCATTCTCTGCTTCCTCCTTATACGAGATTATAAAAACTGTCAAAAATCTGCTTGTGCTTCTGTTCCATCTGCTGTGCCTGATTTTTAAGAGCAGGATCCTGCAGATTCTGGATGGCTTCCTGGCACTGATTCATTAAAAACTGCTCATGGCCTAATGCATCCTCAATATAATTTAATTCCTTTGGACTCATAAGATATCACCTCCATGATTAGTATGCCGCATGCCTTTCCAGGATATGCATAAACCTGAATGTAACTACAATTGATTAACTTATCAGGTGGAATACAAATAGACTCAATACTAAAAGCCCAATACTAACAGCCCCAATATTATTATCAAATAAAACTTGTAATTTCACCCCAAAATACAGTACAATAGTAATAGTAACATGTATACCGGCAGTCAATTTTCCGGAACCACAAGGAGGGATATTCAATGGCAAAAAAATCACTCATCATTGCAGCCTTGGCAGCTTTCCTCTCCATGGGCACTCTGTTCTCCGCCTATGGACAGGAAAAAGCAATCACATCCATACCCTTGACATTTTCCTGGGACACGGCCCCAAAGGGCGGCGAACTGGTAGGCAATGTATATGCAGTATCCAGCAACGGTGAATTCAAGGTAGAAGGAGCTGTGTACGACAAAAAGGATGACCAGTGGGACTATGGCGAGAGGCCCATCGTGGAAGTGGAGCTTTCTGCAAAGGACGGATACTATTTTTCCAGCACAAAACGCAGCATCTTTTCACTGACCGGCTGCGGAGCCCAGTTTAAAACCGCTGAAAAGGACAGCGATGGAAGTGCTTTAATTCTTCAGGTGTATCTGCCTGCCATAGACGGCACTCTTCCCGCTGCCACGTCTGTCAGCTGGAACCAGACCACCGCTGTGTGGGATAAGGTAAACGGAGCCAAAAACTATGAAGTGCGCCTGTACCGGGATAAAATACTGGTGACCACCCAAAAGACCACCGAATCCACCTATGATTTCAGCTCCCACATCAATGTGGAGGGAAATTACACCTTCACAGTACGGGCATTGGGCACCTACAGCTCCCAGGCCGGACCATGGACAGATAATTCCGAGCCCCTGACCATCCGCACCGAAGACACCTGGTTTATCACCAACGGAACATGGGATAAGACCTCATCGGGTTGGCGCTATGTATACCCTAACAATGTCTATCCTGTAAACAGCTGGCGTTGCATCAGCGAAAACTGGTATTATTTTGGGAATAATGGGTATATGGAATCTGATTGTTATGTAAAATCATCTGACCAGGATTTGTATTACTGGCTGGGAAGCGACGGAATCTGGAATACTGAGAAGGATACGGCTGCGCCGGAGTCCGGGGCGCGGGTAGTGAAATAGTAACTATATAAAAAGCTGTCATATCAATTTAAAAAGTCCAGATTGATATGGCAGCTTTGATTATATAGACCTAATCATCTACAGTCCAGATGCAGAGAACGGCACTATCACCCTCAATCCGGGTATAAACCTGCCGGAACCAGACCGCACGGAAGAGATTGATGACATTTCTACTCTTGAGCGGAGATATCTTGCCAACCTTAATCCTCTGGAAAAGGCATTAAACTTGCTGCACACCAAATACAATACCATGGCTTTATTCTCCGCAGCTACCGCTGCAGTTCTGGATATATCAAGCGCCTTAATGGGAGCCTTTGTATATACCCTGGAACGCTCTTTCAAAAACAGGAAAATGGCTCCGGCAACTCCTCCGATACTTGCTTCCACGGAATGAACAGAGTTGTTTATATTTATTAGCCCGGGGCTGTGCTGAATATATGATTCAGAGATATCCTAAAACATGAATTTTTAATGAGCCCGCCTGATGGCGGGCTTATTGCCTGTGTTTATAGGGGGCTCCCTGCTCCGCTGCTGCATACATGGGGTTTCAGGGAAAAGAAAAAGCCGGGAGCAACAGAACACTGACATCCCGGCAAATCTATTTCTTCGGCAACTTAACTACAGTTTTTATACTTATATTATCTCGATCCCTTCCCCCTAAACACAACCCCAACCGTCAGCAATATAATTTTAATATCCAGCAAAATGGACCAGTTATCAATATACTGCATATCCAGTTTCACAACTTCATCAAAATCCTTAATATCGCTTCTTCCGCTAATCTGCCACAGCCCAGTCATACCGGGAGTCATACTGAGACGGCACTTGTGCTTGGACTCATAGTGCTCAAATTCATCCACGGTAGGAGGTCGGGTGCCCACCAGACTCATATCGCCTTTCAGTACATTCCAAAACTGCGGCAGTTCATCAATGCTTGTCTTCCGGATAAACTGGCCCACCCGTGTAATGCGCGGGTCATTCTCCATCTTGAACATCAGCCCCTTAACCTCATTGGAGGCCATCAGTTCCTTTTTCCTCTCCTCGGCATCCTGATACATAGAGCGGAATTTGTAAAAAGTAAACCGTCTGCCGTTTCTTCCAATCCGGGTCTGTCCAAAGAATACCGGCCCCGGAGATTCCAGCTTTATGGCAGGTGCAACAAATATGGCTGCAATTCCCAGTATCACCATCCCCACCAGGCTGCCCGCCACATCCAGGGCTCTTTTAGCTACCATCTGACGGGTGGAAAAGATATTTCTTGCAAAGGTGACCACTGCATATTTTCCAACACGGTTAAGTGAACGCTTTCCGCTGCTTTCGATATCAAATATGTCTATATTCACATCCACAATGATACCCATAAGTTCCATCTCGGACACCCATTGCTGAATCAGCGGTTCCTGGCGTATGTTAGAGGCCAGGATGAATACCTCATCTATATCGTTATGAACCACATAATCCAAAACGTTTTCTTTACCTGCCACAATTGGAAACCCACAGACCAAATCCTCCTGACTATCCCGGTCCAGCAAAACAATTCCCTTTAAAATACGGTTCCATTCATTATAGGAAAGAAGGTTCTGTGTGGCCTCCTCAACCCTGGCTGATGTTGTAATCAGGAGTGTCCTGCTGCTGTATTTACTTTTCTTATACACCTTCACCATATATTGCTTTAGCAAAATACGTGATATGTATGAGAACGGAACATTGACAGCCAGATAATAACCGAATACCGCACGGGACAAATCGTCCGTGCGGTGCATGGCATAGAGTGATACAACCCAGCAGATAGCAAAGACCGCCTGCATCTTAATCACTGCTATGAACTCTTCAAAATAACCTCGCCTGAAAAAATGATGGTTGAAATCAATCACCAAATGAATGACAATAAAAAGCAGAGATACAAAGCTCACCTGCCATATCTGATCCCCATGCTCCAGGCTTCCGAAAAACAAATGGAAACGGATACCAAAAGCCACCCCGACTCCTATCAGGAGACAGAGGACATCTATCATCAATATAATTGCATTTTCAAGGGTTTTTCGTTTCTGGTACATAATAAAATACCTCAAATATTCTCTGTGTATGAATGTATGGCTATTGTACCTAAGTAAGTATAGCACATTTCACCAGCATAGTAATTCAATTTTTCCTTAAAATTTCTGGCAAAAACCATATCTCCTGCTTCATCTTCTGTTCCTTATGCAGCGCCTTTTCCCTGGTCTCATCAATGGCGGTAATATAAATCTTCAATTTAGGCTCGGTTCCCGATGGCCGCACGGTCAATGTACTTCCGTCTTCCCACGTCATCTTCACTACATTGGATGCAGGCAGTTTCAGAGAGATTTTTTCACCTTCCGCAAGATAAGAACAGGAATGCCAGTAATCATCCGCCTTTACCATCCTGTTTCCAGCAAAATCCGGAAAGGATACCATCTCTCTCCGAATTTCTTCCATTAGTACTTCCATCCTCCGCGTTCCTTCTTCGCCGGAAAATGTACATGTATATTGTGTATTCAGATAATAACCATACCTTTGGTAAAGATTCTCCAGAACCTGTTCCAATGTCATGCCCAGTCTGCTATAGAAACCAGCCATCTCACAAATCAGCAGAGAGGCATTTACCCCATCCTTATCCCGCACATAGGTACCTGACAGATATCCGTAGCTTTCTTCCAGTCCCAGGATAAACCGGCCTTCCCCGCCGTCTGCCTCCAAAAGGCCAATCTGCTCGCCGATATACTTAAAGCCGGTAAGGACATCCCTCATCTCAATCCCATAAGACTGAGCAACCTTACCTGCCAAATCACTGGTAACAATGGTTTTCACGGAAATCGGTCCGGCCGGCATGGTTCCTGTCTCCCTGCGCCTCCTGGCCACATAGTCAAGCAGCAGAACTCCTGTCTCGTTACCGGATAAAAGCCGGTAATCTCCTTCCGATGTTCTGACCCCAATCCCCACGCGGTCGCAATCCGGATCCGTAGCCAAAACCAGCTGGCTTCCCAGGCGTTTTGCATCACGTATGGCCAGCGCCATGGCCTCCGCCTTCTCCGGATTCGGAACAGGACATGTAGGGAAATACCCGTCCGGTTCCCTCTGTTCCTCCACCACACTTATATTGGTGAACCCGTTTCTTTCCAATACACCGCAGACCGGCTTTAATCCTGTTCCATTTAACGGTGAATATACAATTTTTATATCCCGGTCAATCCTTCCGCCAAAGGCCTCCCCTGAAACCGCCTGATAGTATGCATCAACAAGTCCGTTGTCAATATATGCTATTCTCCCCGCCTGCACAGCCGCGTCAAATCCCAATCTGTTTTCATCAGAAAATAAATCCATTTGGCTTATCTTAGCGGAAATTCCTTTCGCGGTCTCTCCTGTAATCTGCCCCCCATCCGGCCCATAAACCTTGTAACCGTTATATTGTGCCGGGTTATGGCTGGCTGTTATCATCACACCGCCATCGCATCCCAGGTAACGGACTGCGTAGGAAAGCATGGGGGTCGGTGCCAGTTCCGGAAACATGTAGACCTGGAATCCGGACGCAGCAAATACCTCTGCCGATATGCGGGCAAAATCCCGGGACTTCAACCGGCTGTCGTAAGCAATCGCCACCCTGATGCCTTTCGTTCTCCCTGACCCCTTGCATTCCTCCAAGCTCTCCTTCAGATAAGCAGCATATCCTCTGGACGCTCGGGAAACCGTACAGATATTCATTCGGTTTGTTCCTATCCCCATGATTTCCCGAAGTCCGCCGGTACCGAATTCCAAATCTTTATAACAACAATCATGGATTCTTTCATCCCTGTGCTCGGGATCAGCCATGATTTCCCGCATTTCCCTGGTCAAATCCGGATCTTCAAACTGCCTGCGCTCCCACTCTGTCCACCTGTTGTAAATATCCTGTGTCATTCTACTCACCATGTCCATTCGAATTGTTCTATGTCATCTTCCTCCAACGTCCTGCCAATCTGGACTTCAATCAAATGGACATCGTTCAATGCACGCAGCGCGTGTCTCTGCCCTGCTGTCAGATACACCACATCACCTCTACGTACATTTCTACTGTGTCCATCCACGATTACTTCTCCTGTCCCATCTACGATGGTCCATATTTCATCTCGTTTAGAATGAGCCTGGTACCCTATATATCTGCCGCTTTGAATAAACATATGCTTTGTCAGGGAACGGGTCTTATCCGTATATTCCACATAATCAGTTACCCTATAATCCCCCCAAATCATTTCTTCATACATAGGACGGTCACTGATTTGTTCCGCATAGGGCTTCAGATAGGAGCTGGCATGCTTGTCCGAAACCAGAATACCATCCGGGCTGGCTGCCACTATCATATCTTTGGCTCCCAGCACCACCATGGGCATGCTGGTCTCATTGATCACCGTGGTCCCGGCGGTCCCTTCCCCCAAAAGCACGTTGCCTATGGCCGGACCGGCAATTTCTTCTGAAAGCGTATTCCATGTTCCAAGGTCCTTCCATTTTCCCCCATAAGATACCATGGCTATGGACCGGGCCTTCTCAACCACTTCATAGTCAAAGCTTATTTTTTTCAAATCACCATAGTGATTCCGGAATGTTTCAAAACTCACAATCTCCTGTGTGCGGTTTACGATATCAAGAAAATATCCCAGTTTAAACGCAAACACACCTCCATTCCATTTAGCGCCCTCGTCCAAAAGTGTCCTGGCCTTATCCAGGGAAGGCTTTTCCTGGAAACGGTCCACGGGCCAGGCAATCAGCCTGCCATCTATCACAGGATGGGCTTCCGGAACAATATAGCCATACTTCTCAGACGGATAGGTGGGTTCAATCCCCATAAGCACCATGTCAGCAATTCCCGACTTTACAGCTTGTTCCATCTGCACCATTGTGTGAAAATACTCAATATCCGCAAATGGGTCCACCGGCAGCGCCAGGATAACCTCATCCCGGTCCATCTGCCTCTCCTTTGCCAGATAGACGGACGCCAGGGCAATTGCGGGAAATGTATCACGGCGTTCCGGCTCCACCACCACATCCACATTCTTACCCAGCTGGCAGCGGATGGAGTCTACCTGTGAAGCGCCTGTGGCCACCACAATATGGGCGTCTATGCCCGCCTCGCGAATCTGGCGGTATACCCTCTGGACCATGGACTCATAATTGCCTTCTTCATTTTTCAAAAGCTTTAAAAACTGCTTCGACCTGGAATTATTGGAAAGGGGCCACAGGCGTTTCCCTGAGCCCCCGGATAACAGTATAATATTCATCGTTCCGCGCGTACCTCACTATGTAAGAAATCATCGTATGCAAGGGCAATCCCTTCCTCCAGCTCCGTCTTATATGTCCAGCCCAGGCCGGTAAGCTTACTGACGTCCAGAAGCTTCCTGGGTGTGCCGTCCGGCTTTGAAGGATCAAATGTTATTCTGCCCTGATACCCCACCGCCTTGCCCACAAGCTCTGCCAGCCCGGCAATGGAGAGTTCCTTTCCGGTGCCGAGATTCACTGTCTCATTCCCGGAATAATGATTCATCAAGTACAGGCAGGCGTCTGCCAAATCATCCACATACAGGAATTCGCGAAGGGGGGTGCCTGTTCCCCAGATAACCACCTCAGGCTTATTTTCGGTCTTAGCCTCATGGAAACGCCGAATCAGGGCCGGAAGCACATGGGAATGCTCCGGATGGTAATTATCATTGGGGCCGTAGAGATTGGTGGGCATCACACTAATATAATCCGTTCCATACTGCCGGTTCAGGTATTCACAGTATTTCAGCCCGGAAATCTTGGCCAGGGCATATGCCTCATTGGTCTGTTCCAGGGAACTGGTAAGAAGGCAGCTCTCCGGCATCGGCTGGGGAGCCATTCTGGGGTAAATGCAGGAACTTCCCAGAAACATCAGCTTCTTAACCTGATTTACAAAAGCACTGTGAATCACATTCATTTCCAAAATCATATTATCGTACATAAAGTCGGCCGGATGCTTGCTGTTGGCTACGATACCGCCCACTTTCGCTGCCGCCAGAAATACATACTCCGGTTTTTCCTCACTAAAAAACTGTTCCACCTGCCTCTGATTGCGAAGGTCCAATTGAGAGGATGTCTTTAAGACCAGATTCCCGTACCCCTCTTTTTCCAGACGCCGGACGATTGCAGAACCTACCATTCCGCGATGACCAGCCACGTATATTTTTGCTTCTTTATCCATCATAACTGTGATGCTCCATTCTTTCTGGTTACATTTTTTGTACATTCATTGTGGCATTCATTGTGACATTCAATTCCTATACCGCTAATCCAGTTTTCTATCCCTGAATTCCTTACAGCTCATTCCGGCCACTGCCTTCAAATCCGCGTCCATCATCATGGAAACAAGCCCTTTAAAATCCACCTTTCTCTTCCAATTAAGCTCCTTTTCCGCTTTGGACGGGTCGCCCCAGAGAAACTCCACCTCAGCAGGACGATAAAATTTAGGATTTACATCCACCAGGAGGCGGCCGGTCATTGCATCATATCCCTTTTCCTCCACGCCGGCGCCTTCCCAGCGAATCTCTATTCCCAGCTCCTCACAGGCGGCCTCCACGAACTGCCTGACCGTATGAGTCTCATTGGTGGCCAGAACAAAATCCCCCGGCACATCATGCTGAAGGATGCGCCACATGCCCTCCACATAGTCGCCGGCAAATCCCCAGTCCCGCTTTGCGTCCATATTGCCAAGAGACAGCTTATTCTGTTTACCGGCAATAATATTGGCCAGAGCCATGGTGATTTTACGTGTCACAAAGTTCTCTCCCCGTCTGGGAGATTCATGATTAAAGAGAATGCCGTTGCAGGCAAACATGTTGTAGGATTCACGGTAATTTACGGTAATCCAATACGCGTAAAGCTTGGCAGCTCCATAAGGGCTCTTAGGGTAAAATGGAGTGGCTTCACTCTGGGGAGCCGTGTTTTCCAAACCTCCAAACAATTCCGATGTAGATGCCTGGTAATAGCGGCAATTCCCGCCGTTGACGCGAAGGGCCTCCAGAAGCTTCAGAGTGGACACACCCGTAGCTTCCGCGGTATACTCCGGAACCTCAAAAGAAATACCCACATGAGACTGAGCAGCCAGATTGTAAACCTCGGCGGGGCGGATTTCGGCAATCAGGCGCATTAAATTGCTGGAGTCCGTGACGTCCGCATAGTGCAGAAAGAATTTTACCCGATTATACTCTGAATTGATAATATGGTCAATGCGCTCCGTGTTGGATATACTGTGGCGGCGGACCAGGCCATGGACCTCATATCCCTTGTTCAATAAAAATTCTGCCAGGTAGGAACCATCCTGACCTGTAATTCCTGTGATCAATGCAATCTTGCTCATGTATTTTTCTCCATATCTTTTTAATAAGTATTATATTCACGCTGTTTTCCTGTTTTATCAGTCTGACCTATCATAATACAATTTCCATCATATTTCAATTGATATAATTGCGGTAAAATAGTATTATATTGCTATGAGGAGGAGTAAACTTCCATGGCTGGATATTTCGAACAATATAAGAAATCAGAAGTGACAGAAACGAACCGTATCATCCATACCCCAAGCAGCCTGGCTAAAAAGACGTTTTTTTATATCCAGGAGGCCGGATATCTGAAAAGCCTGAAACCCCATTTGGGAAAGCGGTCAGGGCTTGACTCCTATCTCTTTTTAATAGTCTTGTCGGGAAGCGGTACCCTGCATTACGGAGAAACCACCTATTATGCTGCGACACAGGACTGTTTTCTAATAGACTGCAGACAGGAGTACAGCCATATCAGCTCAAGAGAAAATCCATGGGAGCTGCTATGGTTACATTTCAATGGTCCCCAGGCCCATTTATATTTCCAATATGTAATTCAAAAAAACGGGTACTGTTTCCGCACCAACCATCTCGCTGCCATATCAGAATCTATTCATGAGTTGATACGCCTGAACTCAGAAGTTTCAGAGAATAGCGATATCATATCTTCTCATCTTATTACCGGCATTCTGACCATGAGCGTTACCGGATGCCAAAAAAATTCCGGGCACAATCAGGTAACCGGTATGAGGGAGAAGCTGTATCAGATATTGGCTTATATCAATGAACATTTCGATGAATCTATGAATCTGGATTCATTGGCGAACCGTTTTTATGTTAGTAAATATCACCTTTCAAGGGAATTTAAAAAAGAATTTAATCAGACTATCATACAGTATTTGTTGAATAAGAGGATAACCTATGCAAAGGAATTGCTTAGGTTTACTGATATGAGCATTGGAGAAATCGCTCAGAAATGCGGGATTGGAGATATGAATTATTTTAATAAGGTGTTTAAGAAGGTGGAGGGGAGTACCGCCTCCGAGTATCGGAGGCGGTGGTAAAAAAATAGTAAACGCTCAATAGCCAGTACCTTGCCTACAATTGAATCTCATAGCATAATGCCCCCATAGTTTAAAGTATAAAAAGTTGAGTACTAAACTTTTTATACACGCTACAAGGAGGTTAGTGTTATGAATACCAAGGCAAGATTAGTTGCCGAGTCGGTTCGTTTGAAACAATGGAGTGAACAGATCCGTGAATGCCAAAATCGTCCTGCCTGTTTAACATTGGAGAGTGTGTGAAGAAATCTCTGTAAAAGCAGCTCTTCTATGATAATGGCAGGGCTGAAAGCTTCTCTATGAGCGTTCAGCCCTTGGTTTATATATACCGCACAATACTGCGTATGTCAAGACCAGGCGGATTCCCGCTTAGTCTGAACGGTCTTGGATTCTCTTACATCGGCAGTCGGCCCTCATACATGAGGCTCAGCTCCCCATATACCTGGCCCCAGTTCCGGATTGGCATCGTCCACTTCTTTGTTGCTTCAAATGTTGACAAGTACAGAGCTTTTAAAAGGGCTGTATCGCTTGGAAACACGCTCCTCTGACGATTCAGCTTCCGGTATGTGGCGTTCAGGCTTTCAATTGCGTTCGTGGTATATATAACCTTGCGTACAGTCGTTGAAAACTTAAAGATGGGGACGATCGCGTCCCAGTTCTGGTGCCAGCTTTTCATGGAATTCGGGTACTTTTCTGACCATTTTTTTGTGCCCCGCTCCAAGGCTTCTAATGCCTTCTCTTCTGTTGGCGCCTGGTAAATCGTTTTGAGATCTGCCGCAAAGAGCTTACGGTCCTTGTCTGATACGTATTTTAACGTATTCCGCACCTGATGGACAATGCACCTTTGGTATTCCGTCTTTGGAAAGGCAGCGGCTATTGCCTCCTTAATCCCTGTCAGTCCATTGGCACTCTCATTTTCGCCAACCTCGATGGTCAGAACCTCTTTTAAACCATCTGAATTAATCCCCAGTACAACATAGGCCGCCAGCTTACGGATCACGCCGTTATCCCGTACAGAGTAGTGGATTGCATCGATATAAAGCACCGGATAGACATCGGAAAGGGGACGGTTCTGCCAGTCTTCAATCTGGGGCAGAAGCTTATCCGTCACATCCGAAATGAAGCCTTCGGAGGCCTCGAAGCCGTAGATATCCTCCAGTGTTTCCGAGATCTGCCGTGTTGTCATCCCTTTAGCGTACATGGATATGATCTTCTGATCGATATCAGAGATATCTTTCTGGCGTTTCTTTACCACCTGTGGTTCAAAGGTGGAGTTACGGTCCTATGGGACTTCGACTTTCATGCTTCCATAGCTGCTATTCACCTGTTTGGTTTTATAGCCATTGCGATAGTCATCGCAATCGGAACGTTCTGACTTGCGATAGCCAAGATGCTCGTCCATCTCGGATTCCATCATCTCTTTGATGGTACCGCCCAGTAGATCTTTGAGGGCATCCTGAATGTCCTGGGCAGATTCAATCTCATACTCCTCAAGAAGCTGCCGGATGATATTTCGTTTTCCATCAGTCATTTGCACTTTGTGTACAGATTTCTTTTCTCTTGCCATACTAAATCTTTAATTACAGAAAAACTTTCACAGACTCGCCGCGGAC
>PPYE01000943.1_pt1 | contig 12890 bp, 10 predicted proteins | sample 1559881 | NCBI WGS metagenome assembly PPYE01 (sample SAMN08240022, study PRJNA423297) | Human gut metagenome, whole genome shotgun sequencing project.
TCGGTTAATCAGTGAACGACAAGATTTTTCAAGCGTTCGCACCGGTGAGAACACCGTTCGCGCGCGTGCGAGAATTCAAGTTGACGTATATACTCCTACAGTCCAATTAGATCTTAAAGAAAATGCGCAAAAAAATCTCGGAGCTATGTAAGTACCATTCTGAAACTTTGAAGGCTTTAGACAGATACTTGTCGGGTCATGAAAGTAGAAAGAAAAAAGGGGCAAACTTTGTTTTAAATGTTTTATATAGAGCCTATATAAAATCCAAAAATAATAACAAGGCCGCATTATTTGTTTCTCCGACAAATCAGACAATTACAGTTTCTATTACTGAAAATCGGAGAAATATACCTACGTCTAATTTTTTGCCAATTAAAACCAATAGGTTAGATATTTTGTATAACTTAATCGACTCTAGTGTTGAAATTGTTAGTTTTGACATCTTTGATACGTTACTAGAGCGCCCTCTCTTAGAACCGTCGGATTTATTTCATTTAATTGGAAATAAATACGACAAACAAACAGGGCTAAGTTTTTATGAAATAAGACAAAAATATGATGATGGGAAGAGAAATTTTGATGAAATATACGCAGCAATAGAGAAAGGGGAGAAAGTTTGTCCATCTGTGATTCAGAAAATGAAGGCTGATGAATTGCAACTAGAAAACGCTATTCTTCGGCGTCGAGAGGAGATTTTCGAGGTCTATAAATTCGCAGTCAAAAAGGGCAAAAAGGTTGTTGCGATAAGTGACATGTACCTTCCTGAATCTTTTCTCAGAGGTGTTCTAGAAAAAAATGGTTATGAACATATTTCTGAAATATATGTTTCATCCAGCTACAACAAAAGGAAAGATCAGGGAACATTGTATGATTATGTTCTCGAGCAATTAGGTGTTACCCCGCAGAAATTGTTGCACATAGGAGATAATAAGTTTTCTGATTTTGAGGTGCCTCTTTCTAAGGGAATAAAAGCATTTCATATTTTTTCGCTTAAAGAATTGATACTTAATTCCGAAAGTTTTTTAAAGAACATATTCAATTTTGAAGAACCTAACGACCGGTTGATATTTGGGTATCTTTTAAACAAAAACCAACAATTATTCTTGGGAGAATCAAGAAGCGGCTATATTCATAGCGCAAATGACCTGGGCTCATTCGTGCTTGGTCCCATATTGTTGTATATAACTTTATGGCTACTCAATGATAATGAGATTAAATCTAATTACAAAAAAATTCTGTTTTCTGGCAGGGACGGATATTTAGTTGAAAGGGCTTATAAATTAGCTGACCCTTTTATCGAAAGAGAAGAAAAGGTCAAAACCTCGTATCTAATCGGAGGAAGGCGTTTACAGTGTAAATTGGAGGATGATCCTCTTCGTTACTGTGTTGATTCAGGGGTGATAAACGATAATGTAACAGTTGCTCAGTTGATTTCTTCACTCATAGACGATGAAGGTATTCTCCAAGAAATTCGGTCTGTACACGATAGAGGCGACCTTAATTTGAAAATCCATGATCCAAAATTTGTTGAAGTTCTAGAGAGCTGCAGAAGAATAACTGAACCTTATTTTAGACAACAGCGAAAAAATTTAATGGATTTCTATAGAGGATATGTTGATCAAGACAAGATTGCAGTTTTTGACGTTGGTTACTCTGGATCGGTGTCGGATTTTTTATTTGAGGCAACGGGTAAAAAAGTAGATAAAATTTACCTTTGGGAGAGCGTTAAAAACCATAAGAAAGACTTGATGCGAAGGACTAAGACGAAATGTCTTTTTGGTTCGATTGAATCTTTTGTCTCTCGGTCTTACCTTCATCTCGTTTTAGAAGAAATTTTTTCTCCTTTGGTCGGTGCTGCCAAATCGGTTGATTCTCTGGGGCAGGTGAATTACGAAAATTTTGAAATATCTTCGGATATGGAAAGAGATCTTACGGCAATCCAATCAGAAATGTTGGAATTGGTTTCGTCATTTTTTCATTTGTATGGTAAGTGGATCTCTGAGTTCTTCCCCAAAAAATCCCAGAGCGCTTTTTATCTGCCATTTGCATTTTTCGAGGAATCTCCTTATCCACAATCCAAATGGCTGAGAAATATTAAATTTAATGATCTTTTCCTGCCAAAACAGCAATCTTTAGCTTATAAACTTGAAAGAGGCCCTGCAATTTCAGAGTCCAATGATAAATGTGTTGGGTTGCTTGCTCCCGATAGTTTTATTCGTCTTATCTCCGGGAGTGAGAATCTTAAAGCGATGGGTGAAAAGGTAGGCGTCTTTTGGTATCCCAAGAACGTAGAATCTTTTTATAAATTATTGCCCGAGATTTCCAACTGTCCTTCCGGCACTAAACTTTTGCTAATCGCTGATGATGAATGTCTTTGTTCAAATTACGCTGAAATATTGAAAGCCTGTGCTGGCCAAATATCAGCGGAGGTTCTAAAGGCCCCAGATCTTCTGAGTACTCCAGTAATGTCTTGGTTAAGTTTTTCAGGAAAACTCAACGCTGACTGTGATGTTGTCGTCTTTATAAGCGATTCAGAGACAGGAAATGTTTCTAAATATACTGATCTAAAAGAGACAGAAGTTCCAACTACTGGGTTGTTAAGGTCAGTTATCAATACTATATTAATTAATGAGACTGTCGGTATACTTTCCCCCAATGCCGAGCCTCTTAAGCGTGTAGAGGAGATTCGTTCGACGGCATTAAAAAATCCATCGTTACTTGAATCCATTTTCAATTTTATTTATGGATCTAACTGGGAAATCACACGAGCAGATTGGGTAATACCCGATAAAAATATTTTCTGCTACAGAACGAGTATTCTTAAGGCAATTCCAATGGATTTGTCAAAACTTATTAGACAAAAGAATTTGCCGCCATCGGCCTCTTTGGACACCTCACTGCTTTTGCTACTGACTTACAAGAGCCGCGAGATGGGGCTAGACGTCCGATTCTATGATTCAGATAGAGATTGTGTTTGTTCATTAAATAAATTAAATAAGATTTAATATGAAATGTTACATGTCGGTTTATTTTGCAGACGAAAATTCAAATGTTTACGCAGATGCATTGAGGGTAGCAATCACTAGCGGTCTACAAAATACGAGCTTAGAATTTATAGTCCTCTACGACGGGCCAGAAGATCATCCAATTCGGGAATTCTTGTCGGATTCTGGCGTTAAGGTAATTGAACATAGATTTTCAAGAGAAGCTTTTCTTCCGAAGGCTTATCCGGAAAACAGTCACCAGTCAACATATACTAAAGACATGGGGTACCGTCGACTAGCTTCGACCTTTACTCGCTTTGATATCCCTTTCATCGAAACAGAAGACGAATTCGTACTCTACACAGACGTCGACGTACTTTTTTTGCGGGATATTGATCTGTCTGTTTTACCGCGCCCCAATTACTTGGCCGCTTCCCAGGAATGGGATAAAGATGCCGCCTCTATGGAGTATTTTAATGCTGGAATTCTTCTTCTGAATGTGAAAGGCATGCGAAAGAAATGCAACATGATATTCAGAGACTTGGAGCAAGGGATTCCAAATAAGATAAACGTTTTTGATCAAGGATATTTAAATCAATATTGTTTCGATGATTTTGATTATTTGTCCTCTGATTATAATTGGAAACCGTATTGGGGGGTAAATAAAGGGGCTAAAATTGTCCATTTCCATGGTATGAAGCCTGGCGGAAATATGGCAAATGCAGGTCTTTGCTGGAATGACTCTTTGCCTTTAAGGATGTTAGGAGGACATTTTGAAGACCTCTCTGGAATTATCTATTATTCTCTTCAATTCTTTAAAACGTTAGGTTCTTCTGGCGACAAATGGATATCTGATTACTCAGCTTACCTTTTCAACAGTTGCGCTCAACAGTATAAGGGTAGAGAGATCCAAAAGGTGTTATTGGGGGCAGAAGACGCATCCTTATCTAACCTCAAAAGATTATCGTATCAGTTTGTCAAAGCCAAGGCCAAACAAATATTACCTGCTCCGGTTGTGGGTGTTCTGAAGAAGGCTCTCTCGTTAAAGAAGAACAAATGTGATGGTAAACCAGCATCTTCACCTATTCCTATTAGAGAGAATCGTGAGATAACTCCGTTAGACTGCACAGTAATTGTAGCTTCCTACAACTACGAAAGGTTCATAGCTCAGACGCTGCAATCTTTGGTGAATCAAACGTTGCAAATTCCTCGAATAATTGTAGTAGATGACGGTTCTGTAGATCGAAGTGTCGCCATAATAAAAGATTTCGAAGAGAGATTCGATAATTTGACCCTGTTGCAACATTCTGATAAAAAAAACCACGGTCTAAGCGCCTCAATCTCATTAGCATTGCGTTCCGTAGATACTAAGTGGGTGGCATTTTGCGAGTCTGATGATTTTTGGGATCTCAAGCATTTTGAGAATCTTTCCAGAGAAGTTCAGGAAAAAACTACAAAGAAAGAGAAATTGCCTCTAGTTGTGAATAAGATAGTTGTCTATTCTAAGGAAAAGGAAACAATATTCCATGGTTATATAGATCGCACTAATCACGTTTTGGCTAACAACGATGGCCACAATATATTTCAACTTATAAAGAATGAAAATCTAATCCCTACATTTAGCGCGGTTACGGTCCCTGTCGATATTCTTCTCTCTTGTAATTTTAACTCTTTCCTTCCTCAATATTTAGATTATTGGCTTTGGAGGCAGATTTGTCTTAGTAGAGACCTATGTTTTATAGAAAACGCAACAACATTTTGGAGAAGGCATTCCGAAAGTTGGGATGCAAGGGAAAACGTGCCAGACATTAAAGAATTTCTTGCTCAAAACGACAAGATTTTGAGAGACCTAAAAAAAATGTAAGCTCCTATTGAGGAATATGTGGCACCACTTGATTAATTTCTTTTAAAAATTGTCCACTTTTAAAGGCAAGTTATAGTCTTTGAAGGAGGATTAATGAGTGGAAGATAAAATAAATCAGGAAGACTTAATTTTTTTATAGATCGATTTTATCGCTTTATATAGTACGGGATATTGAGAAAGGTTTTTCCTCGCAACTTCCTCGAGCACAAAGAGAAACCTTTCCCTTCTCGTCATTTTTATGCTGAAGAATATTAAGTTGTCGTAGAGGCAAGGGACGAGGTCAGCATTTACCAATCGACCCGTATAAAAACCTTTTTCTCGAACAAGCATTGGATAGACTCTCTCCATAGCATGAAGAATCGTTCCGTCCGAAGTCTTAAGAGGCTCTTCAGGAAAATCCTCAAATTTCAATGAGGAACTCCATAAGAGTCTGAAAGATTTAGTTCTGGCCCAGAACATACCTCCGAAAGGAGCTAAAAAAACGTCAATCTCATCTTTTGAACTAAAAAGTTTTCCACAAAAAATTTTTTTATTGATTAACTGAAGTGATTTGAGATTTTGACCAAGGGGATTGAATGCCGAGAAAATGAAGTTTCCGTAAAATGGGAATGGAGGGACCAAGAGGCCAAGAAGTGGATTTGTTTCGAATAAGTTAATAACCTCAAGAATTGAAGTCGAAGAGGGGCACAGGTTTTGCTCACAATGTTTCATAAAATCAATGCCTAGTAATTCTGGCTTAGCATGAGAAGTTTTCTTATCATGCAAGGCGCATACATAATCATATCTATTCCAGACATCCCGGCAGGTTAAAAAATACGCAGCCTCATTTCTTCCCCTGTTTACCTGAAGTCTATATTCAATGTTAAGGTCAGTATTCCCCAAAAAAGTACGGTAAGATTCGAGCAATTCCTTTTTTGGGGAGACAACATAAATATTTCCAATACCTGAGAACCTCTTAAGCACTCTAGAAATATAACCCACCATATCGTCGTAATAAACGAAACATATAACAGCAGTTGAGCCCCTAAAGGATCGTTTTTCGGCTCTTCCTGTTACTAAAAAATTTAAATGTAATGTTTGTAAAAGCTTAGAGGGAGATACCTGCTGTATGAGTTCTTCTAATATTTCTGCATATCTACCCTTTTTTTCTTTAACGTAAGAAAGGGCAGAAGAGGGAATGTTACCGTTGGTGAAGTGTAGCTGAAGTTTATAATTTTCGGTGAAGATTTTCTTTTTTAAAAGGGGAGATCCATTCTGAAATAATTCAATTGGATAGTAAAAAGAAGGATTTACATCTTTAGAGGGTAGCAAGTCACGGTTTGCAATGGCTCTGCAAACGATTCCTCTCTTTATGTAGTACTGGGTTAGTTTTAATTCGCCATATTCTACAGCATCTTTCCAACTTCTCATCCTGGGTAGATTTTTCCAGAAAGAGATAAAGAGATCCCAGTCACACAACACTTTCTTTTTAAATACCATAAAGTATGACTGGATATGGAAGGGAATGTTTTTATTCTCAAAAGAGGAAATTCCCCATAACTGCGCCTCGGAGTTCATCCTTACGAGCACATTATTTAAATTCTCAAAAGCTAGAAAACAAGAGGAATTGCATAATATGAGATTATCTGCTTTTGAAATTTTATCTTTTAAAAGAAAAATCCCCTCTTTCCATCCCCAAAAATCAAATCCATCATTGTCCCTTTGATAAAAAATAGTCCCGGTACTCTCGATTATTTTTATGTGTTCAGATTTAACGGGAGAGTTTGAAATAAATAATACTGTTTCACTTATTTTTTTCAACTCTTTGATATAGCTAACTGTGTTTTCGCTTAATTCATTTTTTTGGGACCAGTAAACAAAAATAGCTACGTTGTTTTTTAGGGAAAACTGTTCGTTTTGCATTGAGAAAATTAAGATGAAAAAGATTTATTAGAGAATCGTCTTTTTACTTGAAGTAGCAATTACACACTTCCGAAGAAGGCCCATCCATAACAATACTGCCATGCTCCAACCAAATGGCCCTGTCGCAACATTTTTCAATTAATTCTCGTGAGTGCGATGCAATAACAAGGATATTGCTTCGGTTAACCAATTCGCTTAATTTTTTTTCGGCTTTATCCTGAAAGCCCTGGTCACCAACAGAAAGCCACTCATCCATGAGCAGAATATCAGGAGTAATCATTGTTGAGACAGCAAAAGCCAAGCGCATATGCATACCAGTTGAGTACGTTCTTACAGGCATATTTATGAAATCCCCTAATTCTGAAAACTCAATAATATTTTCTAATTCTTGTTCTATTTTTTTCTTTGAGATTCCTAATAAAGCCCCTCTCAAAAAGATATTTTCTAGGCCCGTTGCTTCTGAGTCAATCCCCAATGAAATATCGATCAAAGAACCAACTTTTCCATTAATTTCAGCATAACCTGAAGAAGGTGTATAAACTCCGCCTAGCACGCGCAGTAATGTACTTTTTCCCGCTCCGTTATGCCCTAAGAGCCCCACCCTTTCGTTATTGGCAATTTCTAAATTGATATTAGATAAGGACTTAATGATCGTCCTACCGGACTCATTGAGGCCAATCTTTCCTCCCGTGGCAAAACCCATTATAGTCTTCTTTAAAGACCTTCCCTGAGAGTTAAATACGGGGATATCTACGCAAACATTATGTAATTTAATTCGAGACATCTTAGTTTAAATCCAATAGGCAATTCTTCTTCTATAGATATTAAAAAAAACCAAAGAGATAGTCATACCTAAAAGGGCCATCCCCATGGAAACCATCCAATTACCGAAAGAAGGTTGTATTGAAAGAAGGGGATCCCTTGTTATACACAGCAAATGATAAAAGGGGTTGGGCTCGAGAACCATGAGAGATGTTCTACTAGGAAGAAGGGAAGGCATCCAAATAATAGGGGTGATATAAAAGAATATTTGAAGAATACTTGCTATTATTTGGGTAAGATCTCGGAATCTTGCGCAAAATATCGAAATTATGAGGCTCATCCATGCCAAGTTGACGACAAGTATTATGAAGCCTGGAATAAAGAAAAGAGATTGAAGACTGATATGTTTCCCTACACATAGATAAACGACGGGCAAAACCAAAATGTTGTGGCCGAGAATATATATATTTCTCATAATCATACGGAATATATGAGAAAACAAAGGGATCGGGAGTTGCCTAATTATCCCTTCAGCAGCTGGAAATACGGTTGTTGCTTCTGTAAGGACTGTAGCGATGAAGCTCCAAAGGATGAGACCGACCGATAAAAATGGTAGGAATTCACTCATCGGTTGTTTGAGGATATTACCAAATATAATTCCTATACAGGCAATAGTCACACCCATAGAAATTGTTATCCAAAAAGGACCAAGGCTTGAACGTCTATATCTTTGTCGAATATCGGAATAGGCTAAATAGATTGGTAATCTGCTGTTCTTAAATGAGGCTAACACATCATTCAAGCCAGGTCCAAAAATATGGAGGCGCATCGCAATGACTGTATGGTTAAAATGAGAATTATACTCACATAGTTTGATCATTCGTATTTATGAAAGTCCCTGCATTAACGTACATAATTACAAGTTACAACTACGGAACATTTCTCCAAGAAAATTTAGAAAGTTTGTGTAAACAGTGGTCGGAGGAAAATGAATTTAAAATCCTTATTGTTGATGACGGTTCTGTAGATAATTCGCTAGAAATAATTAGGGATTTTCTCAAGCGATATAATTTTATTTCGCTCTTGACGCATCCCGAACATCGAAATTGTGGCCTTGTAAAATCTCTGACATTGGCAGTTAACTCTGTGAATACCCCCTGGGTTTCTTTTCTTGAATCTGACGATGTTTCTTCCTCGGGAGCGGTTACAAAACTTTCAGAAAAATTAGATTCAGGAGCTGGACTTATTTTTTGGGATATTGAACCTATCGGAAGAACGACGGGGAAGGACATTTGGTTTGATTCTTACGTTCCCAGAATTAGGCGTGAGATGATGAAAATAAATGCCGACAAACATCCGGTTAATTTAGATAGAAAAATATTAGAAGAAAATTTAATTCCCACTTTTTCTTGTTGTGCCGTTAAAACAGAATTATTAAAATCGGCAGATTTTAATTCTCCGGTTCCTGAGTGGATAGACTGGTATTTGTGGGTGCAAATTTGTCAGGAAACGAAGATTCTTTATATAGATAAGAAGCTTGTCAAATGGCGATTGCATGCTGACAGTTTCAACAGAAAGAAAAAGCTTCTAGAGTATCTAATTAAGTACAGATTATTTAGGGGAAAAATTAGAGAAACTCTATTTTCAGCTGAAATCAGGGATAAGTATTATAAAATCGCATACTTGTTTTTGCCTTCATTTGTGCCATTGCTCGTCAGATTTATGAAAATGGCAAAATACAAAGGCTACCGTACAGTTTTCAATCAAATTAGATGGCGTCTAAAAAAATGAGCTCAACCTTTTTAGTGACTGGAGGTGCTGGTTTCATTGGTTCTTGCTTTGTGCTTAGGCAGGTCCAAGCCGGCATGAAGGTTATAAACTTAGATAAATTAACCTACTCTGGTAATTTGGAAAACCTGGAAAAAATCCAAAATGACCGCAATCATGTCTTTGTTAGAGGAGATATTGGCGACGAAACGCTCGTCAGAGATCTTTTGGAAAAGTATCGACCTGACGCTGTAATAAATTTCGCAGCTGAAAGTCATGTAGACCGTTCTATTCTAGATCCTGATGTTTTTGTTAAGACAAACGTACTAGGTACTGAAATTCTATTAAGAGTAGTTAAGGATTGGTGGAAAGAACTTGATGGGGATAAAAAGAATAGATTCAGGTTCCATCATATCTCTACTGATGAAGTCTTTGGAACTTTATCTATGGATGATCCGGCTTTTACAGAAGAAACGCCGTTTGCTCCCAACAGTCCTTATTCTGCCTCAAAGGCCAGCAGCGACCATTTCGTTCGTGCCTATCATGAAACTTATGGACTTCCGACCGTTATTACTAATTGCTCTAATAACTACGGACCCAGACAGTTCCCTGAAAAGTTAATTCCATTGATGACTCTTAACTCTTTGGCGGGGAAGCCGCTTCCGATTTACGGAACCGGAGAAAACATCAGAGATTGGTTGCATGTTGAAGACCATTGCGATGCAATTTATGAAGTTTTGACAAAGGGAAGGATAGGCCAAACCTACAATATTGGTGGAAGAGCTGAGCGCAACAACCTTTTCATCGTTAACAAAATTTGCGAAATTCTTGATGAAATCAAACCGCGCTCTGACGGTAAATCCTATAAGGAACAAATTACCTTTGTTAAGGACAGATTAGGGCATGATCTTCGTTACGCCATCAACTGCAGCAAGATTGAAAAAGAACTTGGCTGGAAACCCAAACATAACTTTGAAGATGGTCTAAAAGAAACAATTCAATGGTATTTGAACAACGAAGATTGGGTTAAAAATATTCAATCCGGTGAATATCAAAAATGGATTGAGAAGAATTATAAGGAGCGTCAATAATGTCTAAAGAATGGAGAGGAATTATCCTCGCTGGCGGTAGCGGAACGAGACTTTATCCGCTAACCAAAAGTATCAGCAAACAGCTGATGCCTGTTTACGATAAACCCATGATCTACTATCCCTTATCAGTTCTTATGCTTGCTGGGATAAGAGATATTGCCATTATTACGACTCCTGATCAGCAGATTCTATTTAAAGAACTTTTGGGAGACGGCTCTCAGTGGGGCTGTAACTTTGAATACGTTGTTCAGGCCAAGCCGGAGGGACTGGCACAGGCATTTTTGCTTTGCGAGGATTTCATAAAAGGCTACAACACGTGTTTAGTCTTAGGTGACAATTTGTTCTTTGGTCAAGGATTCCAGCAGTTATTGGAGCAAGCAAAGGCCAGAGACGAGGGCGCAACGGTCTTCGGCTACCACGTTTCAGACCCGGAGCGTTACGGGGTTGTGGAGTTCGATGAAGGCAAAAAAGCTGTCTCAATTGAAGAAAAGCCAAAACTTCCTAAGTCCAACTATGCGGTAACTGGCCTTTATTTTTATGATGAGACAGTTCTCGATATCGCAAAGAAGGTCAAACCATCGGCTCGCGGGGAATTAGAAATTACCGACGTTAATTTGGCCTATCTGAAAGCAAACTCTCTTCATGTTGAAATCATGGAAAGAGGAATCGCCTGGTTGGACACAGGAACTCATGCTTCGCTTTTGGAAGCAGCCTCGTTTATTCATTCAGTACAGGCTCGTCAAGGCCTCATGATTGCAAGTCCTGAAGAGATTGCTTGGAGAAGAGGTTATATCACTGACGCTCAATTGGAAGAATTGGCCAAGCCGGTCGCTAAAAACGAATATGGCCAATATTTATTAAATTTATTGAGGTAGGAAATGGAAGTCGTAAAAACTCCGATCGAAGGCGTGCTCTTAATTAAACCGAAAGTTTTTGGGGACAACCGCGGATATTTTGTGGAAACTTGGCAGAAGAAACGTTACGAGCAGGCGGGGATTGATCTCCCCTTTGTTCAAGATAACCACAGTAAATCAACGAAAGGAATTTTGAGAGGACTTCACTTTCAGAAAAAGCATCCGCAAGGAAAATTAGTCATGGTGTCCATAGGGGAGGTTTTTGATGTCGCAGTGGATATCAGAAAAGGCTCTTCTACTTTCGGAAAATGGTTCGGAACTATCCTTTCAGATAAAAACCAGCACCAGCTGTGGATTCCTCCCGGAATGGCGCACGGATTTGTCGTTTTGAGCGACGTAGCTCATTTCCATTATAAATGCACTGATTACTATCATCCTGATGATGAAGGTTCTATTAAATGGGATGATCCGGAAATTGGAATCGATTGGCCCATTGATTTTGAACCGCTGGTAAGCGCCAAGGACGGCGTTGCACATTCCTTTAATAATCTAAAAAAATCTCTTCTTGGTTAATCGAGTATGAAAGTGGCTATTACTGGTGCCAAGGGAATGCTTGGTACCACTTTGATGAATACACTCCAAGGCCATGAGCTTTTTGCTTTGGATCGAGAAGAGTGCGATATCACGAATCCTGCAGTGGTGTGCTCGGTGTTTGAAAAAATCAAACCGGACGTTGTGATTCATTGCGCAGCAATGACGGCTGTAGATTTGTGCGAGTCCAAGCAATTCGATGCTTGGAAGATCAATGCCTTTGGTACAACGAATGTCGCCCATGCTTGTAACAAGATAGGAGCGAAATTAATCGCAATCTCGACAGATTATGTCTTCGATGGCGAGCTCGACCGTCCCTATCATGAGTATGACCAAGCCAATGGTGGTTTGAATATTTATGCCAAATCTAAGTGGGCAGCTGAGCAGGCGGTGAGATCATTGTGCCCTAATCATCTAATAGCAAGAGTTTCTTGGTTATATGGTGGCAATGGTCCAAGCTTCGTCCATACGATGCTTCGTCTTGCTGATGGAACACGCCCAGAACTTAAGGTCGTGAATGATCAGATCGGAAACCCAACCAGTACAAAAGCTGTTGCGGATGCGTTGCAAGTCATCTTGAAGGGTTCCGAACTCGTTGGCACGGTACATTTAACATGCGAAGGGGAGGCTTCTTGGTTCGATCTCGCTCAAAAGATCTTTGAACTAAAAGGCATAAACCAAAAAGTGGTTCCATGTACATCGGATCAATACCCAACTCCAGCAAAACGACCCCATAACTCGCGTTTGCAAAAACTCGTACTGAAAGAGAGCGGTCTTTATCAGATGCCGAACTGGGAAGATGCGCTTAACGATTTCTTGTCCTCCATGAATAAGAATTAAACCATCTTGAGTAAGTGCTATTGAGATGGGAGGCTCTGGCAGCCTTTGAAGAACTTAAGTTAGTTTTGATTGATGTTGTGAAGAGAAGGGTGGTGCTATGATCTAAAGCGATTTCTCTTCCGTCAATTGGCTGAAAATATCTGAACCATAGCTAACTTAAGGAATCTCTGCACAAAAGGTGGGTGATATGCTATAATTAGCACACTACCGAAAAGTGTGACTATGAAGATTAAAG
>PPYE01235506.1_pt1 | contig 12890 bp, 15 predicted proteins | sample 1559881 | NCBI WGS metagenome assembly PPYE01 (sample SAMN08240022, study PRJNA423297) | Human gut metagenome, whole genome shotgun sequencing project.
TAAACCTTCGCGGCCCCGCCGGTAGCGAGTACTACGGCTTTCGCGCTGCAGGTTTCCACCCGCTCTTTATTACGATTCCAGATCCATGCCCCGACCACCCGGCGGGTGCCCGGCAGGCCAATCTTATCCGATACGATCAAATCGACGGCATTGCTGCGCTCAAGGATGCGGATATTAGGATGGGCAAGCGCTTTATCGACCAGCGTCGTCTCTACCGCTTTGCCGGTGGCGTCGGCGGCGTGAAGAATGCGCCGATGGCTGTGCCCCCCTTCGCGCGTGAGATGATAGCTCTCTTCGCCATTGGCCTGGACCTGGGTGTCAAACAGCACTCCCTGATCGATAAGCCACTGGACGCATGATCGGGCGTTGCTGGCGACGAAGGTGACCGCATGACGATCGCAGAGTCCCGCGCCGGCGATGAGGGTATCTTCGACATGGGATTCAATACTGTCCGTCTCATCGAAGACGGCGGCAATCCCACCCTGGGCGTAGAACGTCGAACCTTCGCTGATCGGCCCTTTACTCAGCACGGTCACCGAACTGTGCTCAGCCAGGCGCAGGGCAAGGGAAAGACCGGCAGCGCCGCTGCCGATAATCAACACATCACAAGAGAAGTCAGGAGTGGTATTCATTGTCTTTGTTTAATTTACTAAACACATTTAGCTCACAATAGCACCGGTCCGTGAGGAATCGTACAATTTTTTTGTCTGCTGTTGTGACGGCTAAACAAAAGGCGAACGGAAACGGCGTCTTGCGCGCTGAAAATGAGAGTGTTTTGAAGACGCATGGGAATTGGGTTTGGGGAGACATTACCTCGGATGAGCGAGCAGTTAACGGATCAGGTCCTTGTTGAACGGGTCCAGAAAGGAGATCAGAAAGCGTTTAATTTGCTGGTAGTGCGCTATCAGCATAAGGTCGCGAGCCTGGTTTCCCGCTATGTACCGCCGGGCGATATCGCTGACGTTGTTCAGGAATCGTTCGTTAAGGCATGGCGTGCGCTGGACTCTTTCCGGGGAGATAGCGCTTTTTACACCTGGTTATACCGTATCGCCGTCAACACGGCGAAGAATTATCTGGTTGCTCAGGGGCGCCGTCCGCCGTCCAGCGATGTTGACGCCAACGAGGCGGAAAACTTCGAAAGCGGCGGGGCGTTGAAAGAAATTTCGAACCCTGAGAACTTAATGTTGTCAGAAGAACTGAGACAAATAGTTTTTCGTACCATTGAATCGCTCCCGGAAGATTTACGCATGGCAATTACGTTACGGGAGCTGGATGGCCTGAGCTATGAAGAGATAGCCGCTATCATGGATTGTCCGGTTGGGACGGTGCGTTCGCGTATCTTCCGGGCGCGAGAAGCTATTGATAATAAAGTTCAACCGCTTATCAGGCGTTGACGATAGCGGAATACTGGAAAAGGGTATCAGGCATGCAGAAAGAAAAACTTTCGGCTTTAATGGATGGTGAAACGCTGGATAACGAACTGCTCAACGAGCTGAGTCGTTCTTCTGAGATGCAAAAAACCTGGGAGAGTTATCACCTTATCCGCGATACGCTGCGTGGCGATACCGCTGAGGTGCTGCAATTTGATATCTCCGCCCGGGTGATGGCCGCCATTGAAAATGAGCCCGTTCGTCAGACGGCGCCGCTTATTCCTGAATCTCAGCCCGCACCGCATCAGTGGCGGCAGATGCCGTTCTGGAACAAGGTGCGTCCGTGGGCCAGCTCCCTGACTCAAATGGGCGTTGCCGCCTGCGTATCGCTTGCGGTTATCGTCGGCGTCCAGCACTATAATGGTCAGTCTGATTCCGCTCAGCAGCCAGAAGCGCCGGTGTTCAATACGCTGCCCATGATGGGTAAAGCAAGCCCGGTAAGTCTTGGCGTGCCGGCTGACGCGTCAGCGGGAAGCGGCCAGCAGGCGCAGGTCCAGGAACAGCGCCGCCGAATTAACGCCATGCTGCAGGACTACGAACTGCAGCGCCGCCTGCACGCTGAGCAGCTTCAGTTTGGCCAGGCCCAGACTCAGCAGGCCGCAGTCCAGGTACCGGGCTATCAAACTTTAGGAACGCAATCGCAGTAATGAAGCAACTTTGGTGTGCCATGTCGCTCATGGCAGGCAGCCTGTTGTTCTCTGTCAACGCCTCGGCTGATACATCGTCCGGGGCGTTGTTGCAGCAGATGAACCTGGCCAGCCAGTCTCTCAATTATGAGCTGTCTTTTGTTAGCATCAGCAAACAAGGCGTTGAGTCGCTGCGCTATCGTCACGCGCGACTGAACAACCAACCGCTGGCGCAGTTGCTGCAGCTGGACGGTCCGCGCCGGGAAGTGGTCCTGCGCGGCACGGAAATCAGCTATTTTGAACCCGGTCTCGATCCGTTCACCCTGAACGGGGACTATATCGTCGATTCGCTGCCATCGCTGGTATATAGCGATTTCAAACGCCTCTCCGCGGCGTATGATTTTATCTCCGTGGGCCGTACCCGTATCGCTGACCGCCTCTGCGACGTGATCCGCGTCGTGGCTCGCGACGGCACGCGCTACAGCTTTATCGCCTGGCTGGATGCTGAAACCAAGCTGCCGCTGCGCGTCGATTTGCTCGACCGCGACGGGGAAACGCTGGAGCAGTTCCGGGTCGTCTCCTTCAACGTTGGCGATAACGTCAGCGCCAGCATGGAGACGCTGGCAAAAGCGAATTTGCCGCCGCAGCTGTCGGTGCCTGAAGGAGGCGACAAAGCCAACTTCAACTGGGCGCCGACGTGGCTCCCGCAGGGCGTGACTGAGGTTTCCAGCAGCCAGCGCCGTCTTCCCACCTTTGACGGTCCGGTAGAATCACGTCTCTATTCCGACGGCTTGTTCAGCTTCTCGATCAATATCAACCGCGCCACGGCGGCCAGCAGCGACCAGCTGTTGCGCACCGGCCGACGCACCGTCAGCACGACGGTGCGCGATAACGCGGAGATAACCGTAGTGGGCGAGCTGCCGCCGCAGACGGCGAAGCGTATCTCTGACAGTATTAAATTCAAGGCAGTACAATGATTAAAGAGTGGGCTACCGTGGTTTCCTGGCATAACGGCGTGGCGCAGGTGCACTGCGACGTTAAAGCCTCCTGCAGCAGCTGCGCCTCCCGTGCCGGCTGTGGTAGCCGGGTGCTAAACAAGCTGGGGCCGCAGACCAGCCATACCATTAGCGTGCCCTGCGAGCAGCCGTTGGCCGCGGGGCAAAAAGTGGAGCTGGGGATCGCTGAAAGCAGCCTGCTGGGCTCAGCGATGCTGGTGTATATGGCGCCGCTGGCGGGGCTGTTTGTAATGGCGTCTATTTTTCAGGTGCTGTTTGCCAGCGATATTGCGTCACTTTGCGGCGCGCTGCTGGGCGGCGTCGGCGGCTTCCTGGTGGCGCGCGGTCTGTCGCCGCGACTGGCGGCACGTCAGTCCTGGCAGCCGGTGATTTTGAACGTCGCACTGCCGCCGGATCTGCTGCGTGTTGATACGCCTTCCTCCGACATGGGCCAGTGATTTCACTGGCCCTTATCTTTATTTACCTTTCCTGTTACAACGCCACAATTTCTGCGGGTATGCTGGATCTAACAGCATTTCCTGGTTTCGCGGATGTAGTGTAGAATGCGGCGTTTTCGGATTAAAAAACGTCAGGCACAGTACAGCGGCCTCATGATACTCGTAAGGCATAATTAACTCTAAATATGAAGAATATACGTAACTTTTCGATCATCGCTCACATCGACCACGGTAAGTCGACGCTGTCTGACCGTATCATCCAGATTTGCGGTGGCCTTTCTGATCGTGAAATGGAAGCCCAGGTTCTGGACTCCATGGATCTTGAGCGCGAACGCGGGATCACCATCAAGGCGCAGAGCGTCACCCTGGACTATAAGGCCAGCGACGGTGAGACCTACCAGCTGAACTTTATCGACACCCCGGGCCACGTGGACTTCTCTTATGAAGTTTCCCGTTCTCTTGCCGCGTGCGAAGGCGCGCTGCTGGTGGTAGACGCCGGGCAGGGGGTAGAAGCCCAGACCCTGGCCAACTGCTACACCGCCATGGAGATGGATCTCGAAGTGGTTCCGGTACTCAACAAGATCGACCTGCCTGCGGCCGACCCTGAGCGCGTAGCGGACGAGATTGAAGATATCGTCGGGATCGACGCCCACGACGCGGTGCGCTGCTCAGCGAAAACCGGCGTCGGCGTGACCGACGTGCTGGAGCGTCTGGTGCGCGATATCCCACCGCCGGAAGGCGATCCGGACGCGCCGCTGCAGGCGCTGATTATCGACTCCTGGTTCGATAACTACCTCGGCGTGGTTTCGCTGGTGCGGATTAAAAACGGCACCATGCGCAAGGGCGACAAGATCAAGGTCATGAGCACCGGCCAGGTGTATAACGCTGATCGTCTGGGCATCTTCACCCCGAAACAGGTTGACCGTACCGAGCTGAAATGCGGCGAGGTAGGCTGGCTGGTCTGCGCGATCAAAGACATCCTCGGCGCGCCGGTGGGCGATACCCTGACCGCCGCCCGCAACCCGGCAGACAAAGCGCTGCCTGGCTTTAAGAAGGTGAAACCGCAGGTGTATGCCGGCCTGTTCCCGGTGAGCTCCGATGATTATGAAGCTTTCCGCGACGCGCTGGGCAAACTGAGCCTTAACGATGCCTCTCTGTTCTACGAGCCGGAAAGCTCTACCGCGCTGGGCTTCGGCTTCCGCTGCGGCTTCCTCGGCCTGCTGCACATGGAGATCATTCAGGAGCGTCTGGAGCGTGAATACGATCTCGACCTGATCACCACCGCGCCGACGGTAGTCTACGAAGTAGAGACCACCTCCAAAGAAGTTATCTACGTCGACAGCCCGTCCAAGCTGCCGCCGCTGAATAATATTCAGGAGCTGCGCGAGCCGATCGCCGAGTGTCACATGCTGCTGCCGCAGGAGTTCCTCGGCAACGTGATTACCTTGTGTGTCGAGAAGCGTGGGGTGCAGACCAACATGGTTTACCACGGTAAACAGGTGGCGCTGACCTATGAAATTCCGATGGCGGAAGTGGTTCTCGACTTCTTCGACCGCCTGAAGTCCACCTCCCGCGGCTATGCGTCGCTGGACTACAACTTCAAACGCTTCCAGGCGTCGAACATGGTACGCGTCGATGTGCTGATCAACGGTGAGCGCGTCGATGCGCTGGCGCTGATCACCCACAACGATAACGCGCCGTATCGCGGCCGCGAGCTGGTGGAAAAGATGAAAGATCTGATTCCGCGTCAGCAGTTCGATATCGCGATTCAGGCGGCCATCGGTAACCACATTATCGCGCGCTCTACGGTGAAACAGCTGCGTAAAAACGTCCTGGCGAAATGCTACGGCGGCGACGTCAGCCGTAAGAAAAAGCTGCTGCAGAAGCAGAAAGAAGGTAAGAAGCGTATGAAGCAGGTCGGTAACGTTGAGCTGCCGCAGGAAGCGTTCCTCGCCATTCTGCACGTTGGTAAAGACGGCAAATAACCCTAAGGAGTTGGCATGGCGAACATGTTTGCCCTGATCCTGGTGATTGCAACCCTGGTGACGGGCGTTTTATGGTGCCTAAAGATCCTATCTACCAGAAAACGCTGATCGAGACCGGCCATCCGAAGCGCGGCGACATCGTGGTGTTTAAATATCCGGAAGACCCGCGTCTGGACTACATTAAGCGCGCGGTGGGGTTACCGGGTGATAAGGTCACCTACGATCCGGTTGCCAAACAGGTCACTATTCAGCCGGGCTGCAGTTCCGGACAGGCCTGCGGCAACGCGCTGCCGGTGACCTATTCCAACGTGGAGCCGAGCGATTTTGTTCAGACTTTCTCCCGCAGCAACGGCGGCGAAGCGAGCAGCGGTTTCTGGCAGTTGCCGAAGGGCGAAACCAAAGCCGACGGCATTCGTCTTACCGAGCGTCAGGAGACAAGCAGGAAGGTGAATGGCCGACCGGCGTGCGGTTATCGCGCATTGGTGGAATTCATTAATTTCCTCTGCTGAATTCACGTCGCTGCTGTTATCGCAGCGGCGTGAATTATTTAGTATTTAAATCCATTCAAACTAACGACATCCCGTGTCGTTGCGTATAGAATATCCCCCCGAAGTTTTTGGTTGTCGCTCTGCCGGGTGACACTGCACACGAAAGCGTATTGGTCTGTTTCAAATTACTGTTTGAAGCGAATGCTCAGGTCGGTTTCGTGTGCTGCATCTTTGACGCATTCATTTATTGGTAACGCATGAACCCCATCGTAATTAATCGGCTTCAACGAAAGCTGGGCTACACTTTTCATCATCAGGAGCTGTTGCAACAGGCATTAACTCACCGCAGTGCCAGCAGCAAACATAATGAGCGCCTGGAATTTTTAGGTGACTCCATTTTAAGTTTCGTGATCGCGAATGCGCTGTATCATCGCTTTCCTCGTGTCGATGAAGGCGATATGAGCCGTATGCGCGCGACGCTGGTGCGCGGCAACACGCTGGCGGAGATCGCCCGCGAGTTTGAGCTGGGCGAGTGTCTGCGCCTCGGGCCGGGAGAGCTGAAAAGCGGCGGTTTCCGTCGCGAATCGATTCTCGCGGATACCGTTGAAGCGTTAATTGGCGGGGTTTTCCTCGACAGTGATATTCAGAACGTTGAACGCTTAATCCTCTCCTGGTACCAGACCCGTCTGGACGAAATCAGTCCGGGCGATAAGCAAAAGGATCCGAAGACGCGTCTGCAGGAATATCTGCAGGGACGTCATCTGCCGCTGCCGTCTTACCTGGTGGTCCAGGTTCGCGGCGAAGCGCACGATCAGGAATTTACTATCCACTGCCAGGTCAGTGGCCTGAGTGAACCGGTGGTTGGCACAGGTTCCAGCCGTCGCAAGGCGGAGCAGGCTGCCGCCGAACAGGCGCTGAAAAAGCTGGAGCTGGAATGAGCGAAGAAAAAAGTTATTGTGGGTTTGTCGCCATCGTGGGTCGTCCAAACGTTGGCAAATCCACGCTGTTGAATAAGCTGCTTGGGCAGAAGATCTCGATCACCTCCCGTAAAGCGCAGACCACCCGTCACCGCATCGTCGGTATTCATACCGAAGGGCCGTATCAGGCGATTTACGTTGATACTCCGGGCCTGCATATGGAAGAGAAGCGTGCCATTAACCGCTTAATGAACAAAGCGGCCAGCAGTTCGATTGGCGACGTGGAACTGGTCATCTTCGTGGTGGAAGGCACCCGCTGGACGCAGGACGACGAGATGGTGCTCAACAAGCTGCGCGACGCGAAAGCGCCGGTGATCCTCGCGGTCAACAAGGTGGATAACGTGCAGGAAAAAGCGGATCTGTTACCGCACCTGCAGTTCCTCGCCAGCCAGATGAATTTCCTCGATATCGTACCGATCTCAGCGGAAACCGGCACCAACGTTGATACCATCGCGGCGATCGTGCGTAAGCATCTGCCGGAAGCGATCCATCACTTCCCGGAAGATTATATTACCGATCGCTCACAACGCTTTATGGCCTCCGAAATCATCCGTGAAAAACTGATGCGTTTCCTCGGCGCTGAGCTGCCGTACTCCGTCACCGTGGAAATCGAACGTTTCGTCAGCAACGAGCGCGGCGGTTACGATATCAACGGCCTGATCCTCGTCGAGCGCGAAGGGCAGAAAAAGATGGTGATTGGCAACAAAGGCGCCAAAATTAAAACCATCGGTATCGAAGCGCGTAAGGACATGCAGGAGATGTTTGAAGCGCCGGTGCACCTCGAGCTGTGGGTGAAAGTGAAATCCGGCTGGGCCGATGACGAGCGCGCCCTGCGCAGTCTCGGTTACGTTGACGACCTCTGAGTTAACGCAACGTGGATGGATGGCAGCGCGCCTTTGTCCTGCATAGCCGTCCGTGGAGCGAAACCAGCCTGATGCTGGACGTCTTCACGGAAGAATCCGGTCGCGTGCGCCTGGTTGCCAAGGGCGCACGCTCCAAACGCTCTAATCTCAAAGGCGCTTTACAGCCCTTTACCCCCTTGTTGGTTCGCTTCGGCGGGCGCGGCGAAGTCAAAACCCTGCGCAGCGCGGAAGCCGTTTCGCTGGCGCTGCCGCTCAGCGGCATCACCCTCTACAGCGGTCTCTACGTTAACGAGCTTATCTCCCGCGTGCTGGAGCACGAAACACGCTTCTCCGAACTCTTTTTCGACTACCTGCACTGCATTCAGGCGCTCGCCGGGGCCAGCGGCTCGCCGGAGCCCGCGCTGCGGCGTTTTGAGCTGGCGCTGCTCGGGCACCTGGGCTATGGCGTGGATTTTCTCCACTGCGCCGGGAGCGGCGAGCCGGTAGACGACACCATGACCTACCGCTATCGTGAAGAAAAAGGCTTTATTGCCAGCCTGGTGATTGATAACAACACGTTTACCGGGCACCATTTGAAAGCATTGGCGAGTCGCGAGTTTCCTGATGTTGATACGCTGCGCGCCGCGAAGCGCTTTACCCGTATCGCCCTGAAGCCCTATCTCGGCGGCAAACCGCTCAAGAGCCGGGAGTTGTTTCGCCAGTTTATGCCCGCGCGAAAGGCGCGAGCCGATAATACGAATAATGATTAACGAGGATTGTCATGGCTGAATTATTGTTAGGGGTCAATATTGACCATATCGCGACCTTGCGTAACGCCCGCGGCACCGCTTACCCGGATCCGGTTCAGGCGGCTTTCATTGCCGAACAGGCCGGCGCCGACGGCATTACCGTGCATCTGCGCGAAGACCGTCGCCATATCACCGATCGCGATGTGCGTATCCTGCGCCAGACGCTGCACACCCGCATGAATCTTGAAATGGCGGTCACCGAAGAGATGCTGACGATCGCCTGCGAAACCAAACCGCACTTCTGCTGCCTGGTGCCGGAGAAGCGTCAGGAAGTGACCACCGAAGGCGGGCTGGACGTCGCCGGCCAGCGCGACAAGATGCGCGATGCCTGTCAACGCCTGGCGGATGCCGGCATCCTGGTCTCCCTGTTTATCGATGCGGATGAAGCGCAGATCAAAGCGGCGGCAGACGTTGGCGCGCCCTATATCGAAATCCACACCGGCTGCTATGCCGATGCCAAAACCGACGCCGAGCAGGCCAGGGAGCTGGAACGTATTGCCAAAGCGGCCACCTACGCCGCCAGCCTCGGCCTGAAGGTGAATGCCGGCCACGGTCTGACCTACCACAACGTGAAAGCGATTGCTGCGCTGCCGGAAATGCATGAGCTGAATATCGGTCACGCGATTATTGGCCGTGCGGTGATGAGCGGCCTGAAAGAGGCGGTGGCGGAAATGAAGCGTCTGATGCTGGAAGCGCGCGGCTAATGGCCATTCTCGGGTTGGGTACCGACATCGTCGAGATCGCCCGCATCGAAGCGGTGATCGCCCGCAGCGGCGATCGCCTTGCCCGCCGGGTGCTGAGCGACCATGAATGGAGCATCTGGGAGCAGCACCAGCAGCCGGTGCGTTTCCTGGCGAAACGCTTTGCGGTCAAGGAAGCGGCGGCGAAAGCGCTGGGAACCGGGATCCGTAACGGGCTGGCGTTTAACCAGTTCGAGGTTTACAACGACGAGCTGGGCAAGCCGAAGCTGCGGCTATGGGGTGAAGCAAACCTTTTAGCTGAACGCATGGGAGTAAGCGCTATTCACGTTACTCTCGCTGATGAACGCCACTACGCCTGCGCCACGGTGATTGTCGAAAGCTAGCCAGGAGGGCGGTTAAATTTTATCCGCGTGGTGCATCAGCACGAATTTATCCCACAGCTGTTCTTCACTCTCGACGTGTGCCGGATCTTTCAGGATCGTATTCGGGATCGGGCACACTTTCTGGCAGGTTGGCGTGTCGTAATGACCCACGCACTCGGTGCAGCGGTCGCTGTTAATGTGGAGGAGATGGCCGCGCTGCGCGTCGCCTGCTCTTCGGCGATAGTATACAGGCAGTGGGTCGCCTGCTGTTGCAGGGCGTTCGGGCTAAACCCGGTGATCGCCAGGATCTTACAGCCGACGCGCAGCGCTTCACCGGCCGCCATATTGATCTCCCGGCGCTCGCCGGAGTAAGAGATCGCCAGCAGAAGATCGTCGCTGGACATGGCCTGCACCGTCGCCAGCAGGGCATGCATATCCTGCTCAGAAACAGCGTTGATGCCGATCTTCATCAGCTTCCAGCTAAAGTTACGCGCCACCAGGCCGGAGGCGCCAATCCCGGTGACGATCACTCGCCGGGCGTTGCGCAGCAGCGTGACGGCTTCCCGTAGCGTCTCTTCAGTGTTGACGTCCAGCGAGGCATGCATGGCGGCGACATTGTCTTTAATGAGTTTCTCGCCGACCAGACGCAGCGGATCGTCACCGCGAATGTGGTTATGCACCGGGACGGAGTGCGGATCCGGGCTACTCGCCAGCGCTTCACTAAGGGCCAGCTTCAGCGCCGGCATGAATTAAAAATTCTTAAGCCACAATTTTTCCTTCGCCTGCTACTTTAATTCTTTCTTAACGGCAGGGGATGTTTTCCCTCGACATGGCGTCAGGCTGTTAAGCTTACCCTAACGAGAAGCGAGTTCTGAGATAAAGGAGGCAGTTTGCAGCACACTGAACGGAGAGTGGTGTTTTTCGATCTGGACGGAACCTTACACCAACAGGATATGTTCGGCAGTTTTCTGCGCTATCTGCTGCGCCATTTGCCGCTGAACCTGTTGCTGGTGGTGCCGATGGGGCCGGTGATCCTTGCCGGGCTGGCAGTGAGCGGACGGGCGGCGCGCTGGCCGATGAGCCTCCTGCTGTGGGCGACAACCTTTGGCCGCCGCGAGGCGGTGCTGAAGCGGCTGGAAGCGGAGTTTGTCGGCTGGTTTCGCCATCATGTGACGGCGTTTCCGGTAGTTCATGCGCGGCTTACCGCCTACCTGACCAGCACCGATGCCGACGTCTGGTTGATCACCGGCTCGCCGCAGTCGCTGGTGGAGCAGGTCTATCGCGATACCCTCTGGTTGCCGCGGGTGAATCTGATAGCCAGCCGCACCGCGCGCCGCTGGGGCGGCTGGGTATTGACCCTGCGCTGCCTGGGGCATGAAAAGGTGGTACAGCTGGAGAAAAAGATTGGCGCCCCGCTGCGGCTGTATAGCGGCTATAGCGATAGTGAGCAGGATAATCCATTGCTCGGCTTTTGCCAGCATCGCTGGCGGGTAACCCCTCAGGGAGAGCTTCAGCAGCTGGAGTAATAGTGTGTAATTGATAGCGCCCATGTATAATGCGCCCCGCTTTTTCTGCTGGAGTGGCCGCTGTGTCTGACCTCGAACTCAATGATGAATACTGGATGCGTCATGCCCTGACGCTGGCGAAACGCGCCTGGGAAGAGGGCGAGGTGCCGGTGGGCGCGGTGCTGGTGCATAACAATCAGGTCATTGGCGAGGGCTGGAACCGGCCGATAGGCCGTCACGACCCCACCGCCCATGCGGAGATTATGGCCTTACGCCAGGGCGGACTGGTGCTGCAAAACTACCGCCTGATCGACGCCACGCTGTACGTGACCCTCGAGCCCTGCGTCATGTGCGCGGGCGCGATGGTGCACAGCCGTATCGCCCGCCTGGTGTTTGGCGCCAGGGATGCCAAGACCGGCGCCGCCGGCTCGCTGATGGATGTTCTGCACCACCCTGGAATGAACCATCGGGTTGAGATTAGCGAAGGCGTGCTGGCAGAGTCCTGCTCTGCCATGCTGAGCGACTTCTTCCGCTGGCGGCGGGAAGAGAAAAAAGCGCTGAAGAAAGCCCGGGCGCAGACTGGGGAAAGTTAATACAGGTGGCCGGGGAGTTTCATCCGGGCATTATCCATCTGCTTATCGGCGCGAAACTTGAAAAAGGGCAGGGTGGTCTCCTGCGGCTGTTCGAGCTCATTGGGGAGCACGGCCGGGTAATCCTCCGCCAGGGCCAGCGTTTGCTGCTGCTGGCGCTCCTTCTCTGACAAATAGCCGACAAGGCTTATCTGATATTTGCGGATGTTTTCCACATAGGCGTAGGCCTCATGGCCGCGGGCATAGCCGTATTTTAGTTTGCTGTAATAGGGTTTCTGGCTCAGCAACGGTAAACGCAGCTTAACGTCCGCCCAGCTGTTAGGATTGCCTTTCTGTTTGCGGGTGAGCGCCATGGCGTCCAGCATATGGGCATAACCCATATTATAAGCGGCCAGCGCAAACCAGATGCGTTCATCTTTCGGGATCGAATCCGGCACTTTATCCATCATATCCTGCAGGTAGCGCATGCCGCCGTCGATACTCTGCGCCGCATCGGTGCGGTCGGTTAGACCCAGGCTTTGCGCCGTATTGCGTGTGAGCATCATCATACCGCGCACGCCGGTGGGGGAGGTGGCCTGCGGATCCCAGTGGGATTCCTGCCAGGCGATGGCGGCCAGCAGGCGCCAGTCAATCTCGCGGGCGTATTTTTCAAACAGCGGCTGCACCTCCGGAAGAATATTTTCCACCGCGCGCAGGAAGGTGCGGGTATCGACATAATCGAAATCGTTGCCGTGGCCGAGGTACAAGATCCGGGTATTTCTCGGCTTTTAAGGTCTGCAGGTCGTTGATCGCCACGTGGCCCGGAGCGATAGTGAGCTGCTCGGCGGTCAGCGCCGCGAGGGTGCGCGGCCGGGTATTGCCGACGCGGTAGACCAGCTGTTGTGAAACAGAATAGTAGGTGGGGCCGGCCTGATAGTTTTTCACTCGCTCCTGGTTATAGACCAGTCCGGCGGCCAGCATATCGGCCTGACCGTCGTCGAGGTCGTCAAACAGCTGGCTGATGTTTTGCCGGACGGTTATCTTAAGCGTGACGCCAAGGTAGTCGGCAAACTGCTTCGCCAGTTCATAATCCAGACCGAACGCTTTATTGTTCATGGTGGCGAAGGTCATTGGCGAGTTGAT
>PPYE01721508.1_pt1 | contig 12888 bp, 8 predicted proteins | sample 1559881 | NCBI WGS metagenome assembly PPYE01 (sample SAMN08240022, study PRJNA423297) | Human gut metagenome, whole genome shotgun sequencing project.
CTACTACCTTGAAGTATATATTTTTTCTTGTTTTCATAACAGTTGTAGTTGTTTATTTGTTAGTAAGATAAGGTGACTGAGTGAATGACTGATTGACAGCGTCCACTGCAAGAGTACGGTTGACAGCGCTCGAACCTGTTTCAAATCCGGTCAGATAACTGGTCCATACAACAGGGAGTTTGGCTTTTTCACCTTGGTCGGCATTCAAGTCCACCATTTCCGTCAGGAATGAGTTGGTGCTATAACTGTAAGTCACAGCGTACGGGTAGTACCATCCGCCACCCCAGTTTCCGCCCCAGTAACCGGGACCCCAATAGCCGGGATAGCCCCACCACCATTCGGGCTGATTGTAGCTGGTGAAATAATAAGTACTTTCGATGTAGCTTACTTGGATACCAAGATCAGCATTTTCTTTGGTATCAGCGGCTGTATAGCCTCTAGCTTCCATGTTTTCCGTGTAAGCAGCCAGAATTTGTTCAGCGCCTTCTCCTTCGAGATATTCCGGTTCTTTACTGTCGTTGATTACCAGAATTTGATCTGCCAGATAGAATGTAGGAACTTTGAAGTCAGCTTTCTTGTCGTAGTTAGTGTATACCAGATAGTTGTTATCCAGCTTACCCATGTCCGGGTCTTTTTCGCAGGATGCGAGTGCAAAGACCGCCAATAAAATAGGAATTAATTTCTTCATATCTTTATAATGTTTAGGTTATATAAAAATCAGGCCCTGGTACCTTGGGGCTTTTGTTACAAACAACAACAAAGAAATAAAAAGGTTCGCACGAAGAATTATTTTGCCGGAAAATTAACATTTTTCTTTCTGTGTCTGTAATAAAGAAGAGAGTGTGTCATAATGAATAATAAAACGCGGATTAATTCACGTTAATCCGCGTTTAGAACTCTCTTTATGATTTGCAGAGCTCCGTTTAAGATTCTGCGTCTTTGAACAGAGGTTTCAGTAATTCGGGGATTTCCACCTTCTGTATTTCCATGTCACAAACCCGTTCTCTTCCTGCAGCAGACAGGGTAAAGTACATTTGCCGCCGGTCATCGCTTCCCAAAGTTCTGACGATCAGTCCTTTTTCTTCCAGTATCCGGAGCATTTTTGATGTATGGGAAGGGCTCAAATCCGTTTGTTTCGACAGGTTTGTTGCCGTCATTCTTTCCGAAGAACACTTGAGAGCGCACAAAATCATGGCCTCGTTCAGCGTTATCTGGTAGACTTGCTCAAAGCTAGCCTCAAAATTGGTCATAGCTCTGAATACATCGCGTATGGCACATATTGTTTTCATATTTCTCATTGCATATATTTATTATTTCGTTCCGTTAAATAAACAGATTAACGTTGGCATTGTCGGCCCGTTCCATATAAGTCGCTACACCACCGATAGTCACTTCGTCCAGAAGTTCTTCTTGTTTCACTCCCATCACATCCATCGACATCTGGCAGGCAATAAATTCCACTCCGTTCTCCAGAGCTTGTTGACGCAGTGATTCCAAAGAATCAATACCTTTCTTATTCATGATATACCGCATCATTTTTCCGCCTATTCCTCCCATGCTCATCTTTGAAAGTTTCAGTTTCTTCGAGCTGGAAGGCAACATCATGCCAAACATTTTTCCAAAAATATCTTTCTCGGTTTTCGGCTTATGCAGTTTCTTGATAACGTTCAATCCCCAAAAAGTGAAGAAAATTGTAACTTTCTGTCCTGTGGCTGCCGCACCGTTGGCAAGTACAAAGGTAGCTAAAGCTTTATCTAAATCATCACTGAACATGATAAAAGTTTTTCCTTTGCCCTCACAAGAAGTAACAATATTGCACGCTTTTGGTTCTCCTTTTTCTATAATAACAACAGATTTTCCTCCAGATGCCTCTTTGGAAATGAGCTGATTGCCAGTCGAGTTGCACCATGCGGCAGCATCACGCGGGAATCCCGGATCGGTAGCCGTAATCTCTACCCGCTCACCGGAAGCCAGTCCGTCCATCGTCTTTTTCATTTTCAGTATTGGACCGGGACATTGCAGTCCGCACGCATCCACACGGATTGTTTTTGCAGTTGCTACGGGAATTTCCGGTGCGGTTGATGGCTCGCTCGAAAGTGTCTTCTCTTGCGGTGAAGGGGATTCGGCTGTTTGGTCTTCATTCTCTTGGTGTATAACGATGGGGGCTGTGGCTGCACGGTAAGTCTTCAATCCGCCCGAAAGGTTACGTATTTTGTCAAATCCGTGTTGCGTCAATATCCGGTAAGCGAGATAACCGCGCAGACCGACGGCGCAGAACGTATAAATCATACGGTCTTTCGGCAATTCCGACATCCGGTCCCGGAGTTCATCCAACGGGATATTGACCGCTCCCGGTAATGATCCTAATGCAAACTCGTCCTGTGTACGGACATCCAGTAAGAATTTATTCTCCATCTCGATGTCTCTCAGCTCCCTCCAGTAGACAGGATTCGTTTTACCCGTAATCATATCTTCCGCTACATATCCGGCTATTGCTACAGGATCTTTGGCGGAGGAGAATGGAGGAGCGTATGCCTGTTCTACTTTCATCAGGTCGTATACTGTACCTTGATGTTTGATGACGAGCGCAAGCTCGTCAATTCGCTTGTCCACTCCGTCATAGCCGACAATCTGTCCTCCGTACAGCCGTCCCGTTTGTTTGTCGAACGTAATCTTTATACTCATCGGCATAGCGTCCGGATAGTATCCGGCATGAGAAGCGGGATGAATGGTAGACGACATATAATCGATACCTTCCAAGCGTAGCCGTTTGCCGGGCAAGCCGGTGGAAGCCACCGTCATATCAAAGACTTTGGCGATGGAAGTGCCGATGGAACCTTCGTATGGAATTTTAGCTCCCAGTATATTGTCTGCAACGATGCGTCCTTGACGGTTGGCAGGGCCTGCAAGGTAGTTGAGCCAGGGCTTTCCGGTGATTGGATGGCGATATTCGATAGCGTCACCGATAGCATAAATGGCTTCGTCGGATGTCTGTAAATAGTCGTTCACGGCAATACCGCCGGCAGGGCCGATCGTTAGCTCGGCAGCCCGTGCCAGACTGGTTTCCGGCCGTACCCCGATAGATAGAATGACAATATCGGCAGAAATCGACTGTCCGTTCTTGAAAGTAACCTTCAGTCCTTTCCCTTCCCGTTCGAAAGAAGCTACGGCTTGTTCCAAATACAGGTTCACTCCTTTGTCCATCAGGTGTTGATGCACGAGCGAAGCCATCGAGAAGTCGATAGGAGCCATTACCTGATTCCCCATTTCCACAATCGAGACTTTCGCCCCTTGTGCGTGCAGGTTCTCGGCCATTTCGAGACCGATAAATCCGGCTCCTACCACTACCGCTTTTCGGGGAGAATGGCTGTTGATATATTCTTTGATACGGTCTGTATCTGTGACATTTCTTAGCGTGAAAATACCCGGAAAGTCGATTCCCGGTAATGGCGGCCGTACGGGAGAAGCTCCGGTTGATATCAGCAGTTTGTCGTAGCTCTCTTCATACGTATCCTCGCTACTCTGACGTACGGTGACCGTCTTTTTCTCTCGGTCAATAAAAATCACTTCGTTTTCCGTGCGGACATCAACACGGAAGCGTGTCGAGAATGCTTCGGGAGTCTGCACAAATAATTTTTCCCGTTCTTCAATCACTCCTCCTATATAATAAGGCAGCCCGCAATTGGCGTACGATATATACTTTCCTTTTTCCAAAAGGATAATTTCTGCTGTCTCGTCTACTCGTCTGATTCGGGCAGCAGTGGTAGCTCCTCCTGCAACGCCTCCGATAATGATAATCTTCATAATTTTATAGTGTAAATAGTTTCCTATGGAAATAACGAACTATATATAAGAAATGTTCATAGACTCATCGAAAAAAGTTATATTTGCGCACCCTGTTTTTTATTCTTCCATTAAATGTAAGTAAATTGTATGAGTAAGATTCTTATTGTTGACGATGAAATCCAGATTCGTAGCCTTTTGGCACGTATGCTGGAACTTGAAGGGTACGAAGTGTGTCAGGCTGGCGATTGTAAAGCTGCTGTCAAACAACTTGAAGTCCAATCGCCCGATGTGGTTCTGTGTGATGTTTTTCTTCCTGATGGGAATGGGGTGGATTTAGTGCTGAATATCAGGAAGCAGGCTCCTAATGTGGAAGTGATTCTTCTCACCGCACATGGCAATATTCCTGACGGGGTGCAGGCGATCAAGAATGGTGCATTCGATTATATAACGAAGGGAGATGATAATAATAAGATCATTCCTTTGATTAGTCGTGCTGCGGAGAAAGCAAGAATGAATGTCCGGTTGGAAAAACTGGAGAAGAAAGTCGGGCAGATGTATTCGTTCGATTCTATTTTAGGAGAATCGAAAGTGCTGAAAGAGGCTATCTCTTTGGCACAGAAGGTGTCTGTCACGGATGTTCCGGTATTACTTACCGGAGAGACCGGGACAGGAAAAGAGGTTTTTGCCCAGGCTATCCATTATAATAGTAAGCGGAGTAAACAGAATTTCGTAGCGGTTAACTGCTCCTCTTTTAGTAAGGAATTATTAGAGAGTGAGATGTTCGGGCACAAGGCGGGCTCATTTACCGGTGCTTTGAAAGATAAGAAAGGGCTTTTTGAGGAAGCTCATAACGGGACGATTTTTCTGGATGAGATAGGAGAAATGGCTTTTGAACTGCAAGCCAAGTTACTGCGTATTCTTGAAACCGGCGAGTATATAAAAATTGGTGACACAAAGCCTACCAGGGTGAATGTGCGTATCATTGCTGCAACGAACCGCAACCTGCAGGAAGAAATCAAAGAGGGACGTTTTCGTGAAGATTTGTTCTATCGTCTTTCTGTATTTCAGGTGCATCTCCCTGCACTTCGTGAGCGGGCAGGGGATATCAGTATTCTTGCAGCAGCTTTTGCCAAGAACTTTTCCGAGAAACTTTCGTATTCCATTAGTGAGATGACTCCCGCTTTTCTGGAGGCTTTGGAGAAACAGGCTTGGAAAGGAAATATCCGCGAATTGCGGAATGTTATCGAGCGTAGCTTGATTGTGTGTGAAGGTGGGCGGTTGGATGTTTGCGATTTACCTTTGGAAATTCAAAATGCTCATTACGAATGTTCGGACGATAGTGCGGATGGCTTTGAACTGGCGGCAATGGAACGGAGACATATTGCCCGTGTTTTGGAATATACTAAGGGAAATAAAACGGAAACTGCCCGTTTGCTGAAAATTGGACTTACTACGTTGTATAGAAAGATAGAAGAGTATAAAATCTGATTGACAAGAGAATATAAAAGAGTGTCTTGGAGCACTCTTTTCCTACATTTCATATGGTTTTCATGGTATCTTATTATAATAACTCAATTCAATAATACTATCATTTTATTTCTAATCCAAGTGCTTTTATATATTCTTTACCTATTTTGCAATTCTTAAATTTAATGGCTTCTAAATAGTCGTTCATAGCTTGACGTACGACAGCCTGATCAGGGCGGGCATTTCTAATTTGTTCATATGAACCGCGAGGTGAATTGGCGAAATCTCTAATAACATCCCAGTTTTTAGGTTTGCTAATCAAAACGTAGCCATCTTTTTTACTCATATGTTTATAGGTCCAATAATTCCAACCAATATTATTTTCGTTCATTAAGTTTCGAAAAGTTGATATCCATTCCATAGAATTATGTCCTATTTCCCCCATATACATTGGAAGGTCGGTTTTGTCACGCCAAGCTATATATTTTTTGATTGGATTGATTCCTGGCTTTCCACCATAGTGATGACATTCCCACATCAGTTTATCATCATACTTCCAGTCTGTGAAGATATTTTCAAATTTTCCATTGCAATGCGCTCCACCAAGGATTATAATGTGATTGGCATCTACTTTACGTATTGCTTTGACTGCTTTTTTATAAACTTTTTCAAGTATAGGGTTTAGATGTTTAGTACTTTCGAAATTGAATATTGGTTCGTTGAGTAAGTCATATCCCAATACTGTCGGTTCATCTTTGTAACGTTTTGCGATAGCTTGCCAAATGTCGCAAAATTGTTGTTGGAGCCCTTTGCTTTCGAAAAGCCATGGATAACCATAGCTATCGTCTACCCAAATACCTGCATTTCCACCTGGGGCATCGTGCATATCAAGAATGACATAAATACCCGCTTCGCGACACCATGAGATTAGTTTGTCTATTAATTTAAAACCATCTTGCTGAGAATAAATGCCTAAATAATCTTCGTTAGTGAAAAGTTTGTAATGAAGTGGGAGGCGAATAGTGTTTGAACCTGTGGATGCTATAAACTTGATATCTTCTCGAGTAATGAAGTTTTCTTTGAATTGTCGCCAAAATTGTGCAGTAAACTCTGGTCCTACTAATTCACAGAATACCTGGTTTATTTTCCATGGTGAACCGACTTTAGGACTATCAAATCCAAACATATATCCTTCTGGATTGAGCCAGTGTCCAAGATTAGTACCACGGATAAAGAACTTATTGCCTTGTCTGTCTTGTAAATCAACGCCATTGATAGTTATAAATTTTTTTGCTGATACTTTCCTTTTATGTGCATTAGCAGTTTCGCCTATATTTATATTCAGGCATAGAAATATTAATAAAAATAAGAGTTGTTTCATATGGTAAATTATTATTTATTGGTGAAAACTATTGAATACTCTTTGGCGTTGTATTTATATTTAATTTTGAGAACAACATCCTCCAATATGTATTTTCATAGGAAAAATTCTTCTAAATGCCGTTATATTTACCTTTCTTCTTTTCTTTTTTAGGATCCCAATGAGGATTAGGGGTAGGAAATTGTGCTTTGACAGAATGTAGCCATTGTGTAAGAATCATTTTTAGTTCTTTTACTTTTTGCGGATATTTTTTATTTAGGTTCTTTGTTTCACTAATATCTGCTTTTAAATTATATAACTCATAACTATCGTTATCGTATTGTTTTATTAGTTTCCAAGTTCCTAAACGAACTGCGGAATATGGGCGTGCACCTCCATCGTGATAATGGGGATAATGCCAGAAAATAGGGCGTTCTTCAGTTGTTTTTCCCTGTATAATTGGAAGTAAAGAAATCCCGTCTACATTTTTGTCGTGGACATTTACATTAGCAGCATCTAGTATTGTTGAAAATAAGTCCGGTGTAATAGCGAGTTTTTCTGTTGATTTTCCCACTAGAGTATGTCCCTTCCAATTGATGATAAGTGGAACACGTACTCCCCCTTCGTATTCTGATCCTTTACCTTTGCGTAAGGGATAGTTCTTGGAAGTTCTGTGAACAGCTCCATTATCACTTGTTACAATAATCAATGTATTGTTTAGCACACCTTTGCGTTGTAAAGCATTTATTATGTTATTTAGACTTTCATCTACACTTTGAATCATAGCCGCATAGGTAGCATTGTTTTGGAAATAGGAACTGTCGGTAAGAACTTCGTATTTTTTCAATATTTCAGGTTTTGCACCTAATGGAGCGTGTACGGCATAGTGAGCCATATTTAAAAAGAACGGTTCTTCACCTTGTTGCTCTATGAGTTGTACAGCTTCATTGGTTAGACGGTCGGTTAGATATTCTCCCTCTGGACCATTTTCAAGTCGTGGAAGGCAATAAGGAGAGAAATACCCTCCACATCCTTGTTTGTTTTTGATAGGTGCTCCTTTATAGTTTCCGCCTATATTGATATCGAATCCTTGATTTTCCGGCCAATATTTTTCATCATCTCCCAAATGCCATTTACCAACATGCCAAGTTGTATATCCAACCTCTTTCAAATATTCGGCTACTGTTTTTTCTTCCAATGAGAGATATTTCTTCCATTCGGGAATCTTTAATTTTGCCCATTCGTAGTTCCATCCGGAAATCCAGTCCGTTAGATGAAGGCGGGCAGGGTATTTTCCGGTCATTAATGCGGCACGTGTAGGAGAACTTACTGTGCATGCAGCATAAGCATCGGTGAACATTACTCCGGTATTTGCTAGGCTGTCAATAGTCGGAGTTTGATAGAATTTACTTCCATAGCAGCTAAAATCGTTCCAGCCAAGGTCATCTATAAGGAACATGACAATGTTGGGTTTATCTGTATTAGTTTCTTTCGCTGATATAGGTAGTATTGGTAAAAGAGACAATGCTGTAAGTGATATATGCTGTGCTTTCATATTTGAATGTTATTTTCTTATTTTCCAATTAAAATGTTTGCTATGAGTATGTGCTGACATCGCCAACTTGCGCAGTTCTGCGGCTTTTTGGGGCTTTTGGCGGATTAAATTGTTTTCTTCACCAATATCATTAGGCAAATAGTATAATTCTTCTTTTAGTTTTTCCGGTTTGGACATATTGAGACGAATGAGTTTCCAACCATCTTTTAAAATAGATTGTTTACCTCCCTGTTCATAAAATTCATAATATATGTATTCATGATTTTGAGGTTTAGGACCTTTCTCTGTTAACAAGGATAAATAAGAGATTCCATCGGTGTCTTTTATGGGGGCTGCACCTACTATTTCTGCAACTGTCGGTAAAAAATCCCAAAATGTCGTAATATGATCGGTCGTTCTCTTTATTTTGATAACATCCGGCCAGTTAATAATGAAAGGAGCGCGTACCCCTCCTTCATAAAGATCCCTTTTATAGCCTCGGAATGGACCGTTACTGTTGAAAAAGTCCGGATCATGTCCACCTACACGGTGGACACCATTATCCGAAGAAAATATAAAAATAGTATTTTCCCAAATCCCTTTTTCTTTTAGCAGTTCAATGATCTGGCCTACATTTTTGTCTATCTCACTTACCATTGAAGCGTATGCCGCTTTGGGTTTCATTTGAGTTTTGAATCCACCGTTGGGATTTTTGTTGATAAACGGAGTTTCGGGAAATTCGTTTTCATATTCACTCAAGTCAGGATAATCCAGATCAGCGTGGGGAGGAGTAATGGCAAAGTAGGCGAAAAATGGCTGTTCGGAATGTTCTCGAATGAAGTTGAGTCCTTTCTCCATGATTAGAAAATGGCTGTATACTTTTTTATTGAGCATTACTTTTTTCTCGTTTTCATATAAATATTCCGGATAATAACGATGGGCAGCTCCTTGGTTCAAATAACCGAAAAAATAGTCAAATCCTTTATTTATAGGACTTCCAGTCGTTTTTGGACCACCAAGTCCCCATTTTCCTACACACATAGTGGCATATCCTTTTTCTTTTAAAATTTCTGCAACGGTTGTTTCATTAGCAGGAAGATGAAGGTCGAAGTGTCCTTCTGCTGAATCTGCTCCTTTATTACCCCGGATGTAGGCATGTCCTGTATGTTTACCTGTTAATAGACTGCAACGTGATGGTGCGCTGACAGTGGAACCGCAATAATGGTTAGTGAATAATAATCCTTGCTCTGCTAATTTGTCAATATTGGGAGTCTTAATTTTCTTTTGACCATAACAGCCAACATCTCCTATACCCATGTCATCCGCCAAGACAAAAACGATGTTGGGCTTTTCATTTTTTTCTTGTGCCATTACTCCTATTGTGTTGGATAATAGCAGTGTACTTAGTATGATTGTAGATTTGCTCATTTCTATATTCATTTTAATGATTTTATTTCTTCAGAAAGAGGTTTCCCCTCTCTCTGCTATTTGCTTAATACCACTTTAATAATTCCCTTGTCGATATCATATAATTGGGCATTTGCCGTCTGATATCCTGGTACACTGATCTTGTAGTCTCCATAGAAGCCTCGGAATGAAACTTCCCCTTTTGAATTACTTTTTCCATTGAAATTCGTATGCCAGGTTTCTTTGATAAGCTTTTTCAGTTCGTAGTAGATTTGATGCTTTACTCCTGATGGAGTGATTATTCCACCGTCTGCCGCTCTTCCACATCCACCGTCTACATGATTCCAACGAACGAGCTCAAATATGTAGGGTTTAGAGAATGCCAATTTGTAAAAGTTAATTTGCCATGCTGCATTTTCTTCATCAGTTAATGTCCAATGTTTATCTCGTTGTACAGGATCGGTTAGCTCTCCATTCCGACTTGGACCGGTAAATTCTGTAATGGCGATAGGTTTGCCGAGATCTTGCAGTAGGTCTAAACCTTCACTTATACTTGCCATCGTAAATTCTTTGGATTCGGGATAGGGTTTCCCTTTGTCAAAAAAATGACATTGAGTAGCAATAATATCTATGTCTGCACCATTTGCCAATAGTTTTTTCCAATAGTCTATGACTTCCAAATATAGTTTGCTGTCAATCGATGGCATAGGATTTTCTAAACAGACTAATCTACCGTCAGGGATATATTTACGTGCTAATTTATATACTTTTACAGCATTTTTAGGGTCCTTGAATTCAGGAAAGTTAGGAAATAATTTCCAAAAAGCATTTGGGGAATTTCTATTCCAGGCAAATTTAGAAATAACTTCATTAATGACATCAAATTCAGGTATTACTCCATTAAAATGTTTCCCTATATATTTCAGTCTTTCTTCAATCATTTCCCAACATTCTTCTGTTGTGTAGTTTCTATGAGGGAATGTTTCACTTCGTAGTTCGTACAGAATGCAGTGAAGTCTTGTACGCATATTATTGGCCTTTGCCCATTCTACGTCTTTGAATGGTTGCTTGTCGCCCATTTTATCTCTGGGATTAAACCAATAATCGCATACAACAACTTGATTGAAGATATCTTTGATGGTTTGTAAAGCAGTTCTTTTTAGGGGGCTATTGGGTAAACTGGACAGTCTGAATAGATTGGTACCAAAGTTGAACTGGTGTTTATCTAATTCTGCATTTATTCTTGTATCTTTAAGAGGCTTTCCATTGGTGTCAACTAACATGAGTGTAAAGTCACCTTTTCGGTATTTTTCAATATCTTGTTCAGCTTTAGCCATGACTGCTTTGCTTGCGGGATCTGCAGCACCATCATAGAAAGGTGCTTGAGCTTTAGATATTCCTATGGATATCAGTAATGATACGATGGTTATAAATAGTTTCATCTTTTGTACTTGTTTTGGTGAATGAATCTTTTAGTCTTGCAAATACTTGATTCTCCAATTGATTTCACCTCCTTTGTGACAGACATCCTCCTCGGTTAATCGGAAGTTACAACCTTTGATTGCTTCTTTTAGGAAAGCCATATCATTCAGTATAAGTAAAGACTCAGCTTTGTTCTGGGCTTTTTTTAAAGTTGCTTTCATTGCTACCTCAGGTCTCATCTTTTTTGCAAGACTTAGTGCAACAATTGCTCTGCTCCTTACATATGCTTTGGGATCGTTTGTCATTTTTTTTAGCTCTTCGTGTAAAACTGTCGCTTCTTTACTAAAAGAGGCACAAACAGTAGCTCCCCAATAACGTTCTACTGGGTCATTGGATTGAAGTGCTTTTGTGAGAGCATTTTTTGCTTTGTTGAATGTCTCCATTTCCAAGTCTGCGATATCGGAATAACGTTTGATGCTATTACTATTTGTTAGTCCAAATTGTGTAGGGTTCGTTTTGCCTTGTTCCAACCATACACATTCTGGATATAAACCTAAATCATGCTTGTCTACCATTTGCTTTTTCAGTAATGCTCTCAGTTCTTTCAATTTTGATTGATAGGTGGGATCTCCTGCAAGGTTTTTGGTTTCGTATGGATCGAGGGATAAATCATAAAGTTCTTCCGCTCCTTGTGACTCAAAGAAATAACTTTGAACTTTGTTTAACTTACCGTTGTTGTACATTTTCTTCCATTCTCTGAAAGCCGCTTGTTTATAACGGTAGAGTGAGTAAAGTGATTTGGAGTGATACGGTTGGAAGTTACGTGAATATTTGAAATTACCTTTGCGCAGGGTTCGATTAAAGGCATATAATTCGTCAAAACGTTCTCCATATCCGTACACTTCATCTTTGGCTTCCATTTGCGCCTTAGAGATGTCTTCTCCTAAAAATGGAGTTCCGTCCATACCTTCGGGTACGCTAATTCCAGCTAAATGGAGGAGGGTAGGACCTAAGTCCATAAAACTGACAAATCCATTTGTCCTTTCACCTATTTTGATAGGAAGACGCTCTCTCCATTTTTTTGGTACATATACGACCATGGGTACGTGTAGCCCTGTTTCTGTAGTATATCCTTTGCTGAAGGGTAGTGAGCCACCATTATCTCCAAAATAGAATATGAATGTATTATCTAATTCTCCATCAGCTTTTAACATTTCCATTAATTCCCCAAGTTCATTGTCGGAATCTTGAATACGGTCGTAGAAGGTGGCATATGTGTATCGGAATAATTTAGTATCTGGATGATTGGGATGTACAAATACGTCATTGGGATCGTTTTTAGTTTTAACGGTATTTACCTTATTCTCTTTGAACTGTAATTTACTTTCATGTGTTGTCATACTAGTGCGTACATGAAAGAATGGTGTTTTTTTATTAGGGCGGTTACGCCATTCTCCAAGTTCACCGTTTACTACATCCCATGCTGTTTTGTCCATAAAGCAGTTATAATCAGTTTTGGCTGCATTGGAAGTGTGATAACCTGCTTCCCGTAAATACGATGGAAACATACGTAATCCTTCCGGCATAGGCACTTGTTCTAGTTTGCGGTGAAAACTTACTCCTAATCGAGGAGCATAACAACCAGTGATAAGTGTAGAACGTGCGGCGGAACTAACAGGAGCATTGCTGTATGCATTGTTGAAAACAATACCTTCTTTGGCTAATTTTTCTACGTGAGGAGTAGCTACTCCTTTTTCATTATTGTTATATAATTTCAGGTAGTAAGAAGTGACATCTTCTGCCATAAACCAGACAAAATTAGGTCTTTTTTTCACCTCTTCTTGAGCAGCTATGGTTGTTGTACAACAAGCTGTATAAAGAAAGGCTATTCCTTTGATATACTTATTCATAG
>PPYE01233694.1_pt1 | contig 12887 bp, 13 predicted proteins | sample 1559881 | NCBI WGS metagenome assembly PPYE01 (sample SAMN08240022, study PRJNA423297) | Human gut metagenome, whole genome shotgun sequencing project.
AAATAAATTCCGGCAAAGGTCACTATCTGCAAGAACGCCGTCAGGAAGAACGGATATTCCCCAGACAGGTTGTAGAGCATGGTGGAAATGCTGAACGCTACCGTGATAATCAGGGTGATTCCGGCTCTGGTAAGGATGGTATTGAACAGTTTTGTAATGGCACGTTTGGACATCCCCTCAAAAGAGGGAACCATGCTAAGGAGGAAGCTCACAGGCAGGAACATGGCGTAGATGATAAAAAGCACCTGTGAAAAAATCATTATCCCCGTGAGCAGGAATACAAAAACGGAGATACCGATATTGAACATGAACAGGAAGAAGACGGTTCCCAAGCGGTTGATGGTCTTTGTGATGGTAAGGTTGGTATTTTCCCTGTCTTCGATTTCCTCCACCACGATTTCTTCCCTGTCCTGCCCGTTGTTTTCGTCTGGACTGGTTGAGAGCAGGTGTTCCACACGGTCAGCCCCAATACTTTCCACATCCGAGTTGCCGTATTGCAGCAGGAGCCACGGCTGTTTGACCTGAATGGAAAACAGGCTGTCCCGTATCAAATCCACACTGTCTTTTCCCTGGCTTTCCGAGTTTGGCAGCACAATCTTTGTGCCAAGGGTCAGGCTGGCATTGCTGATGTCTGCGGAAAATTCATTGATTTTCCCGATATAATCAGGAGCATAGGCGATAAAGGCAGCGGACAGCACGAACACCACCACGAAATTCACAACGGCATGGATGGCTTTTGTGGTTTCCCGTTTGATAAGCCCTGTGTAGGCAACGTAAATCCCCACCACCAGAATGAGAATCAGCAGGAACCCGATATAAAATCCCTCCGAGGACAAGCCGCCTGTGGTAACGCCTGCCAAGGTCTGCATATTTTTCCCAATGGAATCCGCCGTAGAGGAAATGAAGTCCAACGAGTAGGCTTCCTGAATCAGATACCCTGTGGCGTTGGAAAGGTACAGGCTGATTGTCCAGATAAAATTTGTGATGGCATACAGCCCGTACATCACCTGTTTTCCGATACCGTCCAGCCAGTTCCACGGGAGCCAGTCCCATCCGCTGTCCACATAAAAATCAAGCTGGTAGTTGTCCAGAGGGTATTTGCTGTATTCGTTGGCAGCGTCCACCGTATCATCCACCAGTCCGGCAGCGTGGGCGGCTGTGCCGAAGACTGCAAGCAACAGGAGGATGAGCAGGAGTGCCAGAAGCACCCTGCCAATCAATTTTCCTGCTATTTTCCAAGACAAGCCCTTTTTTGCTGAATAGGGAACAGGGAGTTGCTGCCCGTTGGAAGTTCTATGTATCACCATCAATCCACCTCTTTTCTCATGGGCGGTCTGGTATCAAAGGCATGGAACAGGTCTTCAAAGATAGGATGGAACTGTATCACTCCCACACGCCCGTACAAATCACTGATAAGGCACTGCCCGTTTTCCAAGTCACGGAGCCGCTTCTGGTTGTTTTCATCTTCGGAATCCACCCCAAAAAAGGCGAGGGTCTTCTTGATTTCGTTGATGTCTGTGGAACGGAACGCAAACTTCAAGCCCAGATTGTTTTTCAGCTTTTCATCCAGCAAATCGTCCGTGTTCTGGGTGACAAAGTAAACGCCTGCGTTCATGGCACGTCCGGCACGAACCAGCTTCATAGAGAGGGTCTTGCCCTGTGCCACCTGTAAGAAGCTCCATGCTTCATCCAAATCCACAATCTTAAACACGCTGCGGTCTGTATGGATGAAGTCGAGGGCAAAGGTGCTGATTACAATGAGCATTGCCACGGAAAGCAGTTCCATTGTGGTGTATTCTTCAAACGAGGTTTCCTTATCCGGCAGCACCAAATCCGCCACCTGAATGATGTTGAGCTGCTTTTCAAGGCTGATGGACTGTGTGACATCCCCATCCGAAAAGAGCAGGTGTGCAAAGTCATAGTCCGTAAAGGATTCGATATGGTCGGCTATGCTGGTGCTGATGGTGGTTCCCTCCGCCCGAAGTTCCTCAATCACTTTGAAAAGTCCCCGTTCCTCACTGTTTGTCACTGCACGGATGGCTTTCCGAAGAACAGGGAACTTTTCCCCGTCACGGCTGGAAATGCCGGTTAAAAAGGTCAGGATGTCGATTGCCAGTGATTCGGAATCCTTTGGGTTCTCCATAATCACATAGGGGTCAAGTAAGCCCCTGTTCTGTTCCTCTGAGGTCAGGTTTACGATATTGATTTCATGGGCGATTTCCGGCAGGGTTTCTTTCCAGCGTCCCCGTTCCGCTTTCGGGTCAACAATGAGAGCCTGTGCCCCAAATAGTACGGAATAATAGACAATCATGTTGTTGCTGAATGATTTTCCACCGCCGAGGGAGCCGACAAAAGCGGCAGCAAGGGCGTTGGTAACAGAGCCTTTTACCCCTTGACTGGCAAGGGCAGGTTTTAAGTACACATTTCTTCCTGTATCAAGGCTGTACCCGATATAAATACCCTCTGGTTCCCCCAACATCTGGGTTGCTCCGAAACCAAGACCAGCGAGGAAGTCACTGGTGACATACTGGATGTAATCGTTCAGATACCGTTTGCTGGCAGGGAGAAATTCCCCATGCAGCCCCAGCATATCCCCAAAGGGGCGAACCAGCTTCACGTTCAAATCGTCATAAAAATCTTTCACCTCATTGCAGCGGCGTTTCAGTTCTTCCAAGTCGGGAGCTGTCACACGCACCACATAGGACAGCTTATACATGGATTCCTTGCTCTGGTCTAAGGTGGATTCCAGCTCATTTACGCTGTCTAAAGCGTCCACCACGTTTGTACTGGTTTCACTGTCATTCTGCCATGCGTGGTTGTCCAAATCTTTCAGCTCTTTTTTCTTGTTCCGCACCGTGGAGAGGGCTTTCCGGTTTGTCACAATCTCCACATTCATAGAGGTATCAATGGGAAAAGTGAATTGCTGCTGCTGATAGTAAAAGATTTCCGAGGATGGGAAGTCCAGTTCCCCTACAATGCTGTTGATGGTAAAGTAGGCGGCATAAACTGTCCCGTCTTCCTGTTCGATTTTCAGATACCGCTGGTTTTCCTCTATCAGACAACGGGTGGGTTTGATGAGGTCATAGTATTTCACCAGCGTTTCCTCCTGAAACCGTTTCTTCGGAAGATAATACTCATAATCTTCGTAGGCGGTTCCGGTCTGCCCGTATAAATGCTCAATCAGATAGCCAAAATCGTCCTTGTTAAGCCGCCGGACTTTGAAGCGGCGTGAGATTTTACTTTCCAGCAGCTTTTCCATCTTCTGAAACCGCCAGATTTCTTCATTGCTCATGGAAACAAAATCCCCCATGAGTTTGTGGTTGACTTCATGGAGGAAATTGGAAACGGCGGTCTTTGCTTCCCTGCGGAACTGTTTCATGGTGACTTCCTGCTCATTGACAAGCAGCTTGAAGCCGATAAAAAAGCGATAGTCTACCTGATTTTCCCCTATCATGGAAATCAGGGCTTCGGTCTGTGCGTCAATCTTTGCACAGGCAACATCCTTTAACTTGCCCGTCACTTCCTGTTTGGAGCGTTCCTGTGCCGCCCGTATGCTGGATTCGGTGCTGATTTGCAGGGCATGAATCTTTCCGTCCCTGTTCTGGGCGATAAGCTGCCGGAACGAATCGTGTACCTGATATTTCTGTTCAGGGCTTAAAAAGGAATAGTTGTAGGGAAGCAGCTCATAGTAAGCGAAGCACTCCCCGTCATGGTTGAACACAAGGTTATTTTCGATATATTTAATCGGATATGCCATAAATATCACTCCTTACTGCCGTGATGGGCTGTGCCGGATATTCCTTTTCCAGCTTCACGGGCTTTCCTGCATAGGTCAGTTTCGGGCGTACCAGATATGCCAGTACGGATTTCAGGAAGCCGTAAGGCTTCTTCCCGTCAAAGGTCTTCTGGCACATGAACCAAGTGAGGGCAAAGGGTACGCCGAAGTATTTTAAAAATGCCCCGTCAATGAACGAAAGGGGAGGGAGGTTCCCCAAGAGCATAACTGCAAACACCGATACCACGAACCACGCCATCTGTGTGAACGTGATGGGGAATGGCAGCTTAAAATCATTGATGGAATAGAGTACCTTTTCCACCGACCAGATACTGGTATAGCTTCGTATTTTTTTCATGTTGTCCGTCCTTTCTAAAAGATGGGGGCAGCCAAAGCCGCCCCTGAATAAAAAATCCGCCTGCATTTCCCAAAGGAGATACAGACGGGTCTACCGTAAGATTTCATATACGCCGTGGTTCGTGACAACAAAGGTTCCCTCCAATTCCATGTCACGTCCATAGGCGGCATAGTCGATATAGTTTTGTAAGTGTGCCGGAAGTTCTCCGAGCTGTCCGCTTTCTTCCAGATAGTAGCGAGCCACATCCGCCATATCGTCACAGCCGGAATGGCAGATAATATCGTCTTCATGCTCACAGAGTTCTTCGATACTGCCAAAATAGGATTGCAGCTCTGATAGTTCCTCCTGAATGTACTCCGGTAAGTCCTCCACCATTTCACACAGGCGGTTGACTTCCTCAATGGGGGTATATTCGTCAATCTCAAAAGGCAGCTCATAATCATGGATGGCGTATTCCTCATACTCATCATTCAAGCCGATACGTTCCTTGACTTCCTCAAAATCCACAGGCGGCGTGAACCATGCCCCTACCAGTTCGCCCTCATTGTATTTGCCTAAGTTGGCAATGTAAATCCGCATTTCTTCCATAGTGTCACCTTCATTCTCTGTCATGCTTCTTTTGGGGAGTTACGCTCCCCAAGCCCCTAGTGGACTTCCGCCATGAAGCAATCAGAGCTTGCTCCATAACGGAAGTGTAACAAGGGTTTCCTATGCACCGATAATCTTATTGAACAGTTCCAGTAAGATGTCCTTTACACCGTCCGCATTGAAGACCAGACCGACCGCTACAAGGGACACCACCAGAAAACCGATAAGTTTGGAAAATTCCCTCTTAAATCCGAGGTACAGTCCAATCACCACGATTGCCAGCAGCACAAGGGACTGGGCGTTGGATAAAAACCAGTTATAAAGATTCTGTCCGAAATTCATAAAAGCTCCTTTCTTTCCTGTAAGAGTTCTTAGGTTCCAAGATTGCCGCCGTTAAAGCACCACCTCCTTTGCAGCGGCGGCTTGCTGCTTCAGGATTTTTTCGTGTTTCTCCGTCAGCTTTGCATGGGTGATGATGTCATGGACAATCTGGGTGTGGTTCATCTTATCCAGACGGAGAGCCAGCTTTAACGTGGGGGCTACCTGATGGGAGAGCCAGTGCAGGGTACGTTCAAAGGAATAGGGTTCCGGTTTGGTTGTCAGTTTCAGGATTCCTCTGTGTTCTCCAATGAACCACGCCCATTCCTCATTGATACGCCAGTCAGAACGGGGCTTCGTATCGTCCCTATCCACGAACCGGACATAACGGTTGATGATTTGAAAGGCTGTCCGTTCTGGATTGTCATGTTCTAACAGGTCACGGATGGCGTAAAAGGCACGCTCATTTTTCAGCCGGATTTCAAAACGGTTCTTTACCTCTGCGTCTTCAATGGGAATATCATGCTTTTTGTACTGCTCATAGTCTTTTTCGTAAATGCAGAAGTACACCTCACTTTGGAGGGAGCCGATATACAGGGTGTTCCCCATACATTCTTTTTCCTCACGCCGTACCAGTTCGCCGCTGCGGTAGCTTTTGAAGCTGCGGAAGACCGAGATACATTCCTCATTCCGGCACTTCTCTGTCAGATGGGGAATGTTCAGGATTCCCGTTTTGTCATTGATGGCGAGGTCAAGCCGCTTCATCACGCCGTCCTCCATGAGAACGTCCATGAAAAACTCATACCAGCTCCGTTCCTGTGCCAGCAGATAGCTTTCAAACTGGCGGCAGCCACGCCCTTTCAGTTCCAGCAGCACTCCTTTTTCCAGTTCCGGCGATACCAAAACGAAAATATCCCCAAGATAGTAATGTTCTGTGTAAGAGTAGAAGCCGTAGTCTTCATGGATAAAGTAGGGAAGCCTTAGCCGAAGCACGTCTTCCACGATATGCTTCACATCCGTAGTGGGAAAACGAATCCGCACATAATCAAAGAGCATTTCAAGGGGAGTGTCTGGATTGAAGCGTTCCAGAGCTTCCGTGATGGCTTCCTGTAATGCTTCGGACGGGTGAGCCTTGCCCGTTTCAATATCGCTCAGGTACGGACGTGTGATTCCGGCAGCTAACGCAAGTTTCTGTTGTGAGATACCATAAATTTCCCGTTTTTCTTTGATGTCCCGTACCCATGTTTCTTCATTCAGTGAAAATCCCTCCTGTCTAAAAAAGCGTATGTCAACTTTCAGAGCCTTGTTGACACACGCCGGATATGGGGAAAATCCCTTGTGTACCGTGGGATTTTGCCCTGTTGTTTGGTTGTTGCCTGTCGATTTGTACCCCTCTGTTAGATACGAGGGGTTTATGCTGGCGTGCCTTGCGGCACACCAGCCACAGCAGGTCAGTCCGTTTCTGCGGCTTTCGCTTCGCACGCCGCCTGCACTCCCTGCCTGCTGTCTGTCAGTTTTTTTATTTCTTTGAGGAAATCGTGTCCTTTTCGGACAAGGGGCGTGTAAAACTCCGAGATAACGCTGGTTCCCACATCCACATAGCCACGCCCTTTTATCTGCTTGAGGAAGAAGTCCTTTGTGGTTTCCCCGAACATCATTCCATAACCCATTTCCGACATCCGCCCCAGAGCTACACGGAAATTAAACTGGTCACGGATTCCGTCCCCCAGATACTTTGCGTCCGGACGCTGGCAGGCGAGAATCAGGAAGAAACCAGCCTGCCGCCCAAGCATAACGATTTGCTTTAATTTGTTGAGGACAGCGGCGTTTTCCTTTGTGCCGAGCATTTCCATAAATGCCACATATTCATCAAAGATAAGGAAATTTGCAGGAAGCCCCAAGTAAGCGTAGTTTTCCCCTGTCCGGTAATTCTCCATGAGCTTCATGTCTTCGCTGCGTTTCATCATTTCTTCATAGAAACGGTCAATGCAGGCGAGCATATCTTCCTTTTTGTAGTACACATCCGGCATAACCGCCTGTAAATCCGCAAGGTCGGCGTTCTTCGGGTCTAACACGGACAGGACGGCGTTGGTGCGGAGCAGGGCTTCAATGAGGGTCAGGATAAAGTAGGTCTTTCCGCCGCCGGTTCCTCCGGCAATGAGCATATGGGGGAGCTTGTCATACTCCCACCAGACATTTTCCATGAGCCGGAGCCTGCCGTCCTTTGCCTGTACGTCCTCAATGGAGATACGGCCTCCAATGGTATCATAGAGCAGGGTGTACTCCACGTAGGAATCCTTTAATTCTTTATCCGTCAGCTCACAGTACAAGCCGCTTTCCAGCTTTTTCTCCAAGTTTAAGAGCTGTTCCTGATATTTACCCAAGGTGATTTCCACACGGATATGGAGCAAACCCTGTTTCATCCGGTAATAGATTTTTGGAAAGTAAGTGATGGTTTCCTTGGAACGGCTGGAAGACAAGTCCTTGAAAAAAGCGTCCTCCTTTCTCTGCTCCGATTCATACCACTTGTTTTCCAACACCATCCTTGCCAGCTTTTGGCGGTGGATGAGTTGCTTTACTTCATCCCTGCGGTATCGCCAGAACAGAAGAACTGCTGTAAGGCACACCAGCCCTGCCACGCCCATGCTGAATAACAGGTAAGGGATATTTACATCCTGTACTATCTGGGAGAGGGACACTTCCTGCCAGTCGGTTCCGGCAATTTGCCGGATATGAAACAGCAGGACAACCAGCAGGAAGACAGGGAACAGGGCGGCAAGGGCAGTATGGAACACAAGGTCTTTATCCGTGGGGCGGATACGTTTTCCACGGGGGAAAAGCTGCTTCATGGGAACAATCCTCCTTTCGCTTTTCTCTTATTTAGCTGCTATTTTACAGGGGGAACGTCTTTCTTCGGTGTCTGGGGATTCATGGCAGCCCCTTTTTTCAGGACAATATCCTCTGCTTTGATGTACCAGTCCACCTCTGCTCCCTGAAAGGTAGCCGTTGCCACGGTATCTGCCACTGGATTGATAAGTTCCACCTCTGCGTTGTAATCGAACTCCTTTAACGGCACGCTGGCAGGGATAGAAACCTGAATCATACGCCCCTGTCCTCTGGATTTTAAGTCATAGGTACGCTCCTTGATTTCTTCTGATACCGAGCCGTCTTCATTCTGGAGGTGAACCTCACGGCGGAGGGCAGAAAATTTCAATGCCCCGAATGTTGCTTCCTTGTCAATCACGATTCCGTTTGCTAATCTCATAGTCTGATGTCCTCCTTTTCCTTATGCTTTTACCATATCGTCAGCGTGCAAAATGTAGTTGGTAAAGCCCCTTGTGCCGATTTTATAGCCCTCTGCGGTGATACGGGGATTGACGAGCTTCACACGTTCCTCAAAGTCAAAATGTTTTTCTCCGGCTTCGGCAGGGAGGATAACCACAATATCATCCGCCCTCTGTACGTCTGAATAAAGGTTGAAGCTTCGGGAGAGTACCGCCATGCGTCCGTTGATTCTTCTCTGTTCTGTTTTGTCTTCTCCGGCAAACTCCAAGTTGCCGAATGTCTTTTCCATGTTGGGGATAACGAATTTTAATTCCATATAGATGTACCTGTCCTTTCTGAAATAATATAGTTGGTTCGATAGTTTCTGTTGATGTTCCATCCGACAGCGGAGGGGAACGATTCTTCTCTGTCATACAAGACCGCCTTTCTTATTCATGTATGGTTTCTGCTATTCCTGCCATGATGTAATCAGCACACGGCAGGGCGATTGCGTTTCCAAGTGCTTTGCACCGTGCATTATCGCTAATGGGCTGTCCTAAATTTCCATATGCTGTCCACCCATCCGGTAATCCCATCAAACGCTCACACTCTACGGGTGTCAAATTTCGGAGAACTCCGTCTTTTTCTTCTCCCTCATACCAGAATGAAATCATATTGACTGCTTTTGCCAACAGAGTTGGAAAAGGTTCATCTGGTCGTCCGAAACTTGTGAGGAAAGCAGACTGATTTCCTGATTTTGCGGCACTCCGCATACGCCGTTCCTGAAAGGGGCGGATGACGGGTATTTTCCCCCTTGTTTTATCAAGAGATATTCGACTGGCTCCGGCGGTGGGCAGCCCGTAGTCTGTGCAAGGCGGAGGAAGCGGGAACATATCGCGGGGCTTAAATAGTATTTCTGCGGAACGCTGTCCTCTAAAATCTGCCACAAGGAAGATTCTTTTTCTTCGCTGAACAAGCCGGGGCTTTCCCCAATACTGGGCATCCATGAGCCGCCAGCACAGGTCAGTCTTTCCCCCTCGCACCATACCGGCGTTAGCCCATCCTCCAGTAGGAGGCATTGAAATTTCGGTATCGGAAAATGATTGCAGCACGGCTCTAAAATCCATCCGGTCATTTGAAGAAAACGCTCCCATGACGTTTTCCCAAACAGCGATAACTGGATATAACCCATTTGTAGCACACCTCATTTCTTCTATAATTCTGATAGCCTGAAAAAACAGTCCTGATTTGCTTCCGGCCAGTCCCTCACGCTTTCCGATTTTAGAAAGGTTCTGGCAGGGCGAACCGAATGTAATAATGTGAACAGGAGAGATGTTTCCTCCGTGTATCTTTGTAATATCCCCTAAATGTTCCATGTCTGGGAAGTGGCGTTTGGTTATGGCTATCGGGGATTTTTCAATCTCGCTTGCCCAAACGGGAATAATTCCATTACGGGAAGCCGCAAGAGGGAACACGCCGATTCCGTCAAACAGGCTTCCTAATTTAAGGGCACACATAGACCGCCTTTCGTTTTGCTTTTTCATGTGTTGTTTCCATTTTTCTGCTCCTTTCCAGACAATAAAAAAACACCATCAATGGAAGTCCATTCAATGGCGTTTGCTGTTGTCTGCTCATTTCTCAAGGTAAAGCAGAAAGCCCAATAGAAAAAGACGCAAATCTCAAAATGCGTCTTTTTCCATCTTCATATTCATTTTTTATAAAAGCACCGTCTGCCTGCTGTCTGCAAAGCCTTGATTTTACTGGTTTTCTACTACCATCCTTATCAAAGCCTTGCTAATCAAGACTTTTCGTCCTGTCATTAATATAACCCATGCTCCCGTAGCGGAGATCAGCAATGCCCGTTCTTCGCTTTTTGCGATTTCCCGCTGGTGTTTTATAATATTGTAGCGTTCTTTGTAGACTTCATAAAAATCATCATATGGCAAAGCGTACTCACTGTTCCATAACTTCTGAAATTCTTCTACGATTTCTTCCGCACCCTCACCATTTTCCGTAGAAATCAATTTTGTATTCCACTCTTTATTTACCGTCAGCGCCGCACTTGTCATATTAGAGCTTCCGATGATGATTCGATAAATCTCTTCTTTCTTGAAAATATATCCCTTCGTGTGGAAACCATTTCCGGCAGCTTCCACGTCATACATTTTTAATGTAATATTTTTTAGTCCATTAAGTTTTTCAAGCGCTCTCGGTTCACTAAAGTCCAGATAATTTGTCGTAAGAATCTGTCCTTTAATGCCTTTTTCCTCAAGCTCTTTTAACGTCTGCAGAAGAAGTGTCACACCACCCATTGTGATAAATGCAACACTGATCTGAAACTCTTCGCAGCGCAGTAATTCATCCTCTACAGATGATCCCCTCTTCCGGATTATTCGATACAAATGCTGGCTTATACGCCAGATTCGCCGCCACGGAACCATTTATATATGCGGCACTTAGGCCGTTTTGCAATTCATTGATCACATTCACATCCATTGAAATAGAACTCCCTCTCATTTCATGATGAGCAAAACAAAATGCTCTGCTTAGTATTATACCTTATGAGAGAAGGTTTGTCATAAATAAGATTCTGAAATTTCAGCTTGTTCTAACATTTTTTCGCTTTGTTAAATAAAAACGCCAGTAGAATACTCCACTGACGCCTTACAAATACTATTGTTTTTTCTTATTATGTATTAATAACTTTACTTATGATTCCCAATAGCATTTGAATCATTCTCTCAAATGGCTCCTCAAATTTTGAATTCTACCCTATCACACTGGCACCAAATGGCATGAAAGAAAGTCTTGCCATCTTGAAAAACTGCTTTCCAAACGGCCAGAATGCCAGGGTTGCAAATTTTTTTCGATTTCTCAACCAGCTTTACGGCAGAATCTCAAGCCAGTATCCATCTGGATCTACAATGAAATAGATTCCCATCGCTTCATTTTCGAAGCAAATGCACCCCATCTCTTCGTGCTTCTTGTGCGCTGCCTCATAATCCTCCGCCTTGAATGCCAGGTGGAATTCACATTCACCCAGATTATATGGCTGTGGATGATCTTTAAGCCAGGTAAGTTCCAACTCAAAATCACTTACATCGTTGCTCAGATACACAATAATAAAATCATCGGTAGTCTTTCTTCTCACTTCGTGCAGATCAAGGGCCTCGTTGTAAAATTTAATAGATCGGTCCAGGTCTGATACATTGTAGTTTTCATGAATCATTTTAAATTTCATAGTTCTTCTCCTTTTGTACATTTTGTGTTTCTAATACGTGACTTAGATGTCAAATCTCCACCCACAATCACCATGATAAATCATTTGTTTTGTCATACCACCGTCAATACAGATATTTTCACCTGTAATAAAGCCCGCTTTTTCAGAGCAAAGAAACAGTACCATATTGGCAATATCCATAGGATTTCCCACACGATGAACCGGCTGCTGCACTGCATCTGCTCCTGTATATTCGGTAAAGTCAGTATCTATCCATCCCGGAGAGATTGAATTGACTCGTACTCTTCCTGCAAGGCTGACTGCCAATGCATGAGTTAATGCTGAGATTCCGCCTTTTGCTGCGGTGTAACTTTCTGTTTGAGGCTGACTCATGCGGTCACGGGAAGATGAAATATTGACAATGGCAGCTCCTTCAGAAAAATATGGCTGAAATAATTTTGCCAGATAAAATGGTGCCGTAACACCTACTTTTAACGCATAATTGAATTCTTCATAAGAGCAGTTGTCAATTCCTTTCATCAACGGTAATGCGTTGTTGATAAGATAATCCACATGACCATATTCGGTAATCACCTTTTGAGCAAATTTCTCTAATGTATCCTGCTGTGCAAGATCACCGGTAAAGTAAACTCCGGGCTGCTTATCAATACCGCAGATAAGAGCCCCCTGCTTCTGAAATTCCTCTGCAATAGTCTTTCCAATGCCCTGTGCGCCTCCCGTCACAATCACTACTTTATTTTTGAACTCCATATAAAATTCTCCCCCAAAAACTGCTTTCTATTTCTGTTGCCACAACATTGTATATTCTTTTTCGCCAGTAGCACCATCGAATCCTTCGCATTGGATATCGAACCCTTCTCTTTGGTAAAAAGAGAGAGCTCTGGTATTCTTCTGGTATACGTTTAATCGCAATCTAACTTTTTTATTCTTGATATAATCTAACAAAAGTTTACCTATACCACATGACTGCGTTTCGTCAGAAACAAAAATACCTTCAATATATTCATTACTTAGTCCTACAAATCCTTGAATCATTTTATTATCTTCATACATATAGACTTCCGCTTGTAACAACATTTCCTTGACTAATTCATAATTACTTGTCCAATATTGCTCAGGAATAAAATAATGTGCTTTCAGATTGGTCTTTAGCCATATGTCAGCAACTCTATTAATATCTATGTTCTGCATCTTTCTGATCATAACAAATATTCTCCATCCACGCCCGATTTCCGGGCATCATTTTTAATACTGATTTTACCGTACTTTTTGATCTCAGTCCATCCTTTATACTCAAGCAATAGAAAAACCTGAAATGATAATTTTACAAAGTCTGTTACTTG
>PPYE01385461.1_pt1 | contig 12884 bp, 6 predicted proteins | sample 1559881 | NCBI WGS metagenome assembly PPYE01 (sample SAMN08240022, study PRJNA423297) | Human gut metagenome, whole genome shotgun sequencing project.
GAACGAACGGTGACAGGCATCTCTGCCACTGCCGACACCACGGAGCATAAGAAGGAGGCCACCGTTTCGCTGCTGGCGGATACGAAAAAGGCTATTGAGACGGCATATGCCACGAAGGGAGGGGAGCGGGCATGACGGTTGAAACGCTGCAAATGCTCTCGACGGTGGCCTATGTGTTGGCGGGTATTTTCCTACTGGCGGCCATTGCGATTTTCTTCCTGCTGGATATCCGCAGCGTCATCGGTGACGTAACAGGAGCTACGGCCCGCAAGGCCATCCGGGATATCCGGGCCCAGAACGAGGCCAGCGGCAATAAGGCATATAAGCCCAGCCCTGTAAATGCTGCCCGTGGCAAGCTCACGGCGAAGATATCGCCCTCCGGCAGACTGGAGCCGCAAATGGCGGGAATGGGCGGCTCTCCGGGTACGGAGAAGCTCTCCACCATGGAGCTGACAGCGGCGGCAGAGGCTACCACCGTGCTCACCGAGACTGCTGCGGAGACGACGGTTCTGCAGCAGCCGGAGGAGGTGGGCGCCACAACGGTCCTGTCGGAAGCGGAGCGAGAGCCTGCCGCCCCGAAGCCGGAGGAGAAGCACACATTCCACACGGATGTGGAGATGGGCTTTAGCGCCAGCTCTGAGATCATCGAGTAGTTTTTATCATCCGTCTAGCGGATGACAAAATAAGACACCAAGAAACACCTCAACAGTAAGGAGCAGTGAGAGATGAACGAAGTTAGAATGAAAAAACGCATTCTGTCTGCCGTCCTTGCCTTCCTCATGGCCGTCAGCCTTGTGCCGGTCTCTGCGTTTGCAAGCACGGCGACCTATGCGGATGCCTTTACCGTCTGCGTGACAGGCGGCGACGAGGATGCCAAGCTGGACGGCGCATCGGTGGATTATACCATCGAGGTGGATGGCACGAAAGGTGCCAAGAACACCGTGACCACTACCGACGGCGAGGCGGTCATTCAGGAGATGGCCGACTATGCACAGGACATCGCAGACGGCAAGGCGGTCACATTGGCCTATACCGTATCGGCGGAGGGCTATGACACCGTTTCCGACCGTGCCGCTGTCACGGATGTGACCGGCAATGTGGATGTGAAGCTGACGGTCAAGACCCCTGATACCGTGAATGTGACGGTCACCAAGACCGGCAACGGATTAGTCCGGATCAACGATCAGGAGACGGAGACGTCCACCGTGGAGAAGGGCGGCGATGTGAAGCTGGAGCTGATCCCGGCCAAGGGCGCCTATATTCAGGAGCTTACGGTGAAGGGTGAGCCCCGGACAGTGAAGAAGGGCGAGACGTTTCAGGAGACGCTGACCGCCGACGAGGATATCACCGTCAGCGTGACCTTCGTGCAGGAGTACGCCGTCGCTGTCACCGCTGACAAGGGCGGCAAGGTGCTGCTGGACGGCGAAGCGGTCACGGAAAAGACCTACAAAGAGGGGACTGAGGTCGAGCTGTCTGTTGCGGCGGACGATGACTATCAGATCGAATCCATCGCCATCGACGGTACGCAGGAGGATATTGCAGATACTGCCAGCTTTACAAAGAAGCTGACGGTGGATAAGGACACGACGATCGCCGTGAAGTTCATAAGAGTGTACACCGTTACCGTCACCTACGACAGCCAGCTCGGAACGGTGGAAACCGATCCCGCAGCGCAGGGCGGCGAGGTGGAAGCAGTCCTCGTGAAGCAGGGTAGCACCCTGACGATAAAGGCCACTCCCAAGGAAAACTACCGTGTCAGCGAGGTGGAGATCGACGGCAAAGCGGAAAGCTTTGATGACAATCGATATGTAAAGGGTACTCCCTTCACACGGGATATCAAGAACATTACTGCGCCCCACACCATCAAGATCACCTTTGCTCCCACGCTGCAGACCATCACGGTGATTTCCGGCAAGCATGGCACGGTGAAGGTGGAGGGTCCAGGGAAGGTGAGCTATAACAAAAGCGTCGACCTCACCATCACGCCGGATGACGGCTATATCATCGACACCATCACGGTAGACGAAGCCGATGTGAAGGCCAACGTAAGAAGAACGGCGGAGAAGTCGTATAAGCTGCCTCTGACGGAAGTCCAACGGGATACGAAGGTGACCGTCACCTTTACGGAGTGCCCCCAGATCAAAACCAATGACCTCACTGCGCTGGAGGGCATCACTTGGAACTCCAGCGATGCCATCCGCCGGGATGGCGCCACCTTCGTCTTTGCAAACGATGCAAAGGTCCAGTTTTCTGCTGCCGCCGATGAGACTGGCAGCGAGACCGGGATCAAGGGCATCCAGCTGATTTTTGCCGACGGAACGACCTCCGGCGGCTACGATGCGAAGACCGCCTCCTTTACGCAGCCGGCGGCCATTCAGGAAACCAAGACCATTCAGGCCATCCGGGTGTTCTACGGCGAGACGGAGATCCGTGTGGCGCAGCTGGCGGATCCTGACAAGAAGCTGGAGGGCCTGAAGATCGTCGTGGATACGACGGACCCCACGCTGAAGCTGGCGCTGGAGGCGGCCAACGCCAACGGCTACTACAACAAGAGCTTCACCGCCACGGTGAAGAGCATCATCGACCGGGATGACTACTCCGGTATCCAATCCGTGGAGTACTGGGTGGTAAAGGACCGCACCGAGACGGAGCAGGGGACCGTGACCCAGCGGGAGATGCTCTATACCTACACGGAGGGCGGCGATATCCTGCAGGAGCTGGGCGATTGCACCTTCACCGTGGATGCCGGGAAGAACAACAGCGACAACGTTGTGATCTATGTGCAGGTCACTGACCGGGCCGGCAATGTGTCCAAGCCGGAGGAGAAGGCAGTGAAGATCAACTCTACGTCTCCTACCATCGAGATCAAGTTCGGAAAGGAAGGAGAGGAAGGAGAGGAAAAACCTGTCAATGTGGTGGAGGAGAACGGCACTGAGCGGGGCTACTACGATGCTGTCCGCACCGCCACTGTGACCATCACCGACAGAGCCAGTACTCAGGCTCTCGATGCGGTCACGTTCGATATCAAGGATACAGTGGGCAACGACGTGCGTAGCAAGGTCAAGATTACCGATTGGAGTAATGCTGTTGACCCGGAGACGAATCTTCTTGACCCGGATAAAGCTTTCTGTAAAGTGACCTTTTCTGAGGATGCTAATTACATCTGGTCCATCTCCTACACCAACAAGGCCGGTCTGTCCGCCCTTGCTGACAAGGACCAGACGAAGAGTGTAAACGCCGAGACCTACGGCGAAACCCCCTACTGCTTCACCGTGGATAAGAATGCCCCCACCGGCACCATCACCGCCAACACCTATGTGGTGGGAGTAAAGGACCCCACTTCTTCCCCTGTATGGGAAGCGCTCATCGACAGCGAGAACCTGACCTTTGGCGTTTGGGCCAATGATAAGATCGTCATTACCCCTAACGGATGGGACGAGACCTCTCCCATCAAGAGCAAGGAATACTTTGTCCAGAAATTCGGGACTGATGACACCAAGAAAGCACCGCTGACGGCTAAGGAGCTGGCGCAGCAGAAGTGGACCGATATAGGCAAAACCACGGAATTTACACCCAACCAGCAGATTGTGGTCTATCTGAAGATCACGGACATGGCCGGCAATGTCACCTACCTCAGCACCAACGGTCTGGTGGTGGACAACGAGAGACCTCACGAGGAGTTTACGGCCCCGGAAATCGTAAGGGTGTCCGGCCTGACCAACAACAAGATTTATAACGGCGATGTGTCAGTGGAGGTATCGGCAAACGATCCCGTGGAAAACGGCGTGTATTCCGGCCTGAAGCAGGTGACCTATACGGTCTATAACGGGACGGTCTATAACGAGAAAGATGTGACCCAGCAGGGCGTGCTCTATAGCTGGGACGGCAAAGCCCCCTGCTGCCAGTCCAAGGAGGGCATGGGCTTTACCGTGGATGCGGAGAAGAACAACAGCAACGATGTCCACATCCTGCTGACCGCCGAGGATAACGCAGGCAACATCACGTCCATGGAGTATTCCATCAAGATCGATATCACAAAGCCTATCATTAATATCAAATATGACAAGAATGCGGCGGACAGCGGCACCTTCTTCCGGGAGAGCCGCCGGGCTACCATCACGGTGAAAGAGCGCAACCTCGACCCTGCGGCCGTTCAGGTCAGCATCAAGAACACCGACGGCACGGTCCCCACCATTTCCAAGTGGAGCAAGACCGACGGCAACGGCAACATGGATAACACCCAGTGGGAGGCCACCATCGAATACACCGCCGAGGGGGACTACACCTTTGCCATCGCCTGCACCGATCAGGCCGGCAACCCCAACGAGCCGGTGCACTATGCCGACGGGACCGTCGCCCCGACGGCCTTCACCATCGATAAGACCCGCCCCACCATCAGCGTCACCTATGACAACAACTCCGCCCTGAACGGAAACTACTACAACGCAAACCGCACGGCCACCGTTGTTGTCACGGAGCACAACTTCGACGCCAGCCGGGTGAACATCGCCCTCCGGGCCACCGACGACGGCGCAGATATTGCGTTGCCCACGGTCAGCGGCTGGACCTCCAGCGGCGACCGCCATACGGCCACCATCGCCTATCAGCGTGATGGCCTGTATACCTTCGACATCGACGTGACGGATAAGGCGGGCAACACCTCCGCCGACTTCACGGAGCAGACCTTCTATGTGGATACGACGGCTCCCACGCTGGAGATCACCGGCGTAGCCGACCGCTCCGCCAACAACGGCGACATCATCCCGGTAGTGTCCTATTCCGATACCAACTACGATGATGCACAGGTGAACATCACCCTCACCGGCGCCATGCGCAAGGGCGTTGCGCTGGACGGCTCCTATGCCGACCAGCACAACGGCAAGGTCTTTACCTTCAAGAATTTCGCCAAGGAGAAGGAAGTAGACGATATCTACACGCTGGCGGCCACCCTGACGGATAAGGCGGGCAACACCACGGAAAAGACCATTTTGTTCTCCGCCAACCGCTTCGGCTCCACCTATGCCCTCAGCGCCGCCACGGAGCAGCTCAACGGCTCCTACGTCCAGACGCCGCAGGATGTGGTGGTGACGGAGACCAACCCCGACGCCCTCCAGAACATCCGCATCACCCTCTTCAAGAACAATCAGACCATCATCCTGCAGGAGGGTACGGACTACCGCATCGAGGTGCGGGGCGGCAATGGTCAGTGGTATGAGTACATCTACACCGTGCTGGCCAAGAACTTTGCCGATGACGGCGTCTATCGCCTGACCTTCTACTCCGAGGATGCTGCGGGCAACATAGCGGAAAACACGCTGGACACCAAGAAGCAGGAGATCGGCTTCGGCGTGGATAAGACCAAGCCCAACATGGTCGTGACCAATCTGGAGAGCGATACCACCTATCCTCTGGAGAACCTCACGGTGAGCCTGTCCGCCGGAGATAACCTGCTGCTTCAGTCCGTGGTGGTGTATCTGGACGATTACAGCAAGGCCTACAAGACGTGGACAGCAGAGGAGATCGCCGCCATCGTGGCGGATCAGGGCGAGTTCACCTTTGATATTCCGGGCGATTCCACCGGAGCACATCAGGTGAAGATCGTCTGCACCGACGCCGCCGGCAACGAGCAGACGGAGGAGATCACCAACTTCTACGTCACCACGAATCTGTTCGTGCGCTACTACAACAATAAGCCGCTGTTCTTCGGCTCCATCGCCGCTGTGGTAGTGATCGCCGGTGTGGCGATCGCTCTGGCCGCCGGCAAGAAAAAGAAGAACGATAAAGAGAAGTAAGACCTGACCCGGCATAAGCCGGCATCAAAGCCTCCGGCCCCGGCCGGAGGCTTTGATGGTTTCGGATGATAAGGAGGAAGGAAAATGCCAGAGAATTTGATCGAGCAATTTGAGGACACGCTGCACCGCTGCGAAAGCGGAGCACTGCGGGACGCTACCCGTCAGGCCATGGAGGGGACCAAGGTCTACCGGGAGGATTTCAGGGCCCAACAGCCGCTCATGCCCCGGTATGAGCGGCGCATCACGGTGGAGGATACCACCACCTTTGCGGCGGCTGCCCGCTTCGGGAATCAATACGGCGTGGCTGTGCTGAACTTTGCCAATCCGGAGGTCCCCGGCGGTGGCGTGAAAAACGGTGCCACGGCGCAGGAGGAGTGCCTCTGCCGCTGCAGCAATCTCTATCCGTGTCTGGCCAATACACCCGGCGTATATGACGACTTCTATCAGTATCACTATGAGCACGGCCGGTATCTCTACTCCGACCGCCTGATCTACACCAAGGGTGTGACCGTATTCAAAAACGAGGATCTGAGCCTGAAGGAGCGGAACCAGTGGTTTCGTGTGGATGTGATCACCTGCGCTGCGCCCATCCTATTCATGCTGCCGCATACGAATTCCGCCGTGCTGGGGGATCTGTTCCGTTCCCGTATCCGCAACATCTTCAATGCCGCCATAGATAACGACATTCGGGTGCTGATCTTAGGTGCCTTCGGCTGCGGAGCTTTTAAGAATCCGCCGGAGATCGTGGCGCAGGCCTTTCGGGATGTTCTGCTGGAGGAGCACTACGATACCTGCTTCACAGATATCGTCTTTGCCATCAAAAGCAGCAACGGCAACGATCCCTTTAAGCCGTGTCCGAACCTGATGGCCTTCCAGCTCGCCTTTGACGGTCTCTCTACCGAGGCTGCCAAGCTCCGCTTTTCCGGCCCCATGTGGCTGGTGGACGATGCGCCTACCCCGGAGAAAATACGGCAGGAGGAGCTTTCCCAGTGGAAAACGACAAACCTCTATCGAGGCAAACAATTTTCCGTCTTGGGAGACTCTGTCAGCACACTGGAAAACTATAATCCGCCGGATCACAGCGTCTTCTACAAAGGCGACGTCTGCAGCCGGACGGGGGTCTATACCATGGCGGATACATGGTGGGGGCAGGTCATCGACTTCTTCGGCGGCGAGCTGCTGGTCAATGACTCCTGGTCCGGCAGTCGGGTGACAAAGCTGCCGGGGCAGCATGAGCTGTTCCCCTCCGGGTGCAGCGACCAGCGGACCAGCCATCTGCATATGCGGGGTGTCCGGCCGGATGTGATTTTGGTTTATCTCGGCACCAATGACTGGGCGAACGCCGTCCGGCCCATGGAGGACGGCGGAGTGACCGACGAGTGGTATTCCGTGTTCGAGACGGCCTACCGGCGGATGCTGCAAAAGCTGCGGGCCAATTATCCGGATGCCGAGCTCTGGTGCTGCACACTCTGCTCCACTTATATGAGTACCGATCCGGCCTTTGCGTTTCCGGAGAGCGTAGGCGGTATCTCCATCGAGGTATATAACGATATCATCCGCCGCACGGCAGTGCTGGAGGGCGGCAGGCTCATCGATCTGTATGCCTATCACCTGCCCTATGATGCCATCGACGGCTCTCATCCCACCAGGACCGGCATGGAGCGGCTCGCAAAGCTTGTCTTGCGTGAGATGCTGGGCAAAGAGGCCGATGCAATTCTCGATTGCAGGGATGGACAGCATGAATACATGGCTCTTGAAGAAGGTACCGATGAAACCAGATACGTATGCAGATGCTGCGGAAAGTTGCTGACCGTAAAAAACTGGAAGCTGTTGACGCAGAAGGAGCGCCGACCCATACCGGATGACTCGGAATATGTGATGCTGCCGCCGGATACCACGGTGGTCCTGTATTCCGATGTACTCCCCCTTACGATCCCAAGCACTGGCGAAAAGCTGCAGATCAAAAAGCCGATGGTAACGGTAGGCAGAGCGCCTGACAGTGACGTCCGCCTGAGCGCACGGACCGTGGCACGGAGGCAGGCGGCCTTTTTCTATGAGCAGGAAATTTGGTTTGTGCGAGACAATTTTTCTACCAATGGTACGTGGATAAACGGACGTAAGCTCATACCGGGAAAGAAGTATCAGCTTGCGGCCTATGATGAGATCGGTTTTGCAAGGAGTGAGAAGGTCATATTTGACCTGCGGAATGAGTCGTACACACCTCCCCAGCAGGAAACGCCGCCGAGTCCAATGGGCGGTTTTGCAGGGGAAAAGCGGATAGGGGAGTATGAGATCATCCGGACACTTGCCCCGTTGAGCGTAAAGGACGTTTATTTGGCGAAAAGCTCCCGTACGGATAGGCTTGTGGTGCTGAAGCCTTGCCGAAAGGATGATCGTCCCGCCCAAAAGGTCATCCGTGAGCTGCTCCTGAAGGAAGCTGACCTCCTCCGGCAGCTGGATCACCCGGCCATTCCAAAGCTGGTAGAGGTTCTGGAGGATGAGGAGACCCTCTGCGTGGTCCGGGAATATTTTGATGGCGAGACACTTGAGAGCATCATGGCCAGAGAAGGGACTCAGGATCTGATCCAGGTGGTGGATTGGGCATGGCAGCTATGCGATGTGCTGCGCTATCTGCATGAGAGAAATTATGTCTACCGTGACATGAAGCCGGGAAATATCCTGCTGCGGCCCGATGGCCGTCTTGCACTGATCGATTTCGGCACGATGCGTGTCTATAAACCCGGCAAAGCGGGGGATACCGTCTGTCTGGGTACACGGGGCTATGCCGCCCCGGAGCAGTTCGGCGGTATGGGACAGACCGATGCCCGGACAGATATCTACGGTCTGGGGGCTACGCTCTATTATTTGGCGACCGGCTGTAACCCCGGCGTGCCGCCCTATGAGATAGGCTGCATCCATGCAATGCATATCGGCGGCTTCCCGCATCAGTTGGGTGACTTGATCCAAAAGTGTGTGCAGCCCGACCCGGTGAGGCGCTTCCAATCCTGCCGGGAGCTGATGGAGGCACTGGAGGATGCCTCCTTCGCCGTTACCGCCAATCAGGAGAAGTTGGCTCAGTGGAAGCGGATCCTGCGCCGGGAGGAGCAGAGCTGAAGCTCCCGCTCCCTGTAAAGTAAATCCCTGTTCCTTATCCCCCTCCGGCCCCGGCCGGAGGGGGTCTTTTTTCCCGTCGATCCCGCCGATTCGTGAAAATGTCAGACACGCCCCTACGTTTTTATTGCAATTCTCCGAAAATAATTATATAATGTGAAATACCTATTGGTATGCGAATGGGAAAGGTCTGCAATATGGAAAAGATCCTGTCTGTATTGGAAAATATCAAAGGATACCTGCCTCTGATCCGTCTGGCGGACCTGCTGGACGTGGCCATCGTGGCGTATCTGGTATATAAGCTGCTGTCGCTGGTGAAGAGTACACGGGCCGCCAACATCCTGAAGGGTGTGGCCATCTTTCTGGCGGCGCTGTGGCTGTCCTCGAAGCTGAACCTGCGGGTGGTGAATTACATCCTCAGCCACATGGTGGAGTGGGGCGTGCTGGCCCTGATCATCGTGTTCCAGCCGGAGATCCGCCGGATTTTGGAGCAGCTGGGCAGCAAGAACATCCGCCTGCTGCGGACGCTGGCGCCGGAGAAGGAGCTGCCGGAGCTGGAGCGGGCCATCGACCAGACGGTGCTGGCCTGCACGGAGATGTCCCGCACCCGCACGGGCGTGCTCATCGTGTTCGAGCGGAAGATCTTGCTGGACGACGTGGTGCGCTCCGGTACCACGCTGGATGCCTCCGTCTCCAGCGAGCTGCTGAAGAACATCTTTTTCGTCAAGGCGCCCATGCACGACGGCGCCGTCATCATCCGCAACGGGCGGATCCTGGGGGCGGGCTGTATGCTGCCCCTGTCTAAGAATGTGAACCTCAGTCGGGAATTGGGGATGCGCCACCGGGCGGGCATCGGCATGAGCGAGAATTCCGATGCCGTGGTGGTCATCGTCTCGGAGGAGACGGGCTCCATCTCTGTGGCCATCGGTGGGATGCTGAAGCGCCATCTGCAGGCGGAGACCCTGTCCCAGCTGCTGCACAACGAGCTGATGCCCCAGCAGGAGGAACCGGATAGGACCCGCTTCCCGCTGCGGGAACTGCTTCGGACCCGGAGAAAGGGGGAGCAGAACGATGAAGAAGAATGATGCCAGCCGTAAGGCACTGCGGATCATCGGTTCCATCCTGGTGGCGATCGCTCTGTGGATCTATGTGGATACCGTCACCTCGCCGGAGGTGACGCTGAAGGTGAAAAATGTGCCGGTGGAATTCTCCGGCGAGGATACCACACTGGCAGATCGTGGCCTGATGCTGCTGTCGGGCTATGATACCACCGTGGATCTGGTCATCAAGGGTCCCCGGAACGAGCTGCGTAAGCTGGACCGCAGCAAGATCCGGATCGTGGCCAATACCAGCAATATCAAGGAGGCCGGCAGCCAGACCCTGACTTACGAGGTGGTGTTCCCGGATAACATCCGCAGGGGGAAGCTGACGGTGGATTCTGCCAGCATTTACAGCATCACCGTCACCGTGGGCGAGTTGGACAGCAAGGAAGTACCCATTCAGTGCGAAATTGTGGGCAGCGTGGCTGACGGCTATATGGCCGGGGAGCTGACGCTGGATCCGGAGGTGCTGCTGCTGCGTGGCCAGCGGGACGACCTGCTGAATGTCAGCTACGCCAAGGTGCGGCTGGATATCACTGGAGCTGACAAGACGGTGGTGCAGGCGCTGGAATTTGAGCTGTACGACCACAACGATGTGAAGATCGAGAACAGCGCCATCCGCAGCAGTGAAAAGCTCATCGGCGCCACCATGCCGGTGTCGACGGTGAAGGAGGTGCCTCTGCGGGTGAACTTTGTGGAGGCCGTGGGGGCCACCATGGAGACGGTGGACTACACCATCTCTCCCGCCACGGTGAAGCTGGTGGGCGAGAAGGCCCGACTGGATGAGATCGACAGCATCGTGCTGGATACCCTGTACGTGCAGGATCTGGAGGATTCCCAGAGCCTGACCTATACCATCCCCGTGCCGGAGGATGTGACCATTGCCGACGGCGTGGACACCGCCACCGTGACGGTGGTGGTCCGTGGCGTCACGGAGCGGACGCTGACCGTTTCCCGGTTCACCTTTGAGAATGTGCCGGAGGGCATGACCGCCACGGCAGAGACGGAGTCGCTGAACGTGCGGCTGCGGGGCCTGACAGCGGAGGTGAACGCCCTGACGGCGGAGAACGTCCACATCGTGGCAGACCTGTCCGGACTCACCGGCGCAGGGGTCCATACGGTGCCGGTGACCATCCGCATCGAGGGCTACGAGAATATCGGCATCAAGGGCTCGTATCAGATGGTGGTGGATCTGAAGGTGGCTTCGGACACCCCGACAGAGCCATAGACATAGCAAAGAGGTGTATAAGCTACCATGACACAGATCGCAACGGTTGAAAAGATATTGCCCGGCGGCTTCGTGGAGATATCCGTCCCCCGAAAGTCTGCCTGCGGCCACGACTGTGAGGAATGCGCCGGCTGCGGCATGACCGGCGCCGCCATCCACGCACGGGCCAAGGACCCTGTGGGGGTCCGGCCGGGGCAGAAGGTGGTGGTGGAGAGCGCCACCCGGAAGATATTGGGTGTCGTGGCGCTGGTATATCTGCTGCCGGTGGTGGGCTTCCTGCTGGGCTACTTCCTGTCGGAGGGACTGGCGGAGGGCGTCCGCTACGCCATCGCCATCGGCGCAGCGGCGCTGGCCTTCCTGCCCAGCGTGGCCTATGACCGCCACGCCAAAAAGACGGAGGCCCTGACCTACACGGTGGTGCGGGAGTTCTGATGTTCGGCTATGTGCGTCCTGCGGCGGATCGGCTGACTCAGGAGCAGACAGACCTGTTCCGCAGCGCCTACTGCGGCCTGTGCCGCACGCTGGGACGGCGGTACGGCCTGCCGGCCCGGATGATTTTGAACTACGATCTGGCCTTTCTGGCCATTCTGCTGGCCGGCGGCAGCGGCTTTTCCTGCGCTCGCCATCGCTGCCCGGTGCATCCCATCCGGGGCTGCCCCTGCGGGGAGGAAAACCCGGCGCTGGATGCGGCGGCGGACCTCAGCGTCATCCTGACCTGGTGGCAGCTGCGTGACGGCGTGACGGATCACGGCTTCTTCGGGGGCCTGAAATACCGGCTGGCCGCCCTGCTTGTCCGCCGCAGCTACCGCAAGGCCGCCCGCCTGCGGCCGGATTTTGACCGGCTGGTGCAGGGCTGCTTGGGAGAACTGGCGGAGCTGGAGCGGGAGAATTGTCCCTCCATTGACCGCCCGGCGGATACCTTCGCCCGGCTGCTGGCCGGTGCGGCAGAGGAGGAGCCGGATCCTGTCCGGCGGCGGGTGCTGGCGCAGCTGCTGTACCATCTGGGCCGCTGGATATACCTGACGGACGCAGCGGACGATCTGGCCAAGGACCAGCGCAGCGGCAGCTACAATCCGCTGCCCCTGCGATTTTCGGTGCAGGAGGGCAAGCTGACGGAGGAGAGCCGTCAGGAGCTGGCCCAGACCATGGACCGGTCCGTGGAGCGGATGGCGGCGGCCTTCGAGCTGTTGGAGTGCGGCGTATGGCAGCCGGTCATTGAAAGTGTGGTATATGCGGGGCTGTATCAGGTGGGAAACGCCGTTTTGAACGGCACCTTCCATCAGCGGCCCCGGAGAGAGAAATACCCTGAACGAAAGGCAGGACACGGCGATGCGTGATCCCTATCAGGTGCTGGGTGTCCCCAGCACCGCCACAGACGAGGAAGTCAAAAAAGCCTATCGGAATCTGGCCAAAAAGTACCATCCCGATAACTATCACGACGATCCCCTGGCCGATCTGGCACAGGAGAAGATGAAGGAGATCAATGAGGCCTACGAGGAGATCCAGAACCAGCGCAAGCGCGGCGCCTCCGGCAATGGCTACGGAGCCTACGGCGGCAGCTATGGCGGCTCCTACGGCGGCTACGGCGCCAACGGCTACGGCGGCAGCTATGATCCCGCCATCCAGCGCATCCGTCTGGCCATACGTCAGGGG
>PPYE01644251.1_pt1 | contig 12884 bp, 4 predicted proteins | sample 1559881 | NCBI WGS metagenome assembly PPYE01 (sample SAMN08240022, study PRJNA423297) | Human gut metagenome, whole genome shotgun sequencing project.
CCGACGATAAGAAATAGGAGGTTAGCCCTTTGATTGATGTCAATAAGTTTGAAAGTATGCAAATCGGCTTAGCCTCGCCGGACAAGATCCGCAGCTGGTCTTATGGGGAAGTCAAAAAGCCCGAAACGATCAACTATCGGACCCTAAAGCCTGAGCGGGACGGCTTATTCGATGAACGTATCTTCGGACCGACCAAAGACTGGGAATGTGCCTGTGGTAAGTACAAGCGAATCCGCTATAAGGGAATCGTTTGTGATCGCTGCGGCGTTGAAGTCACCCGGTCCAAGGTTCGGCGCGAACGGATGGGTCATATTGAATTAGCTGCACCGGTAACGCACATCTGGTACTTCAAGGGAATTCCTAGCCGGATGGGTCTGGTACTCGACATGTCGCCGCGTTCACTTGAAGAAATCATCTATTTTGCTTCCTATGTTGTGATTGATCCAGGCGATACGCCAATGGAGAAAAAGCAGCTGCTAACCGAACGCGAATATCGCGAAAAGCGGGAAGAGTATGGACAGACCTTCAATGCCAAGATGGGTGCTGAAGCCATCAAGGAATTGTTGCAGGATGTTGATCTCGAAAAAGAAGTTGCTGAATTAAAAGAAGACCTGAAATCAGCTCAGGGTCAAAAACGGACCCGTGCGATTCGCCGTCTGGACATTTTGGATGCGTTCAAGGAGTCCGGTAATGACCCGGCATGGATGGTTATGGACACGATTCCTGTTATTCCACCGGATTTGCGGCCAATGGTTCAGCTTGAAGGCGGCCGGTTTGCGACCTCTGATCTAAACGACTTGTATCGCCGGGTCATCAACCGTAACAACCGTCTGAAGCGTCTGCTTGATCTCAATGCACCAAGTATTATCGTGCAAAACGAAAAGCGCATGCTGCAGGAAGCCGTCGATGCCTTGATCGATAACGGTCGGCGCGGACGTCCGGTTACCGGACCTGGTAACCGCCCGCTGAAGTCCTTGTCCCACATGTTGAAAGGGAAGCAAGGCCGATTCCGTCAAAACCTGTTAGGTAAGCGTGTCGATTACTCTGGCCGTTCGGTTATTGATGTTGGCCCATGGTTGAAGTTTTATCAGTGTGGTGTTCCGCGTGAAATGGCCTTGGAACTCTTTAAGCCATTTGTCATGCGCGAACTGGTTAAGCGCGATATGGCAAGCAATATTAAAAATGCTCGCCGGAAAATTGATCGCCAAGATGATGATGTCTGGGATGTCCTCGAAGATGTGATTAAGGAACGGCCAGTCCTTTTGAACCGTGCGCCTACTTTGCATCGACTGGGTATTCAGGCATTTGAACCTGTCTTGGTTGATGGTAAGTCCATTCGCTTGCACCCACTGGTCTGCGAAGCTTATAACGCCGACTTTGATGGTGACCAGATGGCGATTCACGTACCGCTGTCTGATGAAGCAATGGCAGAAGCGCGCATGCTGATGCTGGCAGCGCACCACATTTTGGCACCTAAAGACGGCAAGCCAATCGTTACCCCTTCTCAAGACGTTGTGTTAGGTAACTACTACCTGACCATGGAGCAGAAGGGCCGCGAAGGCGAAGGCATGATCTTCAAGGATACCAATGAAGTATTGATGGCGTTGCAAAATGGCTATGTTCATCTGCACAGCCGTGTCGGGATTGCGGCGAACTCCTTTACGGACAAACCGTTTACTGATGAGCAGAAACAAAAGATTATGGTGACGAGTGTCGGCAAGGCAATCTTTAACGAGATCATGCCAAAAGACTTCCCGTATTTGAACGAACCGACTCAGGACAACATCGTGAATGGTGTGCCGGATAAATACTTCATCGACAAAGGTGAAGATATCCATGCTTACCTTGAGGATGCACCTTTGATTGATCCATTCAAGAAAGGATTCCTGTCTGACATCATTGCCCAAGTCTTCAAGGTTTATAAAGTTCAGCGGACCAGTGACTTGCTGGATGACATGAAGACACTCGGCTATACTCAGTCAACGAATTCTGGTTTGACGGTTGGGATTGCCGACATTACGAACCTGAAGGAAAAGCCGGAGATTGTGGCAGCAGCCCATAAGAAGGTTGCAACGGTTTCTAAGCAGTTCCGTCGTGGTTTAATCACTGACGATGAGCGGCATGACCGGGTCATTCAGATCTGGAACGACGCTAAAGATGAAATCCAGCAAAAACTGGTTGATTCTTTTGACCCGAACAACCCTATTTCCATGATGTCCGATTCCGGTGCTCGTGGTAACATCTCAAACTTCACTCAGCTTGCCGGTATGCGTGGTCTGATGGCTGCGCCTAACGGAGGGATGATGGAAGTTCCTGTTATCTCGAACTTCCGTGAAGGTCTAACCGTTATGGAAATGTTCATGTCAACTCACGGTGCACGTAAAGGGATGACCGATACGGCGCTGAAGACGGCTGACTCAGGTTACCTGACCCGTCGTTTGGTTGATGTTGCCCAAGACGTTATTGTTCGCGAAGAAGACTGCGGTACTGACCGTGGGTTGGTTGTTCGAGCAATTCGTGAAGGTAACGAAATGATTGAACCGTTGTACGATCGTTTGGTTGGCCGGTTCACGATGAAAGACGTTCTTGATCCAAAGACTGGCGATGTGCTGGTTAAACGCAATACGCTTATGGATGAAGACATGGCTCAGAAGATTGTGGATGCTGGCGTTGAAGCCGTTACCATTCGTTCGGTCTTTACCTGCAACACGAAGCATGGTGTTTGCCAGAAGTGCTATGGTCGTAACATGGCAACCGGCGAACAGGTTGAAGTCGGTGAAGCTGTCGGGACCGTGGCGGCACAGTCAATCGGTGAACCAGGTACCCAGCTGACCATGCGTAACTTCCATACCGGTGGTGTTGCTGGTGGCGAAGATATCACGCAAGGGCTGCCTCGTGTTCAGGAAATCTTTGAAGCACGGAACCCTAAAGGTGAAGCGGTTATCACTGAAGTTACTGGTGAAGTAACAGCAATTGATGAAAACCCAGCCGAGCATACGCGTGAAATCACCGTCAAAGGTGAAACCGATACCCGGACTTACAGTGTGCCATATGCATCTAGTGTGGCCGTTGCAGAAGGGGATCACATTAACCGTGGCGAACGCTTAACTGGTGGTTCAATTGATCCTAAGCAATTGATCAAGGTGCGCGATGTGATGGCAACCGAAAACTACCTGCTTTCTGAAGTTCAGAAAGTTTACCGTATGCAAGGGGTTGACATCGGTGATAAGCACGTCGAAGTAATGGTACGGCAAATGTTACGTAAGATCCGCGTCATGGATCCGGGCGACACGAATATTCTGCCAGGCACCTTGCTCGACATTGCGGACTTCAAGGAAAAGAACACGCAAGCAATCATCAGTGGCGGGATCCCGGCAACGGGTCGTCCAGTCTTGCTGGGGATTACCAAGGCTTCTCTGGAAACTAACAGCTTCCTATCAGCTGCTTCCTTCCAAGAAACCACGCGTGTCTTAACCGATGCATCCATTCGCGGCAAGAACGATCCACTGGTTGGTCTGAAAGAAAATGTCATCATCGGGAAGATCATTCCGGCTGGTACCGGGATGGCCACCTATCGTCACGAGGAACCTAAGAGTGTCGGTACGGTTTCCGACAGTGTTTATTCGATTTCAGACATCGAAAAACAGATGAAGGAAAAAGACAACCAGCAAAGCGACACTGACAAACAGTAATCGCCTTGTTGGTGGTCAAACTGAAGCATCTGGCCACAAAAGAAGCGGCGTAAGTATCTTGAAAAAGATACTTGCGCCGCTTTTTTATATGCACGCGAGCAGGAACGGTCCCGAGCTGCTTACATACCAATCTCTGTGCCAAGGCATACGTTTTGACTTGTACACAAATGACTACGATCAAAAAATGCCTAGGCAATTAGCTACCAAACTAAAGCAACCGTAACCGATCGCTATATGACTAATCATCGGTAACGTCTCTAAACGGGTAATGAACCAGTGACCGCCAGCGCTGATACAAGCAATTAACGTGATGACCAAGGCAGCTTCTAATTGCAGAACGCCACCTAATAATGCAATCAGTAAAACATCAGCACTGCCTAAACCGTGCGACATCAGTGCTAACCCGCCAACCATGGAACCTAACATCATTAAATTAAACAAATTGCAGGGAAAAACCACAATGATACCAAACCACCAGCCACAAAAATTGATGAGTGAAACGCTGCGTTCATGCCAATCAGCAATGCTAAACATAAGCAAACCGATACTGAGGAAAAAAGGTAACCAGGTCGTACTGCTTATCCCTAAAAGAATCGCCAAAACACAATGAACTGACTGATTAATGCTAGTTAAACGCTTTGTTACGCTGATCACGGTTAGTAAAAATAAAGCTAGAATCAAAGCCACCACCTCACTTCATAGAATAAATTTCGCTGAAAAATGGATGGCGCTTGATAACGATGCAATATGATCGATTTAGCAATATCGACAACGCTTTCGTAACAAAAAGTAAGTAAAATGACAAATGTATTTCTCTTAAAACCTGCATTTTTAAAAACTTTTCAGGCTAAATCGTGGGAGAAAAAAGGCCACGGTTAACCAAAATATTATTTTGGGAAAATATATATTTGATGAGTATTTCATATAAACGCTTCAATATTATAAAAAGTGTTATACAATAATGGTGAGCTTAAGGTTAATTAATACATGCATAATTTATAACTTAATGGCCTTATGGGGAAGGGCCAGACAAATCTTCTAGGAGGAGGAAGAGGAAAATCATGGAGGAGCTAGGTGTCAAGAAAACATGGCACTTCATGTTTAAGGTTGGGGTTTATTTTACCGTGATCCTAGGCATGATTGTGCAACTGCTTTCACCAGCGCTGACCCTTGCAGCCGAGAACCCGACCCAAGCAGTGACTGGTGCACTCACGATTAAGAACCAAGATGAACAAGGCTCACCGTTAAATGGGGCTAAGTATGAGATTCGCAATGAATCCCATCAAGTTGTGGCAACTAGCAGTATCAGTCAAGACGGGCAAGCAACCATCTCGAACTTGCCGGTCGGAAACTATACTGCCACGGAAACACAGTCGGTCACTGGTTATACAGCCATTGAACAGACGAAAAACCTCAGTGTGACGGCGTCTGGACATACTGTTTTACTGTTCAAGAGCCGTGCATCTGCCACGATTGCCAGTAACAGTGAGCGTTCAGCTTCGTCGTCAGCAAAGGCGGCAACTCCGGACACTCATGCAAGCGCAGCAGCAGAGACAAACGATGAGGTTAAATTGCCCAATATTTTCACTAATGTTGTTTTAAAAGACGGCAATGGGCAACCATTAGGTACAGAGATTGAGCAGCAGAGTACAGTCAAGCTGGAGATGACATTTATAATACCGGAAACAAGTACGCCGTTTCCAGCAGGCGCTTCATTTACAACAACGCTGCCAAAAAACCAGATTGACTTTGCCCAAGATGGTAGCGGTGTGTTTGATGGGGACGTAGCTGAATACAGTTTTGACCACACCACTGCTCAGCTGACCATCAAACTATTGAAGGCTGTTAGCTTTGGCTCTTGGAAGGTGAACATTACCACCAACTTTAAGCAGCTCACAGCTAATGACTCACTGGACCAGACACTGGTATTTCACACGAAGGATCACGATACCAAGATCCCAATCAGCTTCAAATCGAATGCGGAGCCTGTGGAGGTAGCTGACCCTAAGGCAACGCCGCAAAGCTTCAACCCGACTGGTATAGAAGGTAGTGCTAAGTTTAATTTAAATGGCGCTGAAACCAGTAAGACCGATCCGACTAAATGGGACAGTGATCCGGCTAAGCGATCTAAAAACGCGGACATGGAACTGACCTTGACCGCGCAAGGCAGCGGTGAAACCTATCCGAAGTCATTGACTTTTAGTGATAGTGATTTGGCGAAAATTAAGGTTTCATCCGCACCCGTGAATGTGTTAGGGGACTTTACCGAAGCCACAAAATCGCTGGCAGCAGGGCGAGATTATCACGCGGTCTTATCCGATGACAAACGTACCGTTAAGATTTATTTGACAGGCGGATTTAAAAAGTCCACTGGCTATCAAGTAGATTACACGGCAAGTATTGATCGTTCTTTGGACGATACCGGTAAAATGGGCAGTGCGTTAGTTGAAGGGTATCGTTTTCTGACCGGTTCGCAAACAAATGACGGGTATGGTTACAAGAGTGCCACGATGCGTAATTCAGGCGTGGCAATCACCAAATCCGGCGATATTACCAACAACTTTCGGGCAATGAACTGGCAGATTGATTGGAACTTTAGCATGGACACGATGAAGGCTGGGGCCACTTTAACCGATCGTTTTGGTAAACAGGTGAGTGGAACCGATGATCATGGTCAGCCCAAGATTGAAAAAGATGATAATCAGTCGCTTGATACCCAATCTTTGAAAGTCTTTCAGGTTACGTTCGACCAAAATGCAAATCCCACTGTTTCGAAAGATGATCTTGCAAAATATTTCAAATTAACGGATAAAGGTAACGGTGAGTTTACTTTAACTTATCTGGGTGGCGGCGACTTACCTGACAATGCATCATTTCGAATTCAATATCAAACGAAGCTAAAAAATACACCGGAAAACGGCAGTGACATATCCAATATTGTCAATGATCAAAGAAATCATTACACACATGCCACTTACCCCGTTAGATTACCAAGCGCAATCCAAAAAGTTAGTGGCAAGATTGATGCATATCTTGGTCAAATGACATGGCGGATTAATGCTAATCGAACATTTCGTAATATGCGCGATGGGAAAATATTTGATTTATTCCCAGATGGTGTCGACAAACTAGATACTGATCCGACTGCCGCCAATATCAATACTATCTCTGGGGAGTATGCGACTAAAGATGATGACGATGGTGCAAATGACGGTATTTTAGTTTACGCACAGGATCCAGATGGAAATCGAACCTTATTGAAACCGGAAACCGACTATACCATGAGTACTAACGATGGCGATGTTCAGGCTGCCGTCAAACAGTACAACGATAAAGACAAGACCGGTCAAATCGATGCTAATGGTCAAGAAAAGGGAATTCGTGGATTTGTCGTGACACTCAAAGGCAAGTATGCCGAAACCGATTCTCAAATCGTCATTTATACGCATACAAAGCTGGATATGCTGAAGTTGGGGCAAGTTGGTCACGATAACGACGCTTTAGCTAAAGCGCTCAATAATCGCGTCTTTTTCTTCTTTGACCTGCCACCAGGTGATGATGAAGTCGCAAGTGGAGGCGGGAGTTCAACACCAACGCCACAAAAAGGTTCATTCAGCGGTGCCTTGAAGAATTCCTGGAGTGATGCACCAGACACGCAGTATTGGGGTGTGTTGGTCAATCAGCTAGGTCTTAAATATGGTCATTTGCATTTGACTGACATTTTGCCGCGATTCGATGGGGTCAATTACGAGCTAATTCCTGACTCCATCAAGTTTTATGAAGTCACGGGACCAGAAGGCGTTGATCCATCAAATACTGGTGATCCAACGACTTCTGGTGATGTAAAAGAAATCAAAACCAATCCATACTACGGCACTAGTGGCTGGGTATCCACTGCATTAAAAGCTGATGATGCTACACAGCAAAGCTTATTGCCAACCAATCCACCTGATACGTGGCTTAAGAACAATAAAGATCTAACCCAACAATTGGATTTCGATTTTCCAAATATCGACACCGGTCGTGTTTGGGTTGTTTTCAAGACAAAACGTGCTAATCAGTGGAACTATAACGATCCTAACTTTACGAACCAAGCAACCGTGACAGACACTAAGACGACAACGACGATTCCAACGTTTAATCCGTCTGCCTCTAAATCGGCGCAGAGTTACTGGACGCCGATTAATAAAACAGTTAGTGAAGATGCCAAGCAGAAGAATGTGCTTAACTGGCATGTTCAACTGGAGAATATTCAAGATAAATACCGACCAATGGTGAATCCAGTCATTACGGATACCTTGGAACCCTACGGAAGCGGCGCAGAAATCAATGCCACCAGTTTCAAAGTGACACTGCAAGTCGGTTCAGCAGATGAAGTCACTTTAGACAAAGGAAAAGATTATGACCTTGCCTTGGACGGTAATGACTTCACGGTCACCTTCCATCGAACTTTTGGTAATTTGACACAAACCGATGGCAATCCGTTAAATAACTATCGGGTTAATGTTTATTATGCAACGAGTAGTAAGAATTCAGGAACTGTTGGCAACACAAGTACGGTTGCGTGGGATGGAAGTCAAACGACTAAAAAACCAAGTGACGGTGTACCTAAAAATGCCAGAATTGCCACTACGAATGGTTTCCTGCCTTCGTGGGATTCCGGCATCAGTGGTGAAACCATTACCCAACTGGCCAATTTAGTGGTCGAAAAGAAAGATAGCGTTAGCGGCGCACCAATCCCCGGCGTTAAATTCCGCGTCAGTGATGGTACCCACACGTTTGAAGCGACAACTAAATTGGATGCGAATAGCCAAAAAGCGACTGCCACTTTCCAAGGCTTACCACTTGGTGATTACACGCTGACAGAACTTAATACGCCAGCAGGTTACAAACCAATGGCACCACAAAAGATTAGATTGAATACCACGTCTGACAGTGGCACCGCGGTCCAGACGCAAGAAGTTGAAAATCAACCTTATCAAATCATTTTGACCAAGTATGATAACCGTGCTGAAGGCCAGTCAGAAGCCAACCGCAAACAATATCTGCTTGCCAATGCAACTTACGATTTGATTGATACGGACACCCAGAAGAAATTACTGACAGACTTGAAGACTAACGATGATGGCCAAATCACGGTCGGGACGGCAACAAGCTTTTCGGGTAGTTACACGAATGATGAATTTAAGCCAGATTTGAAGGCCGGCCAATATGTGCTTGAAGGGCTTAAGCCGGGGCATTATAAGTTGGTTGAACGCGAAGCACCGGAACATTATCGCGGTGATGCTCATGATCAGGCCAATGTCACCAGCGGACCGGATAAGCAACTTTGGATCGACAGCCTTAACGCTGGCAGTGTCACGACAGCCATTAGCGATGAAACGCCAACAGCAACGGCTTCGGCCTACGATCAAAAGAAACCGGGACAGTTGGACCTCAAGAAGCAGGCAGAAACGATTAAGGATGATCACTTCCCAGATCGTCAGCCGATGACAGGGGCAGCGTTTAAGCTCTATCGCTATGGGGATGATGGCAAGCTTGATTATGATAAGTCGTGGCAAGCCACCGTTACCAATTCTGATGGCAACGTTTCATTTAATGCCAATGATTTATATGAAGGTAAGTACCAGTTAATTGAAACCAAGGCGCCAGTCGGCTATGTCATTCCAACTGATTTAGCTAAAGGTGTGGACGTTGAGATCACCGGTGACCAAACGTTGAAGTTCCCGACCATTGAAGAACCCGTTTTCCGGCGGGCCGTCACCTTAAACAAGACTGATGGTGATTTTGGCAACCCAATTGCAGGCATCACCTATGCCCTTTATCGTGAAGATGGGACTGAGCTTGCTAAAGACTTAGTCACAGACGAAAAGGGTCAAGTCACCTTGCCGTTTAATTTACCGGCAGGCTCGTATTACTTTAAAGAAACCAAGACGCTGCCACCTTATCGGCCAAATACCGATAAGCATGCGTTTACGATTAAACAAACAGATTTAACCCAAACAGCTGCGGCTTTGGCAACTGATAACAAGCAAAAGCCGATCACTGTTGATGTCACAAACTATCAGGTCAAGACGATTAATGTCAAAAAGGTTGATAGCCAGTATAAGGATCACATGCTGGCCGGAGCAACTTTCCGGTTGACCAACAGTGCCGGCTACAGTCGCGACATCACAACCGAAGAAGACGGATTGGCCTCGTTTGGCGATCTGCTGCTTGGCCAATACTCATTAACTGAAGTAAAGGCACCGGCTGGTTATAAGCTTGATACCACTGTTTATCCGATCACCTTGGCTTCTGGTGAAACCCCAAGTGCGATCACGGTGACCAAGGAAATCGCTGATGATCCTTATCAGGTAACCTTGACCAAGTATGATAACCGCGTAGATAAGTCAGATGATGCAGCAACACTTAAGAAGTATCTATTACCAGGTGCCACGTATAAACTTGTGGATACCATTGCAAATAAGACTCTGAAGGCCGACATGAAGACTAACGATGACGGTCAGTTGAAGTTTGGCGCGGCAAGCAGTTTTGATGCGCCACTCAAGGCTGGTGAGTATGCGATTGAAGGACTGCAACCTAATCGCGCTTATCGTCTAGTTGAAACCGAAGCACCAACGCATTATCGCGGGGATGCCAGCGATCAAGCAAACTCGATGACCGGTGCTGAACGTCAGCGCTGGGAAGCAAGCTTACGGGCCGGAAGTGTCAATTTCACAATTAAGACGGATCAGACGCAACTGAAGTTAACGGCGACCAACCAAAAGAAACCCGGACAACTAGCCATCAAGAAACAGGCGGAAACGATCAAAGATGACAAATTCCCTGATCGACAGCCGATGACCGGTGCTGAGTTTAAGCTTTACCGGTACGATGAGGATGGCACTCTTGATCGGGACAAGACTTGGACAACTACCATCACCAATAACGATGGTACCGTCACTTTTAACGATGCCGATCTGTACGAAGGTAAGTACCAGTTAGTTGAAACCGGCAGGCTCGTATTACTTTAAGGAAACCAAGACATTACCGCCATATCGGCCAAATACTGACAAACATCCGTTTACCGTTAAACAAACGGACCTGACACAAACGGCTGATGACTTAGCAAGCGAGAACAAGCAGAAACCGATAACGATCAGCGTCACAAACTATCAGATCAAAACGTTGAACGTGCAGAAAGTCGATCGCACCTATTCTGATCATGTGCTGGCCGGAGCGGTCTTCCGCCTCACCAACAGCACTGGCTACAGTCGCGACGTCACCACCGATGAAAAAGGGATTGCCTCATTTGGCGATCTATTGCTGGGCACTTACTCGCTAACTGAAGTCAAAGCGCCAAGTGGCTATCGACTAGATCCAACGGTACATGCGATTACGTTATCCTCAGCGATTACGCCAACACCGATTACGGTCAACAAGCAAATCGCTGACGATCCTTATCAGGTTACCTTGACGAAGTACGACAACCGCGTCGAGAAGACGGATGACGCAGCGACACTTAAGAAGTATCTATTGTCAGGTGCCACGTATAAACTAGTGGACACTGTAACCAACAAGACTTTGAAGGCTGACATGAAGACCAATGATGACGGCCAGCTGAAGGTTGGGGCGGCAAGCAGTTTTGACACCCCACTCAAAGCTGGCGAATACACCGTTGAAGGTCTAAAAGCCGACAACGCTTATCGCTTGGTTGAAACCGAAGCGCCGAAGCATTACGAAGGCGATGCGACTGATCAGGCTAAGAACACCAGTGGCGCTCGGAAAGAAGCTTGGGAAAAGAGTTTAGCCGCCGGAAGTGTTGACTTCACAATCAAGGGCAATGAAACCCAAGTGAAGTTAACCGCAACCAACCAGAAGAAGCCGGGTCAACTAGCCATCAAGAAGCAGGCTGAAACGATAAAGGATGATAAATTCCCTGACCGTCAGCCGATGACAGGAGCTGAGTTTAAGCTTTATCGTTATCAAGAAGATGGCAAGCTTGATCAAAGTCGTTCATGGAATGCTGTTATCACGAATAACGACGGAACGGTTACTTTCAAGGATTTGGATCTGTATGAAGGCAAGTACCAGTTAGTTGAAACCAAAGCACCAACCGGCTATGTCATTCCTGATGACTTGGCTAAAGGCGTGGATGTTGAGATTACTGGCGATCAAACACTGAAGTTCCCAACGATTGAGGAATCCGTTTTCCGGCGCTCAATCGCCTTGAACAAGACTGATGGTAATTTTGGAAACCCAATTGCTGGGATCACTTATGCCCTTTATCGTGAAGATGGAACCGAGCTTGCTAAAGACTTGGTTACAGACGAAAAAGGCCAAGTCAACTTGCCGTTTAATTTACCAGCAGGCTCGTACTACTTTAAGGAAACCAAGACATTACCGCCATATCGACCAAATACGGATAAGCATCCGTTTACGGTTAAGCAAACTGATCTAACCCAGACGGCTAATGCCTTAGCAGCCGAGAACAAGCAGAAGCCGATTGCGGTCAGCGTCACGAACTATCAGATCAAGACGTTGAACGTTCAGAAAGTTGATCGTCAGTACACCGACCATACGCTGGCTACGATAATCGTGTCAAGAAGACGGATAATGCAGCGACACTTAAGAAGTATCTATTAACAGGTGCCACGTATAAACTAGTGGACACTGTGACGAACAAGACTTTGAAGGCCGACATGAAGACTAACGATGACGGCCAGCTGAAGTTTGGGGCGGCAAGCAGTTTTGACACCCCACTCAAAGCTGGCGAATACACCGTTGAAGGTCTAAAAGCCGACAACACCTATCGTCTGGTTGAAACTGAAGCGCCGAAGCATTATGAAGGCGATGCGACTGACCAGACCAAGCATACTAGTGGCGCTCAGAAGGATGCTTGGGAGAAGAGTTTAGCTGCCGGAAATGTTGACTTCACGATCAAAGGTAGTCAAACCCAAGTGAAGTTAACCGCAACGAACCAGAAGAAACCCGGACAACTAGCCATCAAGAAACAGGCAGAAACGATCAAAGATGACAAATTCCCTGATCGACAGCCGATGACTGGTGCTGAGTTTAAGCTTTACCGGTACGATGAGGATGGCACTCTTGATCGGGACAAGACTTGGACGACTACCATCACCAATAACGATGGTACCGTCACTTTTAACGATGCCGATCTGTACGAAGGTAAGTACCAGTTAGTTGAAA
>PPYE01483565.1_pt1 | contig 12883 bp, 8 predicted proteins | sample 1559881 | NCBI WGS metagenome assembly PPYE01 (sample SAMN08240022, study PRJNA423297) | Human gut metagenome, whole genome shotgun sequencing project.
AACTCACAAGCTCTACAACTCAATGTGTCCCGCGAGTCAGCTTTGATATAATATCATCCCGGCACACATATGTCAACGGATTTTCTGCAATTAATTAAAGTAGTAAAACTATCTTAAAAAGCACAAATTTTCTAAATTGTCTGTTTATTATATACAATTCTCACAATTACTATCTGACAGCCTCTATCGCTTCCTTGATATTTGCCACACCGACAATCTCAATTCCATTAATATGCGACACTCCTGCAAGACACACTTTGGGAACAATACACTTTTTAAAGCCAAGCTTCTTTGCCTCAGCCACACGCTGCTCGGACATGGTAACTCCGCGTACCTCTCCGCTTAAGCCCACCTCTCCAAAGCATATGGTATCCTCACGCACTATAATATCCTTTTTGCTTGATGCGATTGCAAGCACTATCCCAAGATCTATCGCCGGTTCGTTCATCCTTATACCGCCTGCTATATTCACATAAGCGTCACAGTCTGACAGTGGCAGGTTGGCTCTTTTTTCAAGGACCGCCATGAGTAGATTTACTTTATTATAATCTGTACCATTTGCTGTACGCCTTGGATTATTAAAAAAACTGTGACATACAAGAGCCTGTATCTCGAGAAGTATCGGGCGGCTTCCCTCTATAGAACATGTGACAATTGATCCTGATGCTCCCTCGGGCTTACCGCTAAGCATATACTCCGACGGATTTTCCACCTCAACAAGTCCCTCCGCCTTCATTTCAAATACGCCTATCTCATTGGTCGAACCAAATCTGTTCTTAACGCCTCTAAGTATCCTGTACGACTCATACCTGTCACCCTCAAAATAAAGCACAGTATCAACCATATGCTCCAACGTCCTCGGCCCCGCAACCGCACCATCCTTTGTCACATGTCCTACTATAAAAACAGAAATACCCAAAGTTTTTGCAAGCTGCATAAGCACTCCGGTTGTCTCCCTGACCTGTGAGACACTGCCCGGTGCCGACGCTATCTCCTCATTGTACATAGTCTGGATGGAATCTATTACAACAACCTCCGGTTTTTTTCGTTGAATCACATCCTTTGCTATATCAAGACTTGTCTCACATAAAAGCTCCAGTGAATCCGTAAAATCACCAAGTCTGTCGGCACGCATCTTTATCTGATGCAGTGATTCCTCACCTGACACATAAAGTAATGGCACCTTTTTTTGTGAAAGCTCCCTGCATACCTGAAGTAGAAGCGTGGATTTTCCTATACCCGGATCTCCTCCCACAAGCACAAGTGACCCCCTCACAATTCCTCCGCCAAGCACTCTGTCAAACTCAGCTATACCTGTCACTATACGCTCCTCTTTCTCGCTTTTTACTGCCGAAAGAGGCAGAACCTGTGCCGCCTTTGATTCTTTTTTTACTTTTCCCGACGAACTTATCGACTTTTTATCTACGGTTTCCTCTACAAATGTATTCCATTCCTTACAGGCCGGGCACTGTCCCATCCATTTTGCCGATTCATAACCACATTCCTGGCAGAAAAATACAGAGGTCTTTCCTTTTGCCATATTGTTCTCCTTTATAAAATACAAAAAGCCCGGCTTTCACCGGGCTAAAAATATGCTCTATTTTCTTGATACTTTGATATCGACTGAATCAACACCCTCAAGCTCTACGCTTAAGCTGAGCTTGCCGCCGAGATTTGTCTTCATAGTACCTGCAACAGCTCCAGCTATATCAATTTCGTACTCCGTCTCCTCTTCAAGGCCAAGAGTAATCTGAGCATCCTCAGGTCCCTCCACAGTAAATGTCACTGTATCAGCAGTCTCCTCGAAATCCATAACCGCTGTTCCCGGAACAGACTCGTATACAAAGAGTCCGTTTCTTTCGAGCTTTGTAATCTCCTTAAAGGTCTTTACCTTGTAGATATCTCCATCCTTCTCAAAATTGTCAAGCTTTGCCTTTGCAGCCAATGTATAATCTCCGAAGCTGAGCTTTCCGTTTTCCTCAGTGCGGATTAATTCACTTATTACAGCCATTTTTATCCTCCCGTAGCTATATTGATATATTAATTATAAATCCAATTCTACTCAACAGTCAATGAAATTTGTTTGTTTTTCGTAGAAATTATTACCTTATTGCCGCGCTTAATTTTGCCGGTAATAATATCCTCTGACATACGGTCTTCAATCTCCTCCTGAAGCTTGCGTTTAAGCGGTCTTGCGCCATATTTTCTGTCATAGGCTTTGTCCACGATAAAGGCTTTTGCGCTGTCGCGCACTGTGAGCTCTATATCAAGCTGCTCTTTGCAGCGTTTCTTAAGCTCCTTTACAAGAAGTGTCACTATATGCTTCATGTCATCCTTGTTGAGAGCTCTAAATACAATAGTCTCGTCGATTCGGTTCAAAAACTCAGGTTTAAATATACGGCGGACCTCCTCCATGACACTGTTCTTCATACGCTCGTGATCCTGCTTTTCGTCATCACCTGCACCAAAGCCAAGGCGCTTTGGTTCTATAATAGAAGAAGCTCCTGCATTTGATGTCATGATGATTATTGTATTCTTGAAATCAACCGTGCGCCCCTGTGAATCAGTGATTCTACCATCATCAAGCACCTGTAAAAGTATATTGAACACATCAGGATGTGCTTTTTCTATCTCATCAAACAGTATAACAGAAAAAGGATTGCGTCTGACCTTCTCTGAGAGCTGTCCGCCCTCCTCATGGCCCACATATCCCGGTGGTGAACCAATCATCTTTGAAACACTATGCTTTTCCATGTACTCTGACATGTCAACACGTATCATGGCATCTTCTTTGCCAAAGACAGCCTCAGCAAGCGCCTTTGACACCTCCGTCTTACCTACTCCTGTCGGTCCCAAAAACAGGAATGAGCCAATTGGCTTCTTAGGATCCTTTAAACCAACACGGCCTCGTCTGACTGCCTTTGCGACAGCAGAAACAGCCTCCTCCTGTCCTATTACACGCTTGTGAAGTATCTGTTCAAGCTTTGCAAGTCGTCCTGCCTCTGACTCTGTAAGCTTATTTACAGGTATTTTGGTCCATCCCGATACTACATCCGCTATCTCATTTTCGCCGACTACAGGCTGATTTTTGGCTCCTGTGCGACGGTTCTTTCTCATAAGCTTCTGCTGTTTATTTTCAAGCACTTCTTTTTCTGACATAAGCGCGCCGGCAGCTGCAAGATCTCCTTTCGACAAAGCATTTTCCAACTGGTTCTGCTTATCTGTTATCTCTTTTTTCAAAGCAAGCAGCTCGTCAGATGATGTCAGATTCTTAAGCCTTATCCTGGCTGCCGCTTCATCCATCAGGTCTATCGCCTTATCAGGTAAAAATCTGTCATTTATATATCGTGCAGAAAGGCTTACTGCTGCTTTCACACCCTCATCTGTTATGATGACACCATGATGCTTTTCATAGAGTCCCTTTAATCCTGTGAGTATCTCTATTGTCTCATCCGCACCCGGCTCCTCAACCATCACCGGCTGGAAACGGCGCTCAAGCGCAGCATCCTTTTCCACGTATTTGCGGTACTCCTCTATGGTAGTGGCGCCGATTACCTGTACCTCGCCTCTGGCAAGCGCAGGCTTTAATATGTTAGATGCATCTAACGAGCCTTCTGCTCCTCCTGCACCTATTATAGTGTGAAGCTCATCAATGAAAAGCAGTACATTTTTGGCATTTGAAACCTCGCTTATCACCTTCTTGATACGCTCCTCAAACTCACCACGATACTTTGATTTGGCTACAAGCCCGGACATATCAAGAGAAACCAGTCTCTTTCCCAAAAGAATATCCGGAACATTGCCACTGACTATATCCTGCGCAAGTCCTTCTACTATAGCGGTCTTACCCACTCCCGGCTCTCCAATCAGACATGGATTGTTTTTGCCACGGCGGCAGAGTATCTGGATAACGCGCTCCATCTCCTTTTTTCTGCCTATAACAGGGTCAAGAAGCCCTGCCTCTGCCATATCTGTCAAATCTCTGGAATACTGATCTAATACAGGAGTCGCAGAATTGTATGATGTACCGTAACTTTTCATCAGATCCCTGTATGCAGACGGATCCTCACCCATCGCACCAAGAATATCTATAAACATCTTCTGACTGTTAACACCCATGGTGTTTAAAAGTCTTGCAGCTGCACAGTCTCCCTGCAGTACTATAGCCATCAGCAAGTGTTCTGTACCTATCTCATTGCACTCAAATCTATCGGCTTCCTCCGATGCGCGCTCCAATACTCTCTGTGTCCTTGGTGAATAGCCATCCCTGTCCATCACTTCGATGTTATCCCCCGGTGAAATCAGGTCTTCAATCATCGAAATAAGCTTATCATATTCCACATTGCAGGCTGTTAGAATCTCAGCTGCCACACCGGTGCCCTCTTTTATAAGGCCAGCCAGTATGTGCTCTGTTCCAACATAGCTGTAATTCATTTTCTTTGATATACGTACAGCCAAATCTATTGCTTTTTTAGCCTTACTTGTATATGGTTTCAAGTCATATCCTCCAGTCATATTCACTAATTTAAGTCGATGAACTGCAAATCATCATCTTCGCTGTCATCTTCATTGTCATCCTTTGCACTGCTGTCTATAGTCTCAGACGGCTTATTTCCCTCATTGACAAAGCCATCAAGTGCCATTTGAAGCTGATTCTTTAAAGCATCCTCATCAGCATCGTTTTCTGTGTCAGAAACGTTTTCCTGCCTTGAATCGTCTTTTAAATCAAACTCAGAGTTTTCATTCTCAACAGCTTTCTTAGAATCAGGTGTAATTTCTACGGTTCTTCCGACATAGGATGCATTTGATATATTTTCATCCGTAGCCATCTTTTGCTCATCTGCAGCATCTTCCGCTGTTTCTTCTGCGACTTCATCTGCCGGCTCTTCTACAGCTTCATCTGCTGTTTCTTCTGCGGCTTCACCTGCCGACTCTTCTGCAGCTTCTCCTGCCACTTCATCCACCGACTCTTCTGCAGCTTCTTCTGCCACTTCATCCACCGACTCTTCTGCAGCTTCTTCTGCCACTTCATCTAACGGCTCTTCTGTAACCTCTTCTTCCAACTCATCTGCTATCTCGTCCGCAGTTTCATCAGTTGTTTCTTTCAAAGCTTCATTTGATACATCTTCTGCTGCATCATCTACATCATCATCGTCATCATGATAGTCCATTGCCTTATATTTTCTGTTTTTCACAGCTGATACAATAAGCAACAGTAACAGAATAATGATAATAAGAACCAGTATTGCAGCTAAAACAAGATATTTATTGGCAATTCCCGGGACAAGCTCGCTCTTTGTTGTATCGTTTTCCTCCTGTGCAACTGTAGGTGTACTGAGCTCGGTTCTCATATATGTGCCATCTACGCTATCATATGTATACCAGCCACTCTCACCATTGTCATTTATGGCATATACGAGGTAAAAATCCTTTGTCTGATCATCGGTTTTTTCGGCTTTGGTCTGGTAGGCTGTTGCCACACCCTTGCCCTCTATGGAGAGTGATACCTCATTATATCCCTCAGGCACATCATCCACCTTAGGCAGTAAAACCACTATAAAATGTGACTCTGAATTGATACGGACAAACTCATATGCTGCATTCTGTGCTGCATCATATACAAAAAGCCCATTGCCGCTTTCGGACTGTAAATACACAAGCGTGATATCGCCAAAGGTGCCATGAAGGGTATTGTATTCAAGTCCGTCAATCACTGTCTTTGAGTGCTCAAAGCCTTCAGGAACAACATCCTCAGGAATGTCATTTACCATAGTCCACTCTGTGCCATTTATATCGAACTTCTTCCAGTTATCCTGCTTATCTGCATTCTCCGGATCATCCTCGGCTCTTCTGGTAACAACTATATTGTATGTGCTTGTGCTGCCGTCCTCTGCTGTCACAACAACGCTGACCGTATTCTCTCCAACCTCAAGTGAATCATTACCTGTGACGGATGTCACACTCGCCTTGGAATCAGCCGGATTTGCTGTAACCGCAAGGCTTGAACAGCTGTAATCTACTGTGGCTGTGTAATCCTTTGTCGCAGCAGAAAACTCAGGGGAAAGCGTACCTGCTGAGATAACCAGCGAACCAAGAGATGCGTTTGAGGATTTCTTTTCCTCTTTGTTTTCGTTATCTTTATTTGCATTGCTGTCATTGCCGGTATTGCTGCCGGAATTGTCCTTGTTATCCTTGTTGCTGTTTGAATCGTTGTTTGATGAAGCACTTGTTACCGTCACCTTCGTGCTGGCACCGGTAATTATACCTCCGGCATCGTTGCCCTCTGCATCTCCTACAACTGTACAATATGCCTTTATAGTGCAGCTTCCTGCAGCCTTCGCCGTAAATGAAAATGACTGCGATGTGGGATATCCTGCGGCGTCACCAATATTGGCCACACCATCCCCTCCGTTACTCAGTACTCCCTCGTCAGAACTTGAGATAACTACAGTGCCAAAATATCCAGACGGCATGGAAACCGTCACCTTGACTGTTTTTCCAACAGCTACAGAGCTTGAGCTGACACTTAATCCAAGTCCCTGCGCATATACATGCTCGGCAGGTGTGAAAACAAGCATCACCGCCACAACAAGTGATAATATACATCCAAATAATTTCTTCATATTTTCCTCACATTTCTAATTCTGCGATATCTTTGATTTGCCCAGTATGTGTCTGTTCATGATTATCATATCAAGGGCATTTCCACCATCACCCTTTCTGTTGGCATCAGCTGCCTCCAGATAAGCACCTGTGAGTGTTCCCTTTCCTAAAATATGTCTGTTGAGCTTAATCATATCAAGGGCATTTACAGCACCGTCACCATTGATATCTCCATATACAACAATATCATATGTCTTTTTCAGGTTACCCGAAGCATCATAAACAGCCACTTTATTGCCTGTTGCAACCTTTCCGCTGTTTTCTGAGCCTGAGCTTGTCAGAAGCTTTACAGTACCTGATGCTGATACTGCTATATTCTTCACAAAATCAGCTGCACCGGTTCCAGGCTCAATGCCTGTAATATAAGTACCTATACTGTATTTACCTGATGTTATGTTTACATCTGTATTATTTTGGTTATTATTGTTCTGATTATTATTGCCACCTGCATTATTTGCAGATGCCGCCTGCCTGTTTATATTGATAGTGTATGTTCTTGTATCACCGCTTTGCGACTTGCAATTTACCTTAATTGTATTATTTCCGACAGCAAGCGAATAGCTTCCTGTGCCTGAAACACCACTGTTTCCTGAAACTGCATCTGCCGAAACAGTCACTGAGCTTATAGTATTTGAAACAACTGCTGAATAGTTTGTTGTCGCTCCATTGAAGGCCGGTGTGAGTGTTACACCGCTTATCGCAAGCGACTGCAGATAGTTATTGGTATCGCCAGCTTTATCGAAGCCCACTGCTGACGATGGCATATTGTTGTATACAGGTATTTTAAATACAAAAGCCTGATTCTTGTCTGAATATCCTTTAGCCAGACTCTGTCCCTCAGTAAGAGCCGCTGTGGCATTGCCCATGTACTGATGGAAATACAGCGAGCTTGTATTTACTACATTAAACTTCTCAAAATACAGTGTATTTTGACCCTTATTTATATAATTGCTGCCCACCTTTACAGCTCCGCCGCTTATGGACTTTACTCTTGTATTCCAGCCCTGCTTCTTGGCAAAAGACAGACCATTTTTATAAATCTTATCCTTCGTGTTTCCGGTTGCATTAAAATTAAAATAATTATAATATCCTTCGTATCCGGAATATGTACCCGAAATAAGAGGACTCGTTCCCTTTTGTCCCTGCTCCTGCTTTAAACGCGATGCTATATGGTATGCACTTACTCCACTGCTCTTTGCCACATCCATGAATGTGCTTGCATAATTGATTTTCTCACCATTGTTGGAATAGGTCTTTGTTCCCTCCATAAATGTGCCTTTTACTATGGACTGAACACCTTCAAGTGCCTCATTCGGACTGTATGCCAGACTCTGAAACTGAAAAATATTGGTCTCATCAAGAAAATTCCTTGGATCCATGAGATAAGCAATATAGGCACTGCTTGCTGACACCCATCCCGGTTCGTACTCAACCCACGTATTTGTTGACCAGTTATATGCTCCGGCAGCTGTGGATTTCTTGGAATTGTCTGCTGATTTGGATACCAGATTAAGTCCGTTTACACTTTCATTTTCAATCACCGTATCCCAATTCAAACCTGTATTTACAGCCTCAAATGTCCAGCCTGGATACTTATTGTGAAGAGCTGTAAGGTTTGGAATATAGCTGTCAGGAAAGCCTGCATTCTTCATAGCCGTGACAAAATCAGTATTGTCTCCGCTATTATTGTATGTCACCTTTATGTATGTACTGATAGTCCAGCCCGTAAATGCCTTGCCGTTTAAAGTACCCTTGACATTGTACCAGACCACACCGTTTACCCTGGTCTCTCCAATTATGTCAACCTGATGGTTCCAGTTGAGTGAGACAACCTTGGTAGTGCCGGATGTGCCTGCTGCATTGCGGACATACACATTGCCACCTGTAATCGTACCTGTAGCATATGCTCCCGATGCGGTTGCAATGGCAAGCTGCTCCTCATTATTCTGCTGTATGGCATCCGCATTGCCGGTGTCTGCCGAAGCATCCCCTGTCTGCGCATTGTCTGATGCAGCTGTACCTGCTGATACAAAATCAGACCTTATATAGCTGACACACTCCTCATTATTTGCTGCCAGATTGTACTTTGCCTTGTACCACACCTTGCCGTCTGCACCTGTGGTCTGCTCAAGAATAGTAATATCCTTGCCGTTTGAAAGCTTGTGCTCCAGCTCATACTCTGTTCCCGGTCCGCTTCTCGCCGCTACCCAGTATCTCTCATCACACACAACCTTAGCCGCCTGATCCGCATAGACTGCTATGCTGCTGTATGGTGCCAGGTCACATGCAGCTAATGACAATGTTACGACAGAGGCTGCCAGAAATTTATTTATCTTTATCATCAAATCCCCTCTTTCTTATGTGCATTGTTTACATTAATCCATTATCCATTTAATTATAATAGAATATGACCTTTGTATCAATGTATTCGGCAGAAATTTATTATTTTTTTTTAAGGTATACATCGAATTGCATGCAAGCATGCATCGATGATACCTTTTGACCCTTTAATCAAAAAACTCCCTTCAACGTGCAGCTCATGCTTACGTTTCAGGGAGTTTCCTGATTCATATTCTGCTTATTCTTACTGTCTCCTGTAGCTTTTTCTAGCTGAACAGGGATTTTATCTTATCCCATAAATCCATGAAAAAGTTACCAATCTTTTCCCAGAAGCCCGGGTCATTTATCTTATCGCCAAGCTTTGATGCCCAGTCCTGTGCCTGGTTGATGACTGAATCCCAGTCGATATTGGCATCCTTAAGCTTCATAAGAAGCGATGTCAGCTTTGCAATATCATCATCAGAAAGCTTCAGGTCGTAATCCTTTGCAGCCTCATTTATCGCATCCTTTATCTGGCTCTCATCCTTGAGCCTTCCATCGGCAAGCTGCTTCTTTAGGTCTGCAATCATTGCCTCGATATCCTGCGAATCGCCGTCAATGCTCTTGTTGAGCTCTCCTGTTGTGACAAGCTCATCCATCGCTGCGTCTGTCACCTTGTCGTCAAGCTTCTTGCCTGTCATCTCCTCGTATGCCTTTAGTGTGCCTACAAGTGCTGCCGTTCCGGAAATAGGGAAAGGTCCTGCGACTATGATTTTAGCATCAGCTATGCCTGCTGTGGCAAGCGCATTCTTGTACATTCCTACCGTACAGTAATTGATATTGTGTGTGGAAACACTAAGACCCGCACCCTTTTTATCCTCTGTAATGAGTACTGAGGAAAGTGACCTTGTGCCAATCTCGCTCTTGCTGATGTATGAATCGAGGTACTTGTGCTCCTCATCATTATTTACATAGACCACATCGTATTTGTCCAGATCAGTGAGCTCGATTCCCATAAATCCAAGCACTGTCGCTCTCTGATCCGGTGTGAGGTCTGCTCCAAGACTTAAGTATGGCTTATCATTTTTGCTGATGGTCACCTTGTCGTTTGCCTCACTACCGGCTGGCGTTGTGCTGTCTGCAGTACTGTCTGTGTTACTCTTATCAGCTGCGTCACTGCCTGATACATCAACGCTTGAAACTGTATCAGTCTGCGTAGCTGTCTCTGTTGCAAATACAGCCGGATTCATTGTAAACAGTGTCACAGCAGCAAGCATGCCGCATACAATACTCTTTGCTTTTTTCTTTATTAATCTAATCATTTTTCCTCCAATCTACTGCTCTATATCATACGAAATTGTAAAGCTGCTTCCGTCGAAGCTGACATCTGCCATGCTTCCGCATACCACAGGCATCATCGGCGACATATGACCTATATCCAGATCCATGATGATTGGCACATTAAACTCTCTAAGCAGTGATGAAAGCGCCTGTCGGTGGTCTATGCCAAACATTTCCTCTCCGAAGTGCGCCGGGCGTCCGATAAGAAAGCCCTTTACATTTGAAAACCATCCTGCATTTTTCATCTGCCACATAGCCCTTCTCATGCCCATAACATTAAGGTCACAAGCCTCAAGGAACCATATGATACCATCATCACTGTAGCGCTCATTAAATTCCCTTACATGATCAAACGATGTACCAAGCAGATTGATAAGACAATCCATGCAGCCACCAAGCAGCCTGCCTCTCATAGAAAGCATGCTTTCCTTTGCCACCGCAGGAATAGAGCTGATGCACGACTTTTCAGTCAGGTTGTAGCCCACAAACGGAGCATTCTCATCCTTTATCGATTCCTTCTCCCACATAGGGTAATTGGTAAAAGAAAGCTTCCTGCCACAAAGCAGATCAAACGCATCTGTAAGTGACTCATGCCACACCTCCATGCCAAAGCTGCCCGCACACGGCCCGTAAATACCTGCTGTATCTGCAATAGTAGCCTCCAAAAATGTGAAATTAGTGTTGTCAGAATAGCCCATGTACCATTTCGGCTTTGACTGCTTCACGCGCTCAAAATCAATATAAGGCACTACCTCGCACATCAGCTCGCCACCACCACATGATATAAGCACATCACTGTCAACAGAAGCATAGCTCTCGTTCAGCTCTTCTGCGCACTTCTTAGGTGTATTGCTGATACCTATGCCACTGTCGCACCTGCAGTTAGGTCCCTCTATCGTCTTATAACCCATGCTGTGAAACCTTTTAATGGCATTGTCAAAGGCACTCCTGTACGGCTCTGTTGTACATCCCATCGAAGGCGCCACAAAGCCTATTGTTCCTCTATCCTTTAGAAATTCAGGGTATCTCATGTTTCTATCATCCTATCACTATTATTTACATATCTAAGCTTCTGTCTGAAGTAAAATATGTAGGATTTTATCATTTCTGTCCAGGTCATTTTACTGTCATAATTAAATGTCGTCGTGTACTGCAAATGCTGTCTGTTGCACCAGTTGTATATATCATGCAGACTTATCGAATCAACATGCTTTATATTGTTCATAAACACCTTAACCTTTGAAAGCTCATCCTCACTGTCAATGTATAGATGAAAGATAGTATTCGGACATTCAATTATTATCTGCTGTTCTCCTATATTTTTCATCAATGTATCCTCTATTGAATAATGTATCCTGTGTGATTAAAAACATTATCGTCTGTCACACCGGGATGTGAGTAATAACAAAATATCGTAACTGTTCAGTACCTTCACAGTTAAAAAATATCACATAACCATAGTACTACACCGGTGTCACAAAATCCAGTCATTTTTGCCTGCCAATTCTTACTATTTTATTAAGAAAAACGGTAAATATCATACTCCCTCACAGTCAAATGCCGGAATGAAGCTGTCCTTTGCCACGTCCCCCTCCTGTATAAATGCATTCGTGATTCCTATTTCGAGGGCATAGTTAACAAGTCTTTCATACTCTCTCTTTGTCACTGTGCGGTTTATCTCAGGATAATCCTTTAGTGCAATCGGCGTAAACTGGCTCATCATGCTTATATATACGTGATCATGATATGTATCATACAGGTACTTAAGTACAGCCTTTGCATCATTCACATGTCCCGGCAGTAGAAGCTGTCGCACAATAACTCCCTTTTGTATGAGTCCTGTCGCATCGTCAATCACGACATCCGGCTGCTGCCTGACCATCTCTGAAAGCGCCTGCTTTGCGACAGACGGATAATCTTTTGCCCTAGAATACCTTGCCGAAAGCGTACTGTCCATATATTTAAAATCCGGAAGATACACATCCACTATACCCTCAAGCAGCTTTAGCTCTGTCACATTTTCATATCCGCTCGTATTGTATATAATAGGAAGCTTCATGCCGCGGCTTTTTGCATCGTTTACCGCCCACACTATATCAGGGATATACTGCCCCGGTGTGACCAGATTGATATTATTTGCGCCTTTGTCAGCAAGTTCCATAAAGATATCACTCAGCCTCTCTTTACTGATCACCTTTCCCGCTTTTCCGTCAGAAATCTCCCTGTTCTGGCAGAACACGCAGTGCAGGCTGCAGCCTGAGAAAAAAACTGCCCCGCTTCCTCTTTTTCCTGATATGCACGGCTCCTCCCAATAATGAAGCGCTGCGCGCGCCACCTTTATTTCAGATGAAACGCCACATACACCTGTTTGTCCGGTTCTTCTGTTTATGCCACATTTTCTGGGACACAATAAGCAATTTTCGTATTTATTCATATTTTTCATTTTAACCCTTGCTAAAAATAATGTTTGATACTACAATCTATATGATTAAAGGGTCAAAAGGTATCATCGATGCATGCTTGCATGCAATTCGATGTATACCTTAGTGACCCGCACTAC